>Ga0209611_10003196_pt1 | contig 28604 bp, 26 predicted proteins | sample S1TSphgellanicum_3_FD_187693 | JGI IMG/M metagenome (GOLD analysis project Ga0209611, IMG submission 187693) | Host-associated microbial communities from peat moss isolated from Minnesota, USA - S1T2_Fc - Sphagnum magellanicum MG (SPAdes) (version 2) | ecosystem: Host-associated > Plants > Peat...
ATATTGTATTTCGACAAATGTCGCAACTGTAGAGTTCTCACCAAATGACAATTACTTTGTTTATAATAATGCAAATAAACATGTATGTATGAAACATATGCAACCACTATTACTTTATGTTTGTGTATATATATATATATATATATATATGCAACATACTAAAACATTATTGTGCATCTAATCGTTTGTAACAATATTTGTTAGTGTAACAAAGTGGCCACATGTGGTGTTAAGCTTAATGTTAAATTAGTGTTGAACATGTTAAAAATACACATTAGTTCACACTTGCAATGCTCACTAACATTAAATCTTAAATGACGTGATATGGCATTAATGTTAAGAATGTGTTAACAACCATCATTAATTAACATTGAATTTTGAAAGAATTTAAATTTTAGAGTCAAATACCAGTGTTAATTAAAGTATAAAAAATGACAAAATAGTTCAATGTTAATATGCATTCCATAGTGTTTATCTTTGTATCTTTTATTTTTCGATTTTGTTTATCTTCCCCTTTTTCTTTCACCTTTTTTTCTCTCTCCATCCTTTTGATTCTTCTAACCCTCTTATCTCCTTACCTTTCCCTTTTTCACAAAGATTGCATTCAAACTTGAAAGTAAGAAAAGACAAGAGAAACCAAAAGCAACTTAACAAAAAGAAAAAGGTGAAAAGAAAAAAAATTACATATTTACACCCAAAAAACAACAAAACTAAACTTTTAATGGAACCAAAACACAAAGATTGCATTGAAACTTCAATGCACAAAAAGATGAAAAAAACCACAAACAATACAATGAGAGAAAAGAAGACCAAGAATAAGAGAAAATAAGAACTTAAATGAATAATAAGAGAGAACAAAATTTATAAAAAAATTATGGGAAAACATAATGGGAAAAAGAAGGAGGAAAAGAAATCAAATAAGAATGAAAAGGAAGAAACATTACCTTGTAAGTGTATCGTTATGGTTGGCCAACCAAAAGTGATCATTTTCCTTTTCACATGCATTTGAAACCACACCATATAATGCCTTTTTCTAGGAGCTAACCCCATTTTATGCCAAAGTGGTGCAAATTCCATCTGAATTTGGCATGGAATTTGTTTTATTGCAATAGTTGAAAATGCTTTTATTATGATAAAAAAAAATCATCATCATTTTTAATGGTTTATAAGCATTGAACCAAACTATAGAAAAGAAAACAACATTTTGGAAATGCGCATGAAATGCCACATATATGTGGAGCATTGGATTGTAAACATGTAGAATTGAACTATAATTTAATGCAATATCAACTAGTTACTTTGATAAGGATTATAATTATGAGTTTTTTTACAAGATATAATAAATTGTATAATGTGATTCTTAAATTTATTTACAAGCTACCATGGTGTAGTAAATGACCAACATGTAATATTGAACTTTAGATTATATCCATCCAATTTTGACATTGGTTGTTCATGGTTTTTAAAAAAAATTCAAGGAACTTGGATACTTAAGTTCATCACAACACATATTAGATATACAACAAGTGGTTTTTGGTTCCTTTCCCAAAGAAAAAAATGTGGAATGTAAAGATATTACTACTTTAGACATTTCACAATACAAAAATTGCAAGACAATGCGTTTTTGGTAGGTTGAACATGTATGTCATATCTTGATGCATCTAATTTGTAATCCATACATGAACCTTTTGCACAAGTTTATGTGTGTTATATGTACTACATAACATACAATTAGAATGTAGTGATGTAATAGATAATGATATTAGTACAAAAGTGGGATGTAATTTATTAGCTTAAATCACTATGGGGTTTTTATAGAAAGTGAAATAAGTTCACACCACCCTAATCATTTCACATGGGCTATGTTATGTCATTAAAGGGTCATTGTGTAATCATCATGTTCCATTATTAATTGAAATTGTTTATTATTAGTTGAAATAATTTAATATAATAAATAAATTTGTTTTGATATTGTTATTCTAAATAAGTTATAAACTAATAGAAAAGTGTTAGTTTGTGACTATAATTTGCAACTATAAATAAATTGCAATGAACATTAACAATTAAAAATTCATTAATTGCATAAATAAAGTTGCATTCAACATCAAGTCACAAATAATAATTCATAATGATGTCAACATATTTCACATGAATGATGTATATAGTTAACATATATGTTCTCATTCCTTAACTATTAATATACAACTTATAATTAACCCTCACTTTTGTAACTAATATATAACCCATTCATTAATCACCCTTTGTTAACACAATAAATTTTATTGTAATTTTTTTGAAAATATAAATTGAATCTTCATCATCTATTTTAAATGGCCCACAATGTCACCACATTGATCAATGGAAATATGTCATGTGACATGGTTTCTTTTGATGGGATTTTACCATGTGACATAATTTGGTCAAAATTCATGAATATTAAAACTAAATTTTGGCCAAAGTAATTTTAAATAAATATTTAGATACGTAGGTAAATAAGACTAAATGGATTGATATGTAAGATTAAATAGGTAGGTAAGTAGGAACAAGTACATAAGTGAGTAAGATTAGGTAGGTAGGTGAGCTAAAAGGCATGAACATTAATATTTTATATGTGATAATTTTTAAAATTGCAACCTAGTTTCAAATTAAATAACTTAGTCACAAATTATGTTACAATTAAAAAAAAATCATGTATCCTTTGTTCTTTTTTATTTTGTAAATTATACAACTAATTAATTAATTAATTAACAAACTAGGCAAGTAGCTAATTAATTAATTTAATAATCACTAATAAATCACCTACTCACCTACCCATTTACCAACCTACTTACTACTTATTATTCCTTACTATTTTTAATTAGTTAGTAGTAATAATTCTTCAACAACTATTAATTATTTTAAAATACTAATTAAATGTTTTAAACTAACTAATTAGTGAGTTATAAGTTATTAATTAATTAACTTGTAATTATTCCCTATTAAATATAACATGTAATTAGTAGGCAATAACAATAATTCATTGATATTAATAAATTATTAATATTAATTAACTAATTAACATATAACTATTAGTTTATATTACATATTAATATAGTACTTAATTAAAAAGTAGCCTTACCTACCTATTCACCAACCTACTTAATTACTTACCTAATTTCTTTCCTATTTACCTAGCCTACCTAACGAACCCACAATATATATAATAATGTAAATTAAACATGCCTTAAATATAATATAAATTTATACAACATTTTATAAATACAACCATTATATATTCAAAAACACCCTAATATATTTCAAAAGTACATCACATAAAAATAATCAAGTAATGATTATTTTCACAACTAATTTGATGTAGAAGCTTCTTCTTGAATGAAAAGCCAAAAAAAATTATTGACATGGAAAGATGGAAAATTTAGTAAACACAAACTAATCACATCATAGTCACAAGAAAAATACCTTACCCTAAGGTCAGTTTTGTCATTGAATAGTCCTAAAAATAATGAAATGAAAATTTGTGAAAATATGAGGTTCATATGTTGAAAATCATCATAATGATCATAGGTTACAATATGAATAATTTCACTACTCATATCACAATATTATAATGGATGATGGAAAAATATGTAATTTCAAAATTAGAAAACGAATTCATATTTTGGAAGAAAAAAAAACTATTCGTTTTGTCAACATGGAAATTGACCCGAAGATACAGTAATAAATTGGAAAGGATGGTGACTAGTTGAAAAAATGACAAAACAAAGTTGTAAATGATTAATCACATGTAGTTGCAAATTGGAAGGTTTCATAATACAACCTTTTTTTATAGTTCATACATAGGTAGGGAAAGGTAGGTAGGTAGGTAGGTTAAAAAATATGTATGTAGTTTACACAGTCTTGTGGTAGGTTACAATAGTCCTTAGGTAGGTCCAAAATAGTTACAACCTTTATGTAGTAGGCCTATGTTTTTCATAGATAAGTTGTTAAAGGCCACCTGATGAAATATTGGATTTTGTTGTGAAAATATGTAGGAGCAAAAGATAAAACCTATTTTTGCGACGTAGGAAAACAAATAACTTAAGTATTTCCAATCAACATGGTAAAAAAGAAATAACAAACATTCAATATAAACGCATTTGAAGCGAATACAAATTAAAAGACCTTACAACATAGAAAATACTTCCAACAACAATTGGAAGGGACAATTTTTTATGAATAAAAAAGGTACATGATAACTACATCAACTTTTGATTAAAACACCCCTTGTTCCACCTTCAAAATTTGAACATCTTAAATACATTAAAAGAAATTACATCAAAACAGTGGAACAAATGTTTAATTTAACCCAAAATTCTTGATTTAACAAATAAACATACAAATTTAGTGACAAAATACATTAAAAAAAATTTGGTGATACAAAATCGATGCACAATCAAAATTTGGAAATGTGTTTCCAATATAAAATCTAGTAATACAAGTTCAATAAATTTTTTACATTCAAAATAGGCTTTAAGTAACATAACTTATAGCCTTTAAATTGGTCCCAAAATAGCTTCAATAGGCCTTAGGTAGGCCCTAAATAATCTACATACCTTAAGTAACCTACATAACCCCTATTATAACCTAGGTAAGCCCTAGGTAATTTACATAACCCTAAGTAACCTACATAACCCTTAGGTAGGCCTACGTAGTCTTTAAGTTTGCCAATAATAACATTTAAATAGGCCTATGTTGTGCTTAAGTAGGTCTTATGAAAAGCTCCTAGGTAGGTCTTATAACAAGCATGAAACAACCAAGTTTATAAGATTTTCTAAACCAAAATTAAAATAAGGACATGTTTAATTCCAAATCCAAATCATGAAACAAAATAAACAAAAATAAGCACACAACATGTGCGAAACAAAAATCCAACAAGATTTTATTGCAAGAACGAAACAAAAACATAACAAGGATTTTTAACAAAATGTACTTAAAATTGGTGTTGAACAGACTAAAAGTTCTTAAAGGTCTTACCTATATTTATATCCATTGGAGACCTAATTCAAGGAAACCTCCATGGAAACTTTGTCCTCATGTGTGGCCCATGACTATTCGTGGGGCCCATGACTAAACTAGGAGTGAATTAAAAATGAATTAAAAATGAACTATTATTTAATTAAGAATGAATTGAACTAATAATTAATTAAGGGTGAATTAATAGTTAACTGAATTGACAATTGACTAAAGCTGAACTAGTTAACTAAGAATGAACTAAGAATGAACTAAAAGTGTAGCTAACAATGATGTTGGCAACGTACTAATAATGATGTTGTTGACGATGCTCATAATGATGTTAGCAATGTCATTCATGACATCACCTCTCCTTTTAGCAATGTGTTCCATAAAGAACGACCTTGGGTTTGTTTGGATAGTGTTGATGAATTTTTTTCACCTTGTTGATGGCATTTGATAGATGTTTAGTAGGTTTCCAAGTGCGTTCACTAATGCCATATATCATATGTAACCTTTCCAATGGACAAGGTATTGTAGTTGTTGATTAAACAACTTAAAGTTGAAGATACTTCATATTCTTGTTCACCATTGACTTTTATTGATGAAGGTGGTTCCAAAACCCATCATGGGATGATGGATGCATGATACGGTTCAAACAAGGAAACATGAAACATTAGATAGATCTTCATGGAGTCTAGAAGTTGTTTGAATTGGAAGGTCACAACATTGATTTGTTTCATGATGGTGAATGGACCAAGTTTTTAGTAGTCCAATTTTTCCAAAGGCCAAATTGTTTTGATATGTTATCATCAAAACCAAACTTGCTATCCAACCTTGAAATTTGGTTGATATTTGTAATGGACATTAACATCCTCCTTGTATCGTCTTTGTGCCTCCTTAAAGTTAGATACAAGTTGTGCTTAAATGTTTACTAGCCACATGATTCGATCCTTAGCTAAAGGATTCACAATGTTGTGCACACCTTGGATGTCAAACTTGGGCTACAAATCATGATTTGTAAAAAAAAAGGGTTATTGTGTTTATGAATGCATCACATTGTTATATGCAAACTCCACCATGGATAAGAGGTTTGACTGATTATTTTGATGACGATTGGTTCTGCATTGCGAATATTATTCCAAGACTTAATTGACCCATTCCATTTGCCCATTCATTTGGGGGTGGAAGTTTGATGATACCTAATGGCCAAAGAGCTGCCTCCAAAACTTGGATGTAGATTGGGGTCCATGATTATAAATAATATTTTTAAAAATGCCATGATACCAAAAAACATGATCAAGAAATAACTTGGTTGTTTTTTCGCTAGTTATTGTTTTATTATAAGGAATGAAATGAACCACTTTCATTAAGCAATCCAGCACCACCAAAATGGAATCAAATGAGGTAAAAGGTGGGAGATATGTGATGAAGTTCATAGAAATGAAAGACCATGGCAATGGAAGGGTAGGCAATAACTGAAGGAGCCCATATGGTCGATGGTGAAGATTATTTGCATGTGCACAAATATCACATGATCCAACAAACTCTTTCACATACTTCCACATTTGTGGCCACTAATAGTCACAAGACATTAACTTTGTGATCTTTTTCAATCTAAAATGACTCGTTGCCAAAACATTGTGTTTAGCTTGGAGAACTCGAAGCCGAGCAAGACCATCATGTACGTACAAAAGCCCATTGCAATATAACAAACCATCACGAAATTCAAATTTGTGATAATGGCCTAGAGTTGGACTTGAATTTTTCAATTAATCTTGAACAATGTTGGGAATAAGATCTTGGGTTGGGCCGGTTGGATACCAATGAAAATGAAGTAGGATGACAAGCGCACTTGGTTGACAAAATTTTGAAACTTTGATCATAAACCATCGAACTTGTGAGGTAAATTTATTCGTGGCTCCTTTGGTTGGGGTTGTATCATGGAAATGCATCCCAAAGATGTTGAAGTTTGATTGTTTTAGAAATGAACAATGGATTCATGAAATGCTTGATTTTCTTGTTGTAGCTTTTGAAAAACAACAAAGACTTCTTCCATGGACACAAAAACAAATTCTTTAAATGTAAGCATGATTTACCAATAACAAGGATAATGAAAATAGGCTTGATGGGAGTTTGTTTAAACTGTAAGGAACACAAAACAACTAATTCTATAAGATTTCCTAAACCAAGATAAGAACAAGGGTAGGTTTATTTCCAAGTCTAGATTGTGAAATAAGATAAACAAAAAGATACACATGACATGTGCAAAACAATAATCCAATAATATTTTATTCCAAGAACGAAACAAGAATAGAACAAGGTTATGATTATAAAAAAACCCAAAATTGATGTTGAATAGATTAAAAATAATTAAATATCCTACTTATGTTTATACCTTGGGGATTTGATTCAAAGAAGCTTCTATGGAAACTTTGTTCCTAGTGGCCCATGTCTACCCATGTGGCCCATAATTGGATTAAAAATGAACTAAATTTGAATTAAAAGTTAACTAAAATTGAATTAAACTAATAGTTATAAAATTTTAAATTAAGTCATTTATTTAAACCTAAATTGCTTAGCCTAACCTAACCTAAATTTATAGCCTGATCGATGAACTAATAAATTAATTTAATGAGTTTCATTGACTATTAATGAATTCACCATGTCTTTAACCATTGGTCTTTATTCACTTCGAGGATGGTCATTGGTATCAACAAGGTAAATTTGTCCAAGTTCATTCATATTCTAGTGAAACACATAGTGAAGTAGGGTACATATTGTAATAATATATATTTTTTCATGGTCATCATGATAAAAGTAGGTATAGGTAAATATCTTGCCATGTTGTAATTGATGAAGTTGAAATCATGTAACCAATAAGCATGGAAAATGTGGTTCTTGCAGATCTGATCGTATGTAATTCAATATCATCCATGGATGACACAAGTTTATCCCAATTTCATTTCAACACATAGCATAACACCATAGAAACACATGGCCAAACTTTTTTATGTTTATTTAATGAAATACCTTGAATCCATTATCATGTGCATCTTTGTCATTTGACTAATTTGGGTTTTTTCTAATTTACTTTCATGACCATTGATCATCACATGCCACCAAATGAAACTGTGTGAAGATAAATCCATAATGAAGTTATTGAATAGAAAATTGGAGTTTAAAAAATCAATACGAAAGTTTATTTCATGTGGAAGAGTTCAAAGTCATGGTGTCCACCATTTGTTCTTGCTTAAAAAGTTGGTGAAGTTCATTGGGCAACCATGATCCTTAATGGTCATTAGTGTTGTGAATATTGTGTTTTGAAGCACTAAAATCACAAGTGCAATTTCCCAATCCTTGTGCTTGCTTGTTCAAAAAATGAAATGTTCATCTAAAGTTCATGAATTTATATTATATGTGTAACCATTGTGAAGCCCTTTAAGCTTTGAAAATAATACCGGGGGGGCCTTTCGAAAATTTAAAACTTGGTTTGTAAAGTAATAATAAGTTCAAATCCAAAGAAGTTGATAATTAGGAAACCAATTATGGGTTCCAAGACATGTTTCCATAACCAATGAATTACACAAAAGCCTTCAACATCAATTCATAAAATTAAAATTGAATTTTTGAAGTTATATGAAATCAATGTCAAGGTGCTAAATATCTTTGTGACAAAACATCAAAGATCAAACAATAATTGCATTTAAAAATCCATTTGGCAACCAAAATTGAAAATAAAAAGAAACCCTAATAGAAAAATAACTTATTTGTCATTTGTAACAAATGTTTTTGTCACCGTGCAATTGTGCAAATCCACACATTCATGAAAAAAAATCATATAAAAAATGCAATGCTACCTTGAATTGTGTCAACAAACCCATCTTGTGCAACTTTTTTAAACCATTGTTGCTAGTTCATGTGTGGTGCTTGTGTCCTTTCACAATGCAAGAAGGATCACAAGTTTGCACTTCACAAATGTGGGATGGTTCACACATTTGCCATGTTTGAATGTGATGGCCTATGAAAACTTGGAGAACATTGAGAACTTGAGGACATGACACTTGTCATTAGGAAGGAGGCTTATTGGAGTTGATATTCAATGCTTTAGTTTGACAAACTGTATTTGTGAGACTTATATTTTGGAACCTAATTACACTTTCAACTTGGGAATGTTTTGTTAATGGAAATTTATTGGACCTTCAAAAATTGAAGTTGCAACTTTTCAATGGAAAGGTGTCTTTAGAGGGTCAAACTATGAGTAACCTTATGCATAGTTTTATTGTTATTAACAACATCATCACACTTATTCTCCTTAAGGATGAAATCAATATCACTTGTGGGAAATGTAACATTATATATATATATATTGATATTGTTTAGTGTGAGGAACATGAATAGTGATTTCAAAAAGTTTTACTTTGATGTCATTGTTGTGTATAACGTTTTCCACCTTGTCAATGAGGATTTTCATGTGAATGGCCATAATGCCATATTTTAACTTTTGTTTTTGGCAACAATGTTATATTAATTTAGTTACATTTCATTCCAAAAATACTAGTTTCAAAAAGATAGTCCATGAATTTTTTAAAATTTTAACAATAAAGGATGTTGGACCTAAACGAGTTGCAAAAATTATGTTATTTGAAAGTTTGATCATCAATTAAACATTTAAACTTTGAGATCTTCATGGCAATGACATTGACAATTCAAAAATGTCATTAACATTATGAAAAAAATATAGAAATTTTTTTTTTGAAATATTTACTCATAATTCAAAAATGAAAAATGAATATGAAATCTAAGCCATGTATTGTGTACTTTTTCAACATTATTTCCTTTTGGAATTAACATACTTAAAATGAAAAACATTATAGTGAAATTATTGTTCCAAACACATATATAAGGTATGTATTGTTGAGTTTTGACAACATAAAATATAAATTCTTAGAACACCATTCTTTATGTTCAACATCATCAAAAAGAATACTTGTGTTCAATACTGAAATTGTATCAAATCCTTCTTTCATGCTTGAAGCACAAATATTTAACAATGTTTGATAAATCAATCTTACCGACATGTTGATTTATTTTCATGTGATTTGATGGAAGCAAAAAATGTAATATTCATTTCAACATTTGAAACATTTAACAAAAATGTTATGGCTTTCAATAGCTCTTGAGATTTGAGCATCCCAAAAGACCAAGTATTTATTTTTATACATTATTTGTAAGCATAAGCTTGTTTTTCATTTGTTCACAATCCACTAGATTATCTATGGAAAAGAAAGGATAAAAACTTAGATTGTATGGTTCAATATCATCTCTTTAACAAAAATGAAAAGCACCAAATTGACAATTACAAATTTTAATGCTCAAGCAAACTTGTATATATTTTGATCAATGCAACTTTAAAATATTATTTGGTTTGAGTCAAAAACAACACAAAAGTTTATTAAACAACAATGTTGGTGTTTTCGAATCATCAGGAGGACATTGCAATTGTTATGAAACCATAACCAATGGGATATTCCATGGTTAAAATCATTATGGTTAATGTTTAATATGTAGTAGACCTGATTGAATGTCTTCAAAAACTACAAATAAATAATAGGTTAAAAAATATGATAGTAAGGTAAATGGATAACATAATTATTAGAAATATAAAACAATAAATGTTTGTTAAATATATTACAAATATCTAGTACATTGGAGATTAATGTTATTCAAGTGAATTTGATATTGAACATGTATAATACATCATTGTAATACAAAACCTCCTACTTCAAATGCCAAAAATTTCCATGAAACTTTTAAAACAAATGTGTACAAATTATTAAATATTTGCAATAGTCACATTTGTAGCTTTGCATCTTATAAAAATAACAATGACATTTTAATAAGGCTTTGTAAGTACAAGTATCCCATTTTACTTAATCAAAATTCCAATTAAATGAGTAAACCAACTTGTCACATCTAATGAGGACAATTGTTGTTTAAATAATGCAAATCCTTGGATTATTAATGGCATGTTGATGCAATCATAACATAAAATTATCTTTTGCATTTGGTAAATATGATAATGCATTTATATGTTATATAACATATTACATAGTAAAATAATAATAATAATTAATGAAAAGCCATGATTTCCAAACATAATTTTTTCACATGATATTTAATATTTGGAACCTATAAATGGATTGTCCCCTTCATAGACCTATAGTAAGTGGAATTTTTTTGATGATATATAATTCATCAATATGTCACATTGAACTAGGGGTGTAATAATATGTGTGGCATCAAGTTCATAGCGGAGTTTCAATAGATCCAAGGTGTTAATAATAATGTTGATAGGTTTTTTATTTTATGAAAATTTAGATTCATGTTAAAGGTCAAATTTTAGGGGTTTTGGACCAAAGGTTCAACATTTTATTCAAACCACCATTAGAAACAAATTGGGTAACCAACCATATTGAATTAGAACATGAACCATTGTTGTTGTCTTTTGTTCAACAAGTTCAGGTTCTCTAGGTACATAAGGACAACTTAAAAAAAAACTTAACCCTACTTTTTATGTAAATAATTAGTTTAAATTGGTTATGTGTAATTAATGTTACATAATATCTATCTTGGATTGTGTGTAATGAAAATGGAATTGAACTTGATTTAAAATTAAATTGGACTCCAATTTTGTTAAAAATAGATTGAAATTGAAAATTTGAGAAACCCAAATAACTAGTCTCAAGACTAAATTGAGGAATTCATTGAAAACTAAAAAAAAATCATAATAAAATATGAAGGTTCTTCTATAGTCAAGAATTGGACAACATTAATTAAGAGCTTCTTCACCTAAGAGGTGTCACATGCTTCAATGAATAGAAAAACATGTTATGTTTGTTAACCAAAGGAGATTTAATGCATGAAATAATAACATGTGATACCTCAAATCTAAATTCCAATAATTCCAAATGTCACTTTGATAATGACATTGAACTCATCACAAAAGAGTTAATGCCCCTAAATTTGGACTTTTAATCCCTAAACAAGTTATCAAAAATTGAAATTGAAGTTTGGAAAAGCAAAATTTGCAAGCATTTTGCAAAGGAAACATAAGAAAAGACACATAAGACTTGGATTGAATGCACAATGGATCCCCTCCAAAAAGAAATTCTCAAAAGAATCATAATCAGCTTAGGGGCCATTTCCTTGCTTCTTTCTGGTTTGGTAGAAAAGAAATATTTGGATGGGAACGTGGGAACATATAAAATTGGGGAGTTCCCATGGCATAATGACCTAGGGTTCTACATGCCCATTCCGTAAATCCACATGCCCATTATGCATATCCTGAAAGCCATTATGTTATGGAACATGCCAGGTACATGCCATTGTGCCTGTTTGGTTGCTTGTTTGGAAATTTGGGCAAGCCCAGTATTTAGCAATTGTGATCATTTTGTTTGCCTGTTTGGAATTTTGGCTAACCCACACCCTACTGGACTCGCCCAAATTCCTCACTTGCCCAAATTCCTCACATGCACATTATTGGGCACAATGGCATGTACCCCCACACATTCCATAATAGTTTAGTACCTTACCAATTGCATAATTTGAAGATTTTTATTCCAATAAAACAGAAGATTCTTGAAAATTCAATAATTTTCCTTCACAAATTTTTTTAACATTCTTTGAAATAAAGAAAAAAAAAAGGAAATTTCAACATTTCTGAAAATAATTTAATTAGTGTTGAAGCTGCAAAAAGTAGATTTTTCCTGGCAGATTTTAGCCAATTTGTGAAAAATATTTCAAAAAAACATATTCTGTCACAAATTCCCTCTTTTTGCCAAAAAGTTGCCAGATTGTTTTTATTTATTTATAAACAGTCAAAAAAAAAAAAACCACAATTGCAAAAAAATCACCACAATTGCCTACAGTATAAAACGGTACTTAAAATTTTCTACTTTCATACTTTGACTATCGCCAAATTTGGCTAAATATACTTAAATCATGATAGTCACTTGAGCAACATCACGAAATGCAGTGTTATTTATTTTTATTTATATTCTTAAATTGTGTGATGCTGCAGCAGTGTTTTTCTTTTTGTCTTTTTTCAATTTTGTGATGTCGCTCAGGTGGCGACGGTCCTTAAGTATATTTAGCCAAATTTGGCGAGATTCAAAATACGAAAGTAGAAAATCTGAAGTACCCTTTAATATTGTAGGCAATTGTGGCGATTTTTGGCGATTTTTTTTCTTTTTCTCAAATTTTGGCGATTCAAAAAACAGGGAATTTGCAACAGATCGTTCTTTTTCCAAAATATTTTTCGCAAAATGGCGAAGATTCGTCACCAGAAAAATCGCTGCTGCCAAGGTAGTAGTATGGTACGTAGTTTGCTACTGAAGACTGTTGGCCGTCTTTCGGATTACAAACAAATTTCTACGTCCCCGAAGCCAAATTCATCATGGTTGTCGGACTCGCGGGTTTTGCAAGAGCGAAGAAGAAGAGTTTTTGGAGTCGGATTTGCCGTTGCATCCGGCATCGGATTCTTCAGAGATCCGCTCTCATGTGGTGGTTTCTGCGTCCGGCAAGTGTCTCAAATCCAGCCGGCTGCCGGAAGTCTTCGATCAGATGCAAAAATGGAGTGAACTAGGTAATAACTAATAACTTAGCATACAAAAAACATGATAGCTCGGTCTTTACGTTTTCGAATGATATTTTCTCCTTCGCGAAATCCCTGAGGGCATCAGCGCAGAGACGGATCCTTCTTGCTTCTTGCTGTTACAATAATCAGCATCTTGTTGTTGTGATAATCACCGTCTTGTTGTTGTGATGATCATCGTCTTTTCGTGATATTACGACTTGGACGCGGATTATTGTCTACTCTATTGCAGAGCCAAACTTCACATCTTGTGTTTGTGATGGCTGGATCACAGTGGCATGGCTATTGGGACAGGAGGAGGCTCTCAGTGAAGAGAAAGGAGGTATCGCAGAGCGAGAACGATGAGATCGGAGCAGGGACGGAGAAGAGCTCTCCGAGCATTGTTGCTCCCGACCTCGTGGATGTCTACGAGTTCATTTGCAGGCATGTTTTTTTGTCTTGTATTTGTTGGCTTTTTCTTCTTTTTTTCCCCGCAGATGATGCTTTCTTTCAAAATTTCTCGGTTCTCGCTCAAAAATGCGGGCACGGAGCTTCTTCTTTAGGCACTTTTGTCTATCTTTCCTTTCACTAAAGTGTGCATCTACTACAGCACTGAGGCCCCAACCCGTGACATAATTCAGATACAATTGTTTTCTCTTTTCTCTCCATTCTCATTTGGATCCCATTGTTGGGTTAAGTTTTTGCACGGCATCGTTGCCAACATGAATGTTGAAAATCAAGAACAGGAGCTGTGTACAACAACCTCAAATGAATTATGATTTTTTTCAATCTATGTGCGTGCCTCACACACTCCTCCATAGCAAACAATCCAGTAGCCCAGAAATTGCAAGCAGATTAGGGTGAGTGCATTTACTGCTGCTACTGCTGGCATGTGCTTTTTCTGCATGGCATCATGGCTTGATGAAATTGATATGTGAATCTGTGGTATGTTTTCATGAGGAGGAAGATGTCTTGAGTGGTTGTGGTTATTGGTCTTTCAAAAGAATAGTACTCATCCTTATTTGGAATCCTTATACACCATCGTTACCTTGTTGCTGTTGTCTCCTTTTTTCTTTAATTCATTTTTTTTCTGCCTAAAGTTTTATTTCTATCTGAAGATTCATATTGTAGATTGTTTGATGTATTTGCAGTGGCCCTTTGCTTGCAAAGACAGGATTCACCAAGGAAAGTGTAGCACAAACAATTGATGCGTGGTGCGCACTAGGAGTGAAGCTTTCAAGAAAGCTGGGATTCAATGAGTTTGAGCTCTCACTGTCAGAAAAAGTCCGCATTTACCACTATTATGTACCAGTGTTCCTGTGGTGCAAACAGGAACTGGAACTCCATACTTTAAAGTATAAAGAGGGAGAGTTTGTTCGACCTCTGGTGGTATGTGACCAATATTGAACTGGACAATGATGATGATCCAGTCTATCTTTGTTTTTATGTTGAGCATTGATCTTCTTTAGCAATTTTTTTTATGTACTTATCATCACTTGTTTTTACAGCTTGTGGATTTTGCAAATGCACAATGTGCAATGGCAACTGGGCTGCCCGTGACTGCATGTGATGGTTTCTAAGGAGTATTTGGATTGTGCTGGGTGGTGGTGGGGACAGATAGGGATTAGTGCACCACAAGGGTGCGGCAAGACCACCATTGTCGATTCACTTGAGTATCTTTTCAACTCTCTTGGCAGGTTGGTACTAAATCACTTCAGTCACTTGCAGATCTCATGCCATTTCTCTCACTCCTTTTCAAAGAAAGCAGCATAACTTATGTGCTGAAAGCTACAATCCTCTTCTTGCCACATTCTTTTGGCTGTAAGCTGTGCACATACAATCTAATATCTGTGTTTTGGAAGTAGGCTTACAATGAGATGTCTGAGTTTAGTACTGTACTTGACAATAGCAGTGGTCTTGGCAGAAAGGATCTGTTCAGGGTGCAGGAGGCCCCAACCACTCCCCTCTATGTAGACCTCTCTCTATGCTTTAGACTGAGATGCTTGCTTGTAAGGGGGAAAGCTAAAATGAAATGAAGCTTGGCATCACAGCTTGTTGCATCTTGAATGAGGATACACTATTGGCTATTTTGATAAGCTACGACTCGATTGGTAGCCAGCATCATGACCAAGTCTTCCTCTTGCTTCTGGAAATGTGATAGAAAGTCAGGATGCAGATTTTGTGTAATGGTTTGCCCAAAATTTTGTACTGAGTATTGTATACTTATCTACACCCACCATTGGGAGCTGATGAAGACAATGGGTAGGCACAGCAGCTGGCCACTGCTAGTGGTGACAGAGGTAATGGTCTGACACCTTGTGAGCAACACTCTCATAAGGTTATGATTGTACTCATTGTCATGTTACCTTCAAAATGTTATTTTGGAAACTTCTCTGCAATCTCATAGGTATATGTACATGACATTCATCAAAAATCATGCTCTTAAAGTTCTTGTGGTTTCTCTCTTGTTCTTTTTTTCATTTCCCTTTCTTGTTTGAATCCTAGGTCTCCCCCTTGTAATTTTCTTTTGAGGTTGCCATCATCATGGGAGTCTTCACATCATATCTGGTCTTGTGGCAGAAACTCAATACATAGGTTAATGCATGACATTGACCTCTAGCCACTGCTGAGAGCTCTGATGATTTAGTGCTGATGTTGTGGTAGGGGGTTACTACCATATCAGTTGCTGTTGAAGGTCACTGAATATGTGTGTGACAGTCACTAATGTTCACACCACTCCACATATTGTTTCCTTTGTTTTTAGGATTCGATCTTCTTGTTTTCCTGCTGGCTGATATGTTGTTGGATCTAGCATCTCTATAAGGTTAACATTAGGTCGTCTCTTTACTCTATTCAGGTTGTCTTAAATCATAACTATGAAGACATTACTTATGAAGACATATATGTACATGACAGTCATGCAGCAGCAATCTCTATTGATGACTTTTATTTGACAGCTTCCAGTCAGGTATCCACTATCCACTTTGAACCCTGAGCCACAAATAGACCACAATTTCTAACTCTGGATAAAGAATGTTTTATTTGTAACTTCAAGTGAAAAGTGCTTTAAGTTGATGTGGTAGTGTTCGAGAATAATGACTGGTTGCGTCTTATGGGGTTTCTTGCAGGCAGAGCTGGCAGCTTTGAATTGCGACAACCATCTCTTGAAGGTAATGCTCTCACAGCTGAACCAAATCTTGCTGCACTTGGCTGATCTACAGGACTGAGGTTTCTTGCCAGCGGAAATTTGAAATAACTGCAGATGGGATACTCTTAAATGTGGCCAGATGCGAGGGAACGCAGGCAGCCATGATTTGCAGCTGGGAATTCAGACACTGAAGGCACTTTGCTCTCTCACATCTAGTGGTTTGCCTCCCTACCCATCTGATTCTATTTGCCTTCTTTGCAGTTTTGGCTTGCATCTTGTACTTCCCAGTGTCATATTCAATCCCACAACTGCCATTGAGATGAATACATCACTGTTCTTGAAGTGGGTAAATACTTATCTCCTCACTGTTCACCTTGCAGAAGCTGATTACTACATTATGTGTCTTGCAGGTATGACAGCAAAGCTCCCACACTATGACAAGGTAGGATATTTATGTTTGCATTGACAGCCTGTGCATTTGACTATTCTAGACAAAACTTTATTTCTCTGTGACTCCCAGGACAGGAGATCAAGAACCAAATCAATGGGGATGTGAGTTAATAGATAATGTGGACACTTGGATGTCATAGTCTGCAAATGCAGGATATGGTGATAGAGCAGATCCTTCAAAATGGGCTGAGGTGGAGGCGCCTCTGAAGGTATGAGTTGCTGCTTCCAAAATGCCCATCTGACACAGTAACTATGAATTTCATGCCTGTTTGCTTTGAACACTGGAAATTTCTGCGTACATGAGTTCTTAGACAAGGAGGTTCAAAGGTATGTGGATGATGGACAGGTAGTGCTTTTTGAAGGCTGGATGTTGGGTTTTGAACCAGAAGACGAGTGTACAGTTGCTGCTATTGATCCTCAGGTGAGCATTTGTTTTGCTGCCCTATCTGGAAGTATTTGAACACATAATTCTTGAGGTGTTCCATTTTCTGCCATGGCAATTCCAACAGCTGCACAACATTGTGTTCATCATTTCCAACTGCAAGTCAGCAAATTTGTACACTGCCAAGTTGCAGGTCAGGGGAACATGGCAGAGTCAATCAGAGTCCTTTGACTAATCCCTGTTTGAGCTTTACAAGATTTGCTGAAGGTATCCAAACTAAGATCTAATCCGTTGTGTGATGACTTGGGAAATTGTGATGGGATGGTGCAGCTTGTGGCAGTGAATAAGAATTTGGCGGCATATAATGATGCTTGGCACAAAATGATTGATTCGTGGATTATTATTCAAGTTGGGGATCCACATTGGGTCTACAAGTGGCGGCAGCAGGTTTGAAATCAAACCCACACTTTGTTCACATTCACAGAGAACCATCTCTTCTCTGTAAGATTAGCACTTCTGGCATCCTCATACAATTCCCTTTTGGCACAATTTCTGTCTCATGCTGTGTGATTGTTTGTTGATCAGGCAGAGGCAAGAATGCGTGCTGATGGTGGGTCAGGCATGACAGATGAACAGGTAAGGTGCACATCCTGTCTGCCAGGTGCAAAAATCAAAGACTAACCTGATGATGTTCCACATGGTCAAATTCACATGTCCACTTGCAATGATCATCATTCTTTGGCAAAACTGTGTGCACAATCAAAAGACAAACCTGATGTTCCATAAGCTCTCTAATTCACACATCCACTTCCAATGATGATTCTTTGGCAAAAATGCAGGCACATCTCCCTCTAATTGCAGGCTAATTTTGTCTGTCCAAATTCAGGTTGCAGATTTTGTGTCGACATACATGCCTGCCTACAAAGCCTATTTGCCAGCTCTGTATGAAAAGGGTCCACATGGGGCTAGCCCAGAACACACTCTCAGGCTGGACATTGATGAAGATCGAAGTCCAGTTGGGTAAAACAGGGACAACTCCCATAATTTCAGTGCCATATGAACTTGCTTTATTAACCAAGTGATGCACCTTTCATTTGAAAAAACATAACTGCTTCAAGCTATTGAATGCAATTCTCTTTCATGGTGCTTTTGATTTCTAGCTGGTTCTAGATGTGTTTTGAATTTGGTGCATCAGTATTGAACCTTGCATTATATTGAAGAACTGCTTGAGTAGACTGTTCTTTCCTGCCACACAAAACAGTTTCAAACCTTGAAGCTTGGGATAGCGTTAATCGGCTTAGGCCAGATTCACACCCACACCTGGTATGTGTGCCTCTACTGGTGTCTATTGCATTCAAAATGGTATTCCAGTTATTTCCTCATCCCCACCCATGAACATGAAAAACAGTGTAGACTGAGAACCAATTAAAGTTCACCACATTGGCCAACCCTGTCAATCAAAGGTAGTCATATTCTTTAAATATGGTTTCAGTTGATTAGTGTATCATGCATGTGCACACAGATGAGTGTTAACTTAGCTGTTGTTTGTGCAGAGAGGGGATAAAAGAGAAGTGAATCTCCCCTTTGCCTTTCTGTTTACAGATGTACCCATGTCAATGTATGATGTATCCATCTTCATGTAATGGTAACCAAATTTTTCTTGATGTACCAGGTACTTGGGTCAGTTTAGCAAGAATTAATGTGATGAGATGTGATTGCCACTTGGAATGGAGGACTAGGGTTTAAGACCAGATGGAACTTAGGTTGGCTGCAATTCAACATGATGCTTGTTGAATTAGAATCTGGATTTTCTGAGATTGGTTATCATCATTATGCATAATGACATTATACATACAATGAGACACTTAGATATGTAGTGTACACATTCATTTGTTTTCCTCTCTTTTTCCATTTTGATCATCCCTGGTTTGACTTGATAGTTTAATGTGAATTTTTTTTTGCTACATATGGAATGCCATTCAAGAGCATGAGGGCCAAGATTGTCAAACTTTTTTTGCACAACTGATCTCATTTCTAACAAGGGTGTTTTGTCAAATGGTCGAGGCTGGCAATGTTGGTTGGAGGGAGTTCATTGGCACAAGATGTGCAAAAGTTGATCAGTTCATGACATTTTGGTTACTACCTTTCCCATAGGTGACTAACTTGATGATGAAAGAAGGTTAGGTTGAGGAGATTCATCTTAAGACAATTAGTTTGAAAGCGTGTAACTTTGTCCATGTTCCCAAGATCATTGGATGATGTGGTGGAGTAGGCTTGTGGTGGCAATTGCACAGTTAGATGGTGTAAATGGGTCATGTGCCAACTATCCAAAACCTACATCATTAGTTCAAGAGGCAACATTGTGCCCACTTCAATTTTGTGGTAAAAATCTTGATGTTGTATGTAATAGAAACAATTATTAATGTGGAGATCATTTCATCATCCATCAAGATAATTGAAGTTTGATTTATTGTAAGAAGTTGAATTTGGAAAAGTAATGTTCTTGCAAAGTAATGGTGATTGGGTGACTAGAATGAAAAAACATGGATGGTTGTAGAGGCAATCCCCTTGAGGGTGGTGACATGGTTGAATGTGTGCATTGCAATGTTGAAGGGGTGCCTTTGAAGAATATTTGTGAGAGCATTAAATATCAATGATTCTGGATTCCTAAAGTGATTGATGACAAAGGCTTTGGAGATCACCTTTTTACAACATTCCAAAAGCTTAAACTTAGAGGAATTATGTAGAGTCATTCAAGACATGTTACCAATCAAAAAGTGGGGTAAATTGGGGTATTAGACAAGCAAAGATAGCTTTGAGTGTTCATCATATAGGAGTTTCTACAACAAGTCGCTGCAACACTAGGACTATCTTTGGATACCACTATGCCGGCGGTGTAAGCGTAGGCAAATGTGGCATTAACAATGTGACATTACACCAAAAATATGAATTTATCACCACCTATGACTACATTTGTAGTTGTATATGACACACATCATTACATGACTCCATAGTCAATAAGGATCCATTGTTTTTACCATAACATATATGACAACAACAACAACAACATGGTTGATGACATGGCTAGATTCCCTCCAAAAAATAAAATTATAAAAATATTCAAGTTCAATGACAAGTGTGCCTATGTCAATTTGTTTGAATTAGATAGATAGACCTGATTATAGGACAAATCCATTGCTGATTCTTTACATTCATTTTGTAAAAAAAAAATCAACAATCTTACCACATTGATGTCCTTTTTCTTTTTCCCCATTTTTGGGAGATTTATTTATTTATTTATTTATTTGCAAATTTCCAACAAAATATTGAAGTTAGTAAAATTCACACTACCAAAATAATTCCCAAAAATTCCACATTTAAAAAACTACAAAAAATCTTGGAAAAAAATGTTGATTGACATGATCATATACCTCATAGTCAAAAATATGAATTTTATTCAATTGTAGTTGTGTGGGTCACAAGTGTCCATTTTGACTTCATTGGAGGGAATTGAACCTCTCACCTCTTTAGTCATTGGTTGCCTGCACACACATCAGTTCCTTGATCATCCAAACACCATTTTAAAACTTGTGACAAATAATGTGATTGTGCATGAATATAAACATGTATATTTCAATTTTCCGCACTTTTATAAAATTAATTTTTTAAAAATGTCATTAATATATGCATTTTATGTCGTTATGATATTAATGACATTATGTTATGGAATTTTATTATTTTAGTTTCATTATGAAATTAAATTTATTTTAAACATGTGGGCCATAAATTCAGATACAATAATGTTGATGGTTTAATTCAAAAATTTTAATTATATTTATTTCAAAATTTTATCACAATCTTGTTAATCATAAATGGAATGATGTAATAATGTGTTAAAATATCTTTTGAACATTTGTTTGATTTGATAATTAGTGAAAGTGGGTCAATATAACATTTAGTCAAGTTATACAAATATTTTTTAGATATTTTAGCACACTTGGAATCTCTAGTCATTCTTTGTTCATTTTGTGAAGTTAAACTTTCACATTTTTATTTAATTTATTTATGTTAAATGATGTCAATAAAATAATTTCAAACTACTTAGTCATGTGGTCCCAATGATGATTTAGGGAGGTTGATTATGCACAACAAAATCACGCATGATTAGATTTGGAACATAGTCACAATATGTTCTAGTTTTGGATGTTAGGCTTTGGTATAATGTGATGTCACAATGCTTATGGACTTGTGACATATAGATTGTATGTTTTTCTCCATTTTTTATATTTTGAAGTTTCAATAGCTAATCATTACTTATATTTATGAAATAATTGTTTATTTTTTCAATTCTTTACGTCTATTCCTTCATTAGATTTCTTCCTTTTCTAAAACTTGTATCTCATCCATGCCTCTTCCAATCATTGTAGCATATGATAAGTTGATGATGTTTGGATTTTGGTGCATGTGAGTGTTAAGAGAGTTAGGTTACTAATAGTTTACTATGTAGATATTAGCTATATATTAGCTATGTAGATATTTATTAATTTACAAGCTACTAGTTTTTAGCTTGAAAATATTTGGTTTCTTGTTTTTATTTTTAAACTCATTCTTCTGTTGACATAGTTGTTTTGATTCTTGTTTAAAACTTTTATTCCATGTTCTTGATTTATAATTTTTTAATTTTATTTTGTGAATAATTTGCATGTTTCTAAATGCATGAAAATATTTTGCTATGTTTTAGCAACGGATTCATGTTCTAAAACACAAGAAATACATGTTAGTATCATGGTTAGAATAGGTACATAATTAGAGGTTTGTAGTAGGAATCAAAGTTACATTATACCATTTGGTGTAATTCTTGTCCTATTGTTGATATTGTTGTTTTTGTCAAAATAATGAATTTTAGTGCATGGTTATTTTGATTTTGCAGGTTCTTGATTGATTAGTTTTTTCAAGATCAAAATAAAAATGGGGTAACTAGTGCAAACTTTTGAATCTAAAAGAAGCTTTGCATTGGGACTTGTGTAAAAAGGTTGAACATGTTTCAAATTGTTATTAGAAGTTTGTAAAGATAGTTAGACTAAATGACAAAAAAGGAGAGAAATCCACTAGATCAACATTAGAGATTTTTTGCCATAGGTGTGAAGAGCATTCAAATATAACGCTAGTTAGTGTCTAAGAAATGGAATAATGAATGCTTTAAACCAAGGAACAACCTCCAAAACATAAGACTTCTTTAACAAAAATGGTGATTGTAGGGAAAGCTTAAACTATGGAAATGATAGTGCACTATAATTCCTAAGATCTTTTATTTAACAAGGAGGAAGATCTAGTGATGGTCACATGTTCAAAGGAAAAACATGATCAAGAGTATACACCATTGATTTCAAAGCAATAAGTGTTAAGGAACGCAACAAAGGATTTGCAAACTCCAGGGCATTCAAATTTGTGTGTTCTAATATCTAATCAACACATGTTTATAGTGGAAACATCAAGATCCATGCAAACATAGGCTATGCATGAACTTGCTTGGCAATCAATAACATTTCAATATTACCAACCATACATGTGGTTTACCATGAACAATGGTGACGTTATTTATGAAAAACCTATAATGGTGACCTAAGTTCAAGAAATACAACTTACATGGGAGAGCTAGAACAAGTCTAGTAGGTGCCATTAATGCATCATCAACAAGTGTCAATAATATTGGACCACCAACAATTTTAGGCAATCCAAAAATAATTGCCACAATGAGTACCACATTCCCATGACTCTACCAAGTTCCTAGAGTTCAACATCAAGTACATTCATATGTACCTAGTTTAGTTGTTATTACACACACATCAAATGACATCATTGATGCCCCATCAAAGACAACTAGTGCTATTTCATCACAATGACAACATGTCACATGAACCTACAAAACATAAATCATACATTTGTAAGTAATGTAGATGATTTGAATAGCACTCTAAGTAGGTCCTTTACTTTAAACATGCATTTTAAGGATGTAATTTGATTTACGAATGGTGTGATGTTAAGGGGGTTAGGTTACTAAAGTTTAATATGTAGGTACCAATTATATATTGGTTAGTTTATTGGTTACTAATTTTGAACTTGAAAAAAAATAGTTTTTATTTTGAAATTCATTCAAGATTACATTGAGACATTTGTTTTGAATCTTGTTTAATTTTTTTGATTTTGGGTTCTTGATTGGGAGCTTTTTAATTTTATTTTGTGAATAATGTGGATGTTGATGAATTCATGAAAATATTTTGTTAGACATCATTTTAACAATGAATTTATGTTATGGAACACAATCCAAATACATGTTAATATATATTTTCATGGTAAGAACAAGTAAACAATTTAAGATTTGTTTAGGAATCAAAATTACATTACATCAACAAACATTAATGGTACATTTCATGATATCTTACAAATGAAAGTTTCCCACAACAAAAAATTAAGAAACATCATTTGTCAAGTAAAATAAATTATAAATAAGTTTGAGCCTTCATTTTTATATTAGGAGTGATTTGCTAGAGAACATGTGTTGATCAAAGAACATATTGAGGTTCCTTGTACAATCATACATTATCCTAACTTAATGGGATCTTCAACATGAAATCAAATAAGTGTTTAATTGACAAACCAAGTGATGTTTAATTCATTGTCAAATTCTTTGACATGACTATGATTGAAAGACATTTAAAATCTTAGTGATTGGAAATATGCCATTGTTTGTACATCACATTGAAAGTTGGTTGTGCCATATTTGGGAACAAGTCATCTTCTATTTCAAGAATGGTTTCAAAATTATGGAGGATGCAGGCATCTTGAACATTGATAATCCATCCTAAAAAGAGTCATTCAATTGTAAATATATTTTTCAATATTGCAAAAGGTCGTGAATCACAATATTGCAATTTGTAATAAACATTGGGTTAGGAGAATCAATGAGTATGGACATTTTCAAAGCAATCATTTAGTAGCTAGATACTTTCAAAAATTTGAACAACTTCAAAGATGAAAGAGTCGTTTTGATGACATTCATGTTGATCTTCCACTTGATGAATAACAAACACAAGATCCAAGTCCAATAGGGAATAAAAAATGGAGAGTGCAATGAGAAATGAATGAAATGAGTGCAATTAGCATTCTAAGCTACCTCATAATTTAAATTGGTAAGGGATGGGGCATCATTGGTAAAAAAAAGGAAAAAAACCATGTTGATTGTTTTTTTCACATTTTTTGCTTGAATGGCTACTATTACATTGCCACCCAAGAATGCATTCATTTGGTGTATACTTTCGTGAATGACATACTACTTGATGCAAGACACAAGACTTATGTAATCACACATGTGGAATAATTTTGACACACTCCCAAGTCCCGGGTTGAACCCACTTGAGGGTCCAACTATGTTGAGTTGCGAAAAGTTGGGACTTGAGGGGCGCTCCCGACTTCCAGCACTAAAAGGGGGGTAGAGGGGCGTGCTAGAAGTCCCAGGATTAGACTAGGAAAATGGACTAGAAGATCAAGCTTGAATCTGCAACCAAAACCAATCACAAGAGGGTTAATTCACATTCGGAAACACCCTTAGGTGTTGGGACAAGCCACAGACACTTTTACACACAAGACTCATCACGGCCTGGACTCGGGGGAAGCCACCACCTTCCCCCATATAATATACTCTGCAGCTCTCCACCGAGGCTACATCCAAATGGCTCTTTTTCCCGAGACTCCCAAGTTGGAGTCCCGAAACTGTCCCGGGTTAGAGTCCCGAGACTTTGGACGGCCATATCTCCTCGCCTTAAACTCGGATTGGGACGAGGTCTGAACCAAAGTTGTAGCTCTCGTCGAGAGCTTTCCAACGCCATGTCACACTCCTTGAGGCGACGTCGGGAAGAGGTCGATTCCCGACTTTTAGTGGTTTGGAGTCAAACTGGCAGTTTGACTCCTAGCCCTTCTTTTGCCCATAACTTGGGCTGGAGATGTCCAAATGGGCAATGTGAGGCCATTTTGGACATTTACGCTTCAAGAGATTTCCATTGATATAAAGAACGCACCAAGGCGAGGAGATTTGACCCCTCAAATCATCTTTTGAATTTTTGGGAGTCCCAGAGGACTCCATTTTCCCACTTTTGGGAATGTGAGTTGCATTCTCACACTTAGCCTCAAAGTGGGGTTGCGACAAATTTAGTGAATTTGAAGAGCGACTAAGATTAATTATATCAACAAGTGATTATAATTATATTTTGTATAGACTATCCACACATATGTTGATGTTCACACATAAGATTCAAGATTTAATCTAGCTCAGACAAATATAATGTAAAGAGATGACAATTGAAATGCATGATACTTCTTATGTTAATGAAAATGCATGATTGAATGTTTAGATTACGTCAAATTTATACATGCAATAGTTAGTAAATATATCTTCACACAAGAAATTTTTTAAATGATGATTATTTTTTTTGATTGGCTATAAAATGAGGTATTGTATAGGGGGAATGAGTTGAAAGCAAAAACATCCATAATGTTAGAGTAGATCATGACTAGATTTAATAATTAGATTTAATAATTACTTTCATGACTACTTTTTTGAGGTTGTGTGCACCACATATAAATATGTTGTGAGGTCTCTTAATGTAAATACTTAATGTAAATATTCACATAGTGAATTTATTCTTCCATAATGCTGTGTTTAAATTCCTTTCATGCTTAGGGAATGGGCAACAATGATGACAATTCAATAGATGAATGATCACCCAAAAAACCTTGGTTGTTATTTTTGATATCAAGGAATTGAATTTCACAATTTAAGATTATTATGAAAGTTACCCACAATTTATCAACCCATTTTTTTAACTTGTTAATGAAAGGTCCTTTTCAGGTCTCGAAAGGTCTTCAGCCAAATGTTTGAAGCCCTTGGTGAAAAATCTATAATAAGGAACTTGACTAGATAGGCCCAAGCCAAAGTGACAAACCCTAGACTTGAATGCCAAAAAAATTTTTAAATGTCGGCCAAGTTGGCAAAGAACATTCTAACTTTAGGTCAAATGTCCTAGGCCAATGGTGAAGGTCCCATGAAATCTTTCAAACAAATGTCCTACAAGCCAAAAGCTTTGGAAACATCATAAGCCAAAAGTTCTACAAACATTCTTCCCAAATTAAAATATTTCTGGGCATTTTGGCCTAGCATTGGAATCTTCCTTGGCATTGAATTCAAAATCTTTGTGAAATCTAGGTCTTAGGTTGATCACTTTGGCTTGACCCCAAAGTCAATAAACCTTTAAGTCCATGTATGCCTTAAGACATAATGTTTGGGCTTCAAAATATGAGGCATGGTTTTTGCGCTTAAAGCATTAAATTTATCAAGATCATAGATTATTTTGGTTTAGGGTTCAAATCTTTCTTGAATTTTGCTCTAGGGAGGGAAAAAACTTAGCACTTTGGCCCAATGTTTTGATTTTTTTTTTTTTTTTTTTTTTGGCCATATATGAAATCTTAAAGCTTTGTTAAATCTTCCTAGCAATAAAAAATAGTAAATATGATTATTTTTGCATGAAATGTTTTGAACCTAAATTAAATGTCATGTGCTTTAACACAATTGTACCACAATCCATAAACCTAATTTCTCATGCATTAAAACAAAGGAATCACAACTTGCAAATTAATTGTCTCCAAACCTTAAGACAAATTAGGATTTTCTTTAAATGATTTTTTTTGCAATCAAGGTGACTTTTAAAGAAAAAAAAAAGATAGAAAAAATATTTTTAGGGTTTTGATTACCAAATTTAAACCTTTATTTGACCTAAATTGCCAAGATCCTACTTTAGGTTGCATTACACCCCTGGAAGCACCATAAGGTCCATAGGATTTGTCGTCAGATCCCTGGGGAATTGCTGTAAGGTTTCAAACTCCAAGAAAGAATTCCAGAGTTTTTTGCACAGTGAAAAGTCCTCATCCCCCGCGCACGACTTCCTGGAATTTAGCTGCACCTACTCAGACCATCGCCCTCGAAGGCGTGACTTCAATTCCATGAAGTCCATGTGGATGAGGACTTCCCCCAATACATTCTTTTGGTAAAGTAAGTTCAGGGTTGTGCATCTGTTTGTTCTGTAATCAACAGCAGACTGCATCTGGGCTCTATTGTGCGTTCAATTTCAGTTGGCATTTTCAATTCAGCTCACTCAAAACCATTTCATACACTTTCTCACAGAGATGATCATGAGCCAGCATTAGCTTTGACCCGCATGCTCTCGAAGGGTTTAGGGTTTAGGGGTTTTTTTTCGTATTTCTGTATATCTGCTTTCTGTGTTCAATGAGCTCTCCTTTGACCTCACACAGAGGACAAGAGGTTCAACATCGGATATTTTCAAACATTCTAGAAACATGTGCTCCAACTACAATTCCATGCATCTGTAATGGACGAAGCAGCTTGTGTGCATAAACTGGAAAAAAGTCTAAAGAGTACAACAGCCTAGAGGCTGTGGGATTTACAGAGCTAAAAGACCTTTGCCAATTTTTTTCTTTCTCATGATACATGGCAGGTATCACAAGAAAAAAACAAAAATCAAAAATAATTTGAGGGGCATTTTGAAAAACAGAGTGCACATCACAGTGGTCATTCCATTTTTTGAAATGCCCTACAGATTAGTGGGAAGAAAAGTAATGCTTTGTAAGGAGCTCTCCGATTACACTAGAAAACTGGGTGCAGGTCTTTATGCAGTAATGCTTCCAAACAGAACAGGAACTGACTCTCTTCACCAAAATGTCACATGATTAGAGAGTAATAGACCATCAATTGAGCATCACATATATATGTGCAGGATGCTCATGAGTTCCTACCATAAAGCCCCTGAGATTTGACTGAAGCTCCAAGTGAAAATCTCCAGTGATTGCATACTCACTTGTGTCATTCACAACCTACAAGAGATGGGAATGCGAGAGTATTGCAAATTTGAGATCCCAAGTTTAGTGTCTAC
>Ga0209611_10003197_pt1 | contig 28594 bp, 35 predicted proteins | sample S1TSphgellanicum_3_FD_187693 | JGI IMG/M metagenome (GOLD analysis project Ga0209611, IMG submission 187693) | Host-associated microbial communities from peat moss isolated from Minnesota, USA - S1T2_Fc - Sphagnum magellanicum MG (SPAdes) (version 2) | ecosystem: Host-associated > Plants > Peat...
TTGGTTTTTGGATGTAGATTCACACGAGCTAAGCTAGTCCCTCTTCCTAGTCTAATCCCGGGGCTCCCAACTCGACCCTCTACCCCTTTCTAGAGTTGGGAGCCGGGAGCGTGCTACCAAGTTCAACTTTCCGCAACTTGACTTTGTGAAACCCTCAAGTGGGTTTCACCCCGTGACTTGGGAGCGCGTCACCTTAAATGATTAAAAAAAAAGACTAGTCCACTTTGGATTCTAAAGCACCTTACTAGGTTCATCATCAATCAATAATGTTTGATCATCCTTCCCATAAGGTAGTCCATGACAACCATAATACACTCATTTCAAATCCTTCAAATAATAATGGGACCTAGGTGAAATTTCACCATACGTATTAGAACATTGTTCATGTCCCCAAATGAAAACAAATTGATCCACAATTTTTTTAGGAATGAGCATGGGAATAATTTCTAGCATGTCCTCAAGCTTCATATGAAACCAAATTTCCAAATTATAATGTAAAAGTAGTTGAATGTTTCACAAAGGAAATGTTCCGCTCTAGCTTTCATTTCCATTTTGCTCTTGTTAATATTTCTTCCAATGATTCGAGCATTCCCTTGTTGAACAATATAATGCTCAAAATAACACAACACATCGTTGACGTTGATAATTAACAATTTTTTGGGTTTAGTAGTTTGCAAATGTAGATATGAATTCATCATTGAAATATGTTTTGACACCTTGATCTATAAGAATAACAAGATGTGTTAGCGAAAAAACGTAGGTGGTTCATCTTAATGTAAAAAGATTAATAAGTTGAAGAATTCATGTGAGATTAACAAAGAAAATGCCTTGTGGCCACTAAGTGATTTATTACAAATAAAATGAAAGAAGGTAATTATTCGATACAAAATTTAGAGTGCATATAGGGAGAGAGCATAGACTTTGCAAGGTAGTAAATAAAAAGAAATATCGAACTATATTATTAAGAAAATTCACTCAAAAGAAACATGCCCAACAAATTTTTGTTGGTTTCAATTACAATTTAAACATAATATTTTAATTTATTAATGAATAAAAACTTAGTTTAAAACTATTATAATAAGAACAATAATAAACTTATTACATTTTTTTTTCAGTTTTACTTTTGTACAATATGTTGGTTCACGACTATTGGTATAGTCTTCAAATAACATATTGTAATAAAAATCATTATGACTTATTCTTCTAATATTCCCAAAAAGATTATGTCTTATGTAAGTCTGAACACTAAATTTGGACGAGTGAAGTGAAACCAAGTAAGGAAGAACAATGGAGAGTAAATAATTTCCATGGTTACGTGAACCCTCAAACGATTCCAAAAATATAGCACTACATGAATCATTAAATAATGATTTATATGGCATATCATCTATAAGCAAAATGTTCCTAGCATGGGTGTCAAGCAATCTCGATAATAAAACATATAGGTAAATGGGCTTTTCAGGATTAGTAGGGAGAAAATGATCATTTTTTTTGCATGACTCTTGTCTAAGAACTCTTGAAGAATCCAAAGAAATATGTGTTTTCACTTTAATTCGTCTATATATTTGTCGATGTGGGTGGATGCAAGCTATAATGGCTCACTTTTTGTGTCCCATTGCAATTTTTTACACGATGTAGTGAATTAACATGCCATAAAACCATTTATATGCACAATTGGGACTTGGTTTAAGATTTTCAACTTCAATAAGAAACTATCTATATAATTTGTGCACAATAAATGTGCATCCATTATGTAATAATGGACTTTTGAAGTGAAAACATATGGCCTATCCCAACCATTGCATTTCCCATACACGTAAAGCTTTCAATATCATTTTTTGAAAATATATCTTATAGGGACTTAATATTTGATAGATGAAAGAAAAAAAAACATAGAATTGAAAACTTCATTAGAAAAGCTTTAACCAAAATATAGTTATGGATTTTTGAATGACCAAAATCTAGACTTTATTTTCAAAAGTCTCTACATTGGTCATTTCTTGTTGGATTGATGATTTTTTTCCTTGTAAAATTACGTCAAAAAGATTTTAAGTGGTATATTTTCATATGAATTTAATTATCTCATTAACCAACCCATAGTCCCCCATTTATGTTAATTCGACACCAAAAAATGACTTTTAAGGACTTTTTATCTGCCAAAAATGAACAACTTAACCCTGTATCTACCCATGTTGTAATGTCGTGCTATAGATCAAATATAAACTTCAAATTGAGCCAAAAACTTTGTTAAAAAAATCTTTCAACCTATGCATGAGTGTAAGCAACAAATTGGTTGGCATTTGCATATGAGATTCAACAACCCGTTTCACCACTAAGACCCCATTAAGGTCAAAAATCACATGCAAATGACTCATCTTAGCAAGAGGTGATCTTTGCATTTTGAACTAAACGTGATCTTAGAGGTGAAGACTTGAAGTTGAAGGGATATCATTTAGAACCATTTTTAGAGGTGAAAAAACCTTCTTTGCATCCTTGCAAAGAGCAATAGGAATTTGAAATTGTCAACAAGATGAATTTTTAAATTAGGCTATGCGAAGACCAAAATTTGTAATGTGTTGACAACTTAAATGGAGGTTGTGAGTTTACAATAAAGCAAAATTTAAGGCTAGAAAATTTAGAAATTTAACACACAAGCATAAAAAAAAATTGAATGTATTTATAAAATTCACTACCTTCCATGCAAAAAAAAAAATCTTGATAATTATTACATGTTTTGATAAATAAAACAATACATGAACACATCAATTTCATTATGAATTTTTCAATATGATTATGTACATTAAACAATGTAACAAGATAACACAACTAACCTATATTTACCCTTTGTGCAAAAATTTTAATAATTATCATTGAATTTTCAATGGGCTTAAGGTATCCACATGTTTGATATTTTGCAATGCCTCACCGATACATTCTTCCTCTTGCCCATCACCTTCAATCTTGACATCAACCTTAACGGATGATGCTATTGAAGTTCGAGCAGTTGAAGAGTTCAAAGATGCCAAAAAGTCTTCATCAACTTGCAAATTCACATTGTTGGGTTTTGCTTCAGTATCTTGAATCTTTGACAGGGAATTATTTTTCTTCCCTTTCTTTTTTTGAAGCCTTGTTCCTAGCTATGGATGGCTTTCCAAATCTTTTCTCCCTTTGGACATAACCATGTTTGCCACTATCAATTGGTGGTGGAGGAGCAAAAATTTCACTCATAATCAAAACCCGCGAATCATCCTCCTTTTTGTTCCTATTAGAACTTGGCTCATCACTTACATCAGCATCACCCATTTGCACACCTTTTATGATGCAAAAAACATCTTCATATACACTAATTGCAACTTTTTTCATAGCCACATTGGAGAGCATTCCAAGACACATAAAAGTGATGATCTCATAATGATTCCCCTTGAGATCATGAGGGATCATCTTTAGAACTCTACATTTTCTTTCTTGTGTTTTCAACATAATATGACTTTATTGAATAGGAAATAAACAACATGAAAATTAAAATGGACAGAATTTGAAGCACATAAATAGACATACTAAGTAGACATATGTCACAACTCCTCCCTTGAAGATGCTTAGGCAAACCATGCTGCTATTTAGGATGGGCTCCAAAATTTTTGTTAAGGATTCTAGGCAAGTCTCATTTCTGTAAAGTTGGTGATCTTTTGCAAAAGTGGACATGATGTTCTCAATGAGCGATGGGAGTTTTTTCTCCCCAAAATATCAACCTACACCAACTTCCAACCCTTTTGATGAAAAGGTACACATAGTAAAGTATGTTAAAAAGGTAGGATGAGTACATGATTTTGGATAAACAAGGCATTTAAGATAGGGATTGATAAGGGAACTTTGTTAGTTTGAATTTTGAATTCTTGTTGATTTTGATCATGGTAATGTGACTTGGGATGGTGCAAAAAGGGAGAATTTTGGAATATAAAGGAGGAATTATGAAACACAAAGTTTTGGGGGAGAGTGAGAGGAGCTGTAGGTACTTATAGTAGAAAACCATAGACTCTATTTTGATATACCACAAATTTTAATTATTTTTTTGGATTTTTTTCAATAAAAGATGGGATTCTATTGTAATTTTGATTCATGTTTTTAGTGACATAGAAAAGCATAGACTTCTATAGTGGATTCTATGTTTGTATCATTGTGTGAATTTTTTGTAATATGAAAATATGATGAAATGAATTGTCATCTTGTTTCTGGAGTTTCTAAAAATGTATTCTAAAGTGTAGATTTTGGTTATATGAAATAATTATGAATATAGTGTTTTAGTGAATGGCAATGTTAAGTGTGTTGAGAAACAAAATAGAAATAGTGAATATATCCATGTGAAGTACAAATATGTTGTTATAGTAATGTGGAATAATTATGCAAGAATTAAATTTCATTTCTACCATTTGGCGACCATCTTGTGGGGAATTTCTTTCCGTTTTTTCTTTTAATAATGGAAAGGTTTTCTACAAATTTTGTTATATAATATAGATGAAAATGTTCAGAAGAACAATGTTTTTTTTTCAATTCAGAATTTAAAGGGGTATGTTAAAAAGTATCAGAGGTCTAAGTGGTTGACGTTGTAAGGATTATAAAACAATCTACAAATTTTGGAGATGAATAATTATGAAACAAAATGAATTGAATGGTGATTTGGAATTTACAGCAATAATTGGACTTGGAGGCAAAACTGTTAGTTATTAATAAACAAACAAAAAATAATCTTGAAAATGGAAAAGAGTATGCAGGGCTTATAAAAACCCTTTATCGAAATCTGATGTTGGACAAACGAGTTTTGAAAACAGAAAAAGACCTACATGGCACATGTTATTCCGACATGAAGTATGGATTCGGGGTTTTTAGAAAAGGCATAGTTACATATGACAATTTCCATGAAGAGATATGCAGTTGACTACTCACCCAAATGAATGGGTACAATATATTTCTTAGCCACAATTTGTCATTAAAAGTTGAAGAGATCAAGATGAAACATGGACTTCTGTAATACCTGATCAATTGTAGGAAATCTCTAGTCTAGAGTTGGTGAATAACCAAGGAAGGGCTGTTACATTAGGCATACAACCCAAGTTTGTGTATTAGTCTACATCTCCATATTACTATGAACTAGTGGAAGATTCGGAAGTGGAAGAAAACACCAATATCAATGTGGTTGAAAAGATTGATGAAAATTACCTACCATCATTTGAATATGTAGAAACACATATGAATGTGTTGGATGAAGTACCATAATCATACTCACATAAAAGGAATCTAGAGTTGGATCAAACATGGTACACAACCGAAACACAAGATCATGAATTTATGGATTTGAAGATGGTTAGATCACTTTCAAAGGTTTGCTCATTCTATGAAGAAGGACATGCAATCATGGATTGCCTTTTTGTGCCTTTTCACATAAGAGCATGTATTGTTAGACATGTGGAGTTACAAAATGTGGTAGGAACATTAATGGATCAACCATAGAAACAGAATCCAAGAATTATTGTAATTTTAAACAAATTAATAAGCATGGAGTTAGGAAGTTAATTGGGACCACAAAGTTGACAGATTTATTCATCTATTTAGACAAGGAGCAAAAAACCAGGGGTGTATTTACATCCACATTCTGCACCATAGAAGATACCAATGGGTAATCACAGGATGGAACATCATCAACCTCAAGTTAATACAACTTCACTAATCATGTCAAAAGTGGCAATTGTTGAAACTTGGAAAAAACCTACTAAAGTAGTAGCTACCTAATCACTTGATGCATGTATAACAACCACATAAGCCTTGCTAGAAAACGTAGGCCCTGCGGTTGAGCCATGACCTCCATTGCAATATGTTCATCCACCTTTGACGCACCCCAAGCTCCTTAATGGATTCAAATGTGAGTCCAAACTGAAGATAGCGAAAAAGTAAAGAGTCGGGGCACGCTCCCTAGCTCGCAACACTTTAAAGGGTAGAAGGGCGTGCTGGAGTTCCAGGATGGGATTAGGAAGAGTGACAAACATCAACTACTCACACGGACTTGCACAAAACCAACACAAGGTGGTTAATGCATAATTGGAGCACTTTTGGTGTTAGGACAAGCCACGAGCAAACTCGGATTCACAAGATTCACAACGGCGTGGACTTGGGGGAAGCCACCACCTTCCCCGTTATAGTATACAATAGAACCTCCATATAAAGTACACCCTATTTGCTCTAAAAAAAATTCATTTTGTACCTTATAGAGTAGGTGTACTTTATGTAGAGAAACCCTAACCCTAGGAAGAATCCCTAACCTTCAACCCAAAATCTGAAAGTTTTGCTTTCTTGCAATTGTAGTTCTTTAAGTTTATTCGATCATTGAAAGTATTGATGTATCTTTGATTGTTTTAAAGCAAAATTATAAAGGTCTTTAAGAATCGCATTCAAGCTAAGTAAATCGAGCTCTTCATTGAAAAGTGAATGCGCTTTTGTGAACGAAATCAATTGAATTACCATGTCTCTTGCTTTTGTGATAGAAACAACTTTTGGAATTTTAGGTTGCTCCAAGTTTTCCAATTTGATTGCTATTTCTTGTACTTCATCGTCATCAGCTACGTCGGTGTGCTCTTCAACCAGTTGATAGATAAGGTTTTGTTCCTCAATAATCTCGAACTCTGGTAACTGCTCCTCAATGACAAGATTGGGTTGTGGGATGTTGATTCTAACTGTAAGCGCTACAAGCTCTTCTTCTTGTGTAATAATCTCGTTGAGCTCTTAAGCCTCTTCTCCATTGATAACAAAGTCGCATTTAGAGAAGCACTTTTGGATTATCTCAGCTTTCACCATTGACCATGATTTGTCAATGAATTTGATTGCATCTAAAACAGTCAGCTTTCTGACAAGTCCAATGCATTCAGTGAATCATTGATGTTGTCCAATATGGACAGGACTTTAAATTTTCGGGACAGCGCCTTCAAACTTCGAATGATGCCAGCGTCAAGGGGCTGGAGAACTAAGGTCAAATTTGGTAGAAAATAATGCAGCTCAACGTTTGTCAGATTGGTGGCCTCATCAACAATATGCATTGGAACGTTATCCAGAAAAAACACAATCTTACGCCCTTTTCTCTTGAAGTATTCATCAAACTCCTTTAGGTACTGATTGAAGATCGGATTCATCATCCAAACTTTTGCACTATTTGTATACTTGACTTTCAATTTGCTCATGTCTTGTCCGCGAAATGCTCTTGGGTTCTTGGATTTGCCGATTGCATGTCAGGACCATTGTGGTCCAATCCTTTCCTTGTTTTCCACCCTTGCATGACTGCTTGACATGACTTAAAGTTGAATCTGGCAGCGCATGAAAGAAGAAACATGTTTCATCCATATTGAACACATTTTTCAGATCATATCCAATCAAAAAAGTTTTTAAAGACGATTTCCATTGTTCAGCGCACTCAAGGTCAACATTTCCAGATTCTCTGTTGATCTTATATGATCGGACATTGTTACGTTGTTTCCATTTCTGCAACCACCCTTCCAAAGTTAAGAAGTCACCACCTTCGACTCCTAGTTCGCTAGCAATTTGTTTGGCCTTCCCCTGCAAGATTGGTCAGTTTATTAGATATCCTCTCGCATGAGCTATTGCGAACCATCTCCATAAGATAACATTAACGTCACTCTGTTTGACAATTTTTGCTTTTGATAAGGAACGATTGCTTTCTACTTCCTTTAGTATCAAGTCTTTATTCTCCTTAGCAGCCAGGACTGTTCCTTTGGAAATGCTAAACTTATCAGCAATAGCTCTAATGATATGTCCCTCATCAAGATGCTTGATGATGGCTAGTTTCGTATTCATATCCACCACCTTCCGTTTATTCTTTTCAGGTTCCATTGCCGACAAGAACAATCAGTGCCAAAGAAAGACATATGTACCTTATACGAAACTGTGTGACCATTCCATGGCCTCAGGTTGGTGTATTTTCAGTACCTAATGGAGGTGTACTTCTTGTAAAGAGGTTTGAATATAGATAAATAAAGGGGTTTGCATTATTTTAAAATTTATGTACTATTTGCGAAGGTGTACTTTATATAGGCTATAACTTTATAGGGAGGTTCTACTGTACTTTGTGCCTCTCCACGAGGCCCACATCCAAATGGTTTTTTGTCCCGAGACTCCCAAGTGCGAGTCCCAAAATTGTCAAAGTTGGGACTCCTGCAACTTTGGGGCCTCATAACTTTGTGTGCAGACCTCTGATTGAAATGAGGTCTCAAACAAAGTTATAGCCCTTGTCAAGATCTTTCCAACGGTATGTTGCAAGCCACCTGCACGCAAGGAAATTGGGGTGATTCCTGACTTTTAGTGGTCGGGAGTCAAACTGCCAATTTGATTCCCGACCCTTCTTTTGGCCATAACTTGTGTTTCAGATGTCCAAATGGGTCATGTGAGCCCATTTTAGACATCTACGTTTCAATAGATTTCTAATGGTATGAAGAACTCTTCAAGACATTGGGTTTTGGCCCTTGTAATCACTCTCTGAACATTCAGGAGTCCATCAAGACTCCAACTCCCAACATGGGAGTTCACTTTTTTGCACTCCCGGGGGCATGAGAATGTGACTCCCGGGCTTAGTCTTGGCCCGCACCCTTGTAAGCCCTTTGCCTTGGTCATGAGCCCAAGGCCAGGGTTGCGACAACCTTGTTATTCAACTCCCTCTTCACTATTCTTATTATCTGTTTCATCATCCTCATTGTCCTCATTATCCAAGTTTGAATCAGCTTCAATGTGAATTTGTTTCCCTTATTGTGAAGACTCCAAAGCTTGGATCCTTCAAAGTTGGTCCCAAATAATCTATTTTGCAAACACAACCCAATTCACTCGATGATTTTTTTTCTCACAAACAAAGCATGGAGCTTCAGCCTTGTTTATGAAGCGCATGTTAGGCCCTTAGGTCTTCTAGTGTGTTATCACCCACAATGTTTCCACTTTTGCAATAAGTTTTTCATCATTTGAAAAGCAATACTTGTTTCCATTATTATTGATACACGGGCCAAATAACTCCACCACTTTTACTTCTATGCAATATTTTCCAATCTTCAAATGCTTTGGCAATGGACCAATGTTACACAACCTGTATTTCTCATGAAACTGTTTGTGAATGATCGGGCTTTTCTTATCAAAAATTATTTCTAACACTTTGCCATACATAGGTTGTACATATAGTGACATGGCACCCTCCACTTTCATTATCTTTTTGATGTTTACAATACTTAAACTACCACCATGTGACAATGACATATTGCCAGACTTTGCAATAGAACACTTGATGTTCTTTATAAAATACGTACGTAATGATGTGTATTCTAGCTTGGCTAACATTTGTCCTTTAGTGCTTTGTGTGAAGCTCAAGCATGCAAAGCAAATACACATAAAAGAAACCTGCAAAAACTACAATGACGAATCAAACCATTCGATTCCTTGACCTATTGACTATTCAATAGTGGAAATTGTTGTGGGGCAAGGGAAAGTACAAAATATATTTCAAATTTGGACTAATAGGAAACATTGTCCATGTGCCAACTCATTTAAGTTGGGAATTCTAGGGACTATGGTGGATGTTTGGATTTGCGAAATTGGTTTAATGTAATGTGCATTTACCCACCTTTGTAGATTATTGGTGAGTTGGTTATTCTAGTTGGAGCTAGTTGTTTTGATGATGTTTGTGCATGTTGTCACTTTCCATCTGTGACAAACCAAACTAATGATCATTACTATCATAATTGTAAAGACATAGTTGAAGTTGAATATCAACCTCGCATTTCCTATAAAATAAAGCAACGGAGTGGTGATGATTGTGATTGCATTCTTATTAGATCATGGATTAAATCCTTGTTTGGTCATGACTTGATCAGCCTTGAAAATTTAAAACAAAAACAAGGCTTTTCCTAAGGCTGTTTTGAAATAAAAGCTCAAAAGGTAGATTCATTTTGAATCCAATAGCTGAGATTACTGGATTTTCTACTTTAAATAAAGATGACCAGGAACTGAATAATACAAAAAAAACTTTGTAATTTGAACCATAAGACTTGCTTGTTTTATATAAATCCTTCTATGTATATATATTACTTATGATGTTTTCTTTTGGACAACTATGACCAATAACAAAAAATTATAGAAGAAATTTTTTAATATAAACCTTGGGACTTGCTTGTTGTATATAAAATCCTTCTATGTATATATGACAATTATGATGTGGTGATATTGGTTTTGAGCAGGTGTTTCTATTTTTGTGGATAGGACCGTATTTTCAATTGTACATATTTTTATGTACATGATCATTTGCAAGTGTAATGATCTTTGGGAGACTTACTTTGGAAAGTAGAAAATAATAATTCAAGGTTCTCTTTTATGGCCAAGTTCAAATTGACAAGTCTATTAAGATTTTATTCTAATCACTTGTTACATAGTACAAAATATTGTATCACATCATCCTTAATCTATTACTAATATAAAAGAATAATGAAGCTTATTAAATTGACAAATTCCTAAATCAAGTATATATTTAAAATATAATAATGCACAAAATAATACATCTTCTTTGTTTATGTAAATATAATAAAATATTTTGAATCTTAAACATTTAATTAAAATATCTAATAATTTATATTTAAAAATTATAAGAATAAATTGGAATAATATCTAAGAAAAAAGTTCCAAAACATTTGTAAATACTATAAATTATCACAACAACTTAAAGAACTTAAAAAAAAAAGATTTAAATTGGACTTTGGCATCCATGTATTTGATAATAAACATATAAATAAATATTTAAAAAGTAATCAATATTGATATTTACAAGTATAAAAACTAATCATAATTATATGCGAAGGAAAATACATAATTCATCATAGATAAAATTGGTTCAAAGATAATAAGAATTATATATATATATGAATAAATTGGAATAATATCTGATAAAAAATTTCCAAATTTTTTTGTAATACTATAAATTATCATAACAATTTAAAGAACTTCAAGAAAAATGAAGTGATTTAAATTGAAGTTTGGCATCTTGTATTTATTAATAATAAGTAAATAAGTATATAAAAAAATAAATATTGAAATTTACAAGTACAAAAATTAATCATAATTATTTGTGAAGGAAAATACATATTCATCAAATATAAAATTGATTCAAAGATTAAATTTAAAAATGAATGTAGATATTGATTTGGAAAAAAATGGTTTAAAATGAATCATTAATTTTCAATATAATGTGGGTGATTGTTTATTTGATGCAATAACATATTCATTAAAATATTCAATTAAATTTAAAATGATACAAAAAGTTACATTTGAAGGAATTTTTAAGCCTTGGCACACCTAAAACTTTAAAATTTTGTAAGTGAGGATTAAATCTTGAATTCTTGCATGATCTCCACCATGGGAATGCAAATCATGAAGAAAATTATATTAAGAAAATGTCCATTTGAATAATAGATGGTGGATTATGGGGTGATTTCATTACTATATATTGGATATTTGAATATTTGCATCGTTCAAGTCATGTTTGAAATAAAAGAAATGGTTGGATAATGGTTAAGCTAGAACATGAAAATGCATAAACACCTTTAAACCTTGTATATGGAATAATCACTTTGAACTTGCTGAAATTTATTCAGAAATTACAAATATTCCTATTCATATTCATAATGATGACCAAAAAAAAGAAATAACTACTAATCAAAATATGAATATAAAAAATGAAAAAAAATTCTGATTAAAAAAAAAAGGAATTTAGAAGTAAATAACAATTTATTACAAAATTAAAAAAACCCATTCTAATTGGATGTCGCAAGAAATTGCTTTAATTTTTATTAAAAAATCCAAATCTACATTTAAACACATTACAAATTAAACGAAATTTGAAATAACTTTAATTTAAAAAAAGAAAAAGTCATGTAAATATTGGTATTTTTTTGAAAAATAATGAACATTGTTCTAATAATGTAATTGAAAATATTTCAACAAAACATACATGTCAACAACATTTCAAAATACATGTTATCATCTAATATAATTCATCAAAAATTTGATCTCCATTTTTTTTTTTAAATGTTTTTTTTTTCCCATCCATGAATGCAAAAATAAATGTTTGTCATAATAATATTCATAAACATAATGAAGATATCAAAGATATTGTTAACATGTATGTTATAGTTGTCAAAGGTTTCATTTAAAATATCAAATTTCTTTTCAATCAAAACCATTTATTGAAAAATTCCTTGATGAATTAAAGAATGAAAAAAATCTTAAAGAGGTAATGATATGTGAATCTTGTAAAAGAAAATTTGACATTGGAAAACCTTTTGATTTAGTTTTACGAAATTGTATTATAACTAATAAGTTAGTAGATATGAAATTTATTTTAATGTTAAAATCAAATAGAAGAACATTTAAGTGCACCACATTTAACATTAGCACAAATATTTCAATTACAAGGATATGGACAATGTGGATTACATGGAAGTATTGTTGCTGGACAATTCCGAGCTACGAAAGTTCCTAAAATTGGATTCCAACTCAACCAACACCTTCTGACAAAAGTTGCTCTTTGGAGCAATGTTCCAACAAATATAAATATTATTCAATTTTTTTTACCTTAGATGTCCTATGAAGATTATTCAATTTTTGTCTTTTTAAAAGAAAGTGAGAATATAAATTTGTGTATATGTTTGGTTATGTCCAACCTAACATAATTATAAAAACATTACGAGAAATTTATAAAGCACATTTGTATGTAGTTGCAAATGTTACAATAAAACCAAATTGGCAAAGTTTAATAGAACTTACAAATGCAAGTGACGATAATGATTCGGAAAACAACAAACTTGGATAAACTTTTGATTTCCATAATTGAAACAAAATTTTAAAAATTATAGAAGAAAACTCTAGAGAAACATTGGTACAAAATATATTGAATCCTAAACAAATTATTGATGATGATTTGAAAACTCTAGCAATTGTTCCATGAAAGGTTTTTGAGCACTTGGATTATTTTGTGATCCCTAATTTCCCAATGTTGTTTTATGGCAATCCAATACCATTTTTTACATGTTCATATCAAAAAATAGTACAAGCTGAATTAATAAGTACTAATATAAAAATTACATATCATATAACAAATATATATTTCAAACTAATCAAAATTTTAATACATTTTATATCATCTTCTGCATGGATTCATATACAAAAAGAAAAATAATCTAATTGAATTCTCACAAATAGTGATGTTTCAAAAAATGTAAATTTAGAAAAAATACTAAAATATGGTTTATGTTATAAAAAATTAAGTCATATTAGAACATCTTCAGATTATTTAATTCGACTTTGAAAAGATGTTTTTGAAATGATATTGTTGATGATATTATATATAAAAAACACAAATATCCTTCAAAACCTTTACACATTTTCTTAATAGGAGGTGCATGAACAAGAATTGTTTTTACATTAGTGTGTATCATACAAAACATGTTAATATATTATATAAAAGACATTCCAAATATTGGCCCTTTAAAACCAAAAGTCATGAATTTAACATACATTGCAAAAGTCGCATTTAATATTACTAGTATGACCATTCATTCAACACTTGCAATTAATTTAAACAAAAAATTCAATGAACTCAAAACATTAAGTGATGAAAATCATGATAGTTTACTAAAAATAATGATCAATTACATTTATTGGTCATAAATGATATTTCATTACTTTGCAATAAAATATTATCATTTATTGATTGTAGATTACGAATAATAAAACACATTCATAACCAACTTATGGGTTGTTTTAATGTAATAATGATAAGTGATTTTTATCAAGCGTCTCCGGTTCGAGATTCAGGGAATTTTTTGATCCAAAAATATTAGATTTAATATTTTAACAACAAATTTGGCATGAAAATGTCAAATGTTACAAATTGCATAGAATTATGAGACAAAATGATGTTCATTTTATTAATATTTTAAATAGGTTTTGAATTGTTTCACAAACAAATGAAAGCATACATTTTATGAACGATTTTTATTTAAGACCACCATCAATGTATAACATTTTGTCACATTTAATCTACACAAACTTTAAAACCAATTCCCATAACAAAATTGTATATAACAAAACACCTAGTAGAACATTTAATTCTTTTACAAAATATATTCATTTTGAAACATGTCCATTTCATTTGAAATTATCAATGTTACCATCTCACATTAGTGGTCTCCATCATAAATTGATGTTTAAAAAATATATGTTAGTGGAATTGTGTGCTAGCAATCATGCAACATTATATGGTCTTGTGAGTGGTATAGATGGCACCTTTCAAAATTATATTAAAAAAATTCAAAACCATTGATTTAGATACATTTCCATAATCCACAAATTGGAACAAATACATGAATAAAAAACTTTCACATTTACAATCAATTTCTTACGATTGATAAGACATGGACACCAATGGAACAAAAAAGTACAAAAATACAAATTGGTAATAATTCTTTTCATATCATCATAAGAATTCATCCAATTAGTTGTAGTGCACATTATTCATTAAGCACAAGGTTTAACTCTTGATCGTCTTACATTTTATCCATGTGGCATAACAAAACATGGTTTAACATATACTACAATATTTCAAGTTCGTTTTAAAGAAAATTTATACTTACTTTCTCCATTGTCAAATAAGAATTTCCAAGTAAATACTTTAGTACAAGAAGAAATGCATAATTTGAAAATAATTGCACAATATGAAATAACATATTGTTTTTTTAAAGTCCTATCATAAAGAATTTATTATCATACAATCTTTAAATTATCATTATTTAAAATTACACTTTTGAAACATTCTCAATGATCCAAATCTATCTGCATCACATTTTTTTGTTTGAATGAAACAAAAATACAAAATATTCAAACACATCAAGAAATTTATAACATTATTTTAAATAAATAAATAATTCTTTCATTTTATGACCAGCATGGCACAATGATATTGTATGATAAAAATATGTTCTTATCACATACATTTTAAAAAACAAAGTCAAGAGTTGAATTTCTCATTGTTTTTCTCAATGAAAACACACCACAAGCTTTATGCATAATTGCAATTTTCAAACCATCACAAATGAACACAAAAATTTTCATTTCCATTTTAGAAACCATAGTTATAAAAATTCCTACAAATTGTCGAACCATAATAATAAGAGATTTTAACATTAACATGTTGACAAATACAATTAAATCAACAACATTAAAAAACGAAATGAATACCCATGGTTTCCATATTACATTTATAGAAAGCACAACACCTAATAATACATAAATTGACCATATATGGACTAATGCCCCAACTCAACAACGTCAATGGATCAACACGAGCTTATGGGATAGATCATAACCCTATATACTTTGCATTCAAATTATTTAACCATATTTCTCAATTTATTATACCATCCATTAATGAATTAACTTCAAACAAAAAATAGATTCCAATCTGAATTAAATTACAAAAATTTCTACCTCTTTAAACAAATTCTTTACAACTTTTAATACTTCAACAATATAAAAAATATGTGCTTGTATTGTCAACATATATTAACACATGAAATAAAATTAAAAACAAAAAATACTATTGCAACATAAGTATGACTGACTAAATCACTATTCATCACCATTTAACATCCTACCATCACATCTAAAACGTTTAAATCATCTTATTCTAGTAATATTTTTCTCCATTATAACACCGAATCATTAAAAAAAAACTCACATATTACATTAAAAAAATTATATTACTTTTTTTTCGTGATATCTTTTCATAGATCACCAATTAATTTTAAAGTTCAACATCTTCCATTCAATGTTGTCATGAAAAAAAATGTATATAATCCTAACATTTCAAATAATGCTAATGATTAATCGCATAATTTACCTTCCCAATTACAACACTACACCAAAAACCATTCAATGAATAGATGCTAAAATGTAATTATTCTTCAAATACATAACAACATTCCTCAATTTATTTTCCCATTCATTATTCAATTCATTATCATCAAAAGGTTTTAAAAATATCAATTTCCTTTTTCATTATTTAGAATCTTTCTATTGGCAGGGCCGGGTGTCACTTGACGCCTTGTTAATGTAACACAATGATTCATGCAAACCTTTTGGAGCTCCATAAGGTTGGGTTACAATAATTGCGTGAATTGCACTCGAAACAAAACAAGAGAAATGAAATTGATGGGATTTTTTTTTCCCACAACAACCTACCTTGACACAATATTTGGATGGGTATTTGAAACTTGATTGTTAAGCCAATCAAGTGGGTATTGCAAAAATAATAATCAAAAGATTGATAACTGAGGGTTTTACTTGGAGAGGCAATTTCCAAAAAAGCGACTACCAAAATTCCAAAATCCATTATTTGATATTTGTGTAATAAAATATTTTGATTAAAAAATACCCTACCCTTTGGGTGTTGGAAAAAAAAAGTAAGATTTAATCATTATACTATTTTGGACAAACAAATAATGTACATGATTATAAACAAATTAGTTGACATTATATTCAATTTGTATAAAAAGAGCCAAATATTGGGAACTACACCATCAAAACTTGAAATATAAAAAAGGGTAGATTCTTTGGCTCTTTTTAATCCTAATCACTATAATGACACATGAGTTATCACATTACAGATGATGCAAATGTCTTCATCAACTAACTTGAGTGCTATAGACGAGGTACATTTCTCCCTTGACATCTTCTAGACCTAGTCTTTTATGCCTTGGGTGAACCAGCACGCAAGTTGGTATCATGCTAAAAACCTCAAAATCAATTAAAATTATTTCTTTAATATCATAAATATCTCACACTTAGACTGACTCGGAGTCTCTGAGTTCAAACCAAGGCCAACATTTTTTGGGCTTAAGATGGTCACTAAAAGGCAGGCCTCACTCAAAAACAAATGTGAAGGTACCAACTTGTTGGGTGCTGGTTCACCATGGCCTGTCTCTAATGGTGGCAATGTCTTCCTTATTATTGGTAGTTGCATTATTATCTCCATTATTGACCTTTGGTATTAGAGGTTTTGGCACTTGGTAATTAATGTAGGAATTGCATGTTTTTGTTTCTCCAATTTCATGATGTAGTAGAAGTTTTACCAATAACAGATTAAAATGAGAAATCTTCAATGAAGTTTTTAAAAAAGAAATGGTCACAGTTAGTTAACAACAAGTGGAAATTCCTCAAAACTTGGGTTCAAATGAAATAGCCGGAGTGAACCAGCACCCACCCACCTTGGAACTTTGTACCTTTACCTTTATTAGGTGTGTGTTTGCACTTGGTGTTAGGGATTCTAGTGTTGAGTTCCTTATAACCATACTAGTCATTTAAGACTTAAACTTACTTATCACGAAAATTTTATGTTGAACTAGCATTCACTTAACATTAAGCTCTCGGCCATTTAACATTGGGTTGCCACCTAGGATGCCACCTAGATTTACATTTAACATTGATTTAACATCAAGTGTGAATGCACCATTAGTGGCCATATTAAGCCCAAAAAATGTTAGATTTGAACTCAGTGATGCTGATTAGGTCCAAGCATGTGATATTTGTAATATTTAGAAATGATTTAAATGGAATTTGGGATTTTTACCACGGTATCAACCGGGGTGCTGGTTCACCCAAGTCTTTTCAACTCCTGTGTTCCGGAGTCCCGTGCCAGTTCCGGTTCGGGATTCTGGGCCGACTAGCGGTCGGGGGTAGAAGCGAACGGAACGGCGGCTGACTGACTGGTAGGGTAAAGACTGGCGGCCACAGCAGCGTGGTTTTTGTGTGTGTATGTGTATAGAAGATTGCAAGAGCGGCGGCGGATCTGCTGCCATCGCTCGCTTCCTCCAAGAGCACTGCAGTCTTGTGCGTCCGTCGGGCAAGGACGCTACTTCGGTGAGTTTGTTTCCCTCCTCTTCATCTTCTCCTCGCCTACTTTATCATTCTTCCTTTGATGCGAAAATGGTGTAGATCAGCAGCTAGAAAGTTAAACCTCTGAAATGTGCTCTTGTCCAGCTTTTGTGCGCAAATCCTGAGACCGCGATCGGCACTTTTTGGAAGCCTTGTTTTACTGCGTGTGGTTCTCTGTTGTCTTGTGAATCTGATTCGCTCTGCTTTGTCGTCCTCAACTCATTGTCGATCTTCCTGGTTGCTTTTAGAGTAATGCCTTCATTGGTGGATCGTGCGTCGTGATGTATCTATCAATGGGCTTTTGATCTGCGGGGAACCGATTTCCCGGTCCTTTATTTTAGCTAGTTCTCTGGCTTCAACCGGAACTCACTAGATCGGCCTTACTAGATGCCAGGTCGCTAGTCTCCTTTGCAAATGTGTTCTCTAGATCTGTTGTAGCAGTAGTGAATATCTAAGTGAAGAATAGGTTTGCGGTGCTCCATGTGTTTGTGTTGGTTATCGTGAATAAGGCCTTAGTGCAATATCCTTGCTGCTCTGTGTTCGCTATGCCTGCTCACTGTCAGAGCAGCTTGACATTGTCGGGGGTTTCTTCTTCACGACCACTTTTTTGTCGTCCATTCCTTTGTCTAGCATTGCCTAAGGAATATGGAGGCGATAATGGCTGTGCTCTTTCTTACCTTCGCATGGCCGTGACACTATTCCTTGTTATCTCTTTTGGTTGGTGGGTTAGAGAGAGTGGTTCTGGACTGCGAAGATTTGAGAACCCTGTTGCATATGCTTCTTTCCCAGCTCCAATGATGTCATCTCCTTCAGTATTTCCTGCCATTTCTGGTTGTACCTCATGAGTTCTTGTAGCATACCTGTTGACTTTGTGGGCTCCGAAGTCCTTGGAAACTGTCGAGAGAAAAAAAGGGTGTTTTCTGTTGGTACCTTTATGATGGGCTCCTTTGTGGTCTGTGGCAGGTTTTTCCCACCATTCAAGATGGCAGAGAACCCACGGCTTCCGAGTGTTATGCGCAAGGTATCAGGCTCCTCCTACTTGGGCTCCATGTTGGCGCCAAACCAGCAGATGTACTCTCCCCCCCAGCACCAGATTGTGTATGGGTCGCCTTTTGCTGCAGCTAGGCTTGGGGCCATGTCCAAGGCAACCGGTTTTAATGCCCTCTGCCCCATTGATTTGACTGGAGGCCAGAGCATGGCACCTTTAAGCACAGCTCCAGTTTTTGTTGCAGCACCTAAGGAAAAGGGTCTTCAAGGGTTTCTGGTGGACTTCCTCATGGGTGGAGTTTCTGCTGCTGTATCAAAGACAGCAGCCGCACCCATTGAACGAGTCAAGCTGCTCATACAAAACCAGGATGAAATGCTGAAGTCAGGCCGTCTTGCGGAACCTTACAAGGGTATTGGTGAATGCTTCTCTCGCACAATCAGAGATGAGGGTGTTGTTTCCCTGTGGCGTGGAAATCTGGCCAATGTTATCCGCTATTTCCCCACTCAGGTGACAGAGCACATTGCCCACCTATCTGCATTAGGTTCTCTAAATGTTTAACAGTCTATCTGTCTTAGACCATATCAGAATTTGCTTTGTCTGCTAGTTGAACCCTGGTGTCAAGTCCAGTATACCAGCTTCTCAGATTCCAATAGTCACAATCATAATTCTCTTATATAACATCATGAGGACTGTGATGTGTGAGATTTCACTCGCCAGAGAGTTTGGGGGTGTTCTTTGGTCTGTAGGATATGGCACTGCCTTAGACCCAAGGCAACCCTGATGTCAGATCTTTGTCAGCTAGTCCTTTGTGGGACCGGCTTGTTGTTTTACTGATCCTCCGGGTGTGTGTATGACACAGGCCTTGAACTTTGCATTTAAGGACTACTTCAAGTCTTTGTTTGGTTATAAGAAGGATAAGGATGGTTACTGGGTGTGGTTTGCTGGAAACCTTGCATCTGGAGGGGCAGCTGGTGCCTCATCCCTTCTCTTTGTGTACTCTTTGGATTATGCAAGAACTCGGTTGGCTAATGATGCCAAATCTTCCAAAAAGGGAGGTGGTGAACGTCAGTTCAATGGATTGTTTGATGTGTACAAGAAGACTCTTGCCAGTGATGGTATTGCTGGACTTTACAGAGGATTTGTGATATCTTGTGCTGGCATTGTTGTGTATCGTGGGCTTTACTTTGGAATCTATGATTCTCTGAAGCCTGTTGTGCTGGTTGGACCTCTTGAGGTAAAGTTTGATTCCTCTTCTGCTGATTATTCTGCACAGTTTATTGGGTTACATTGTTCCTGCAATATGGAAGGCTCTTTCTGGGTGCAGATGAAGGGCCTAATCAAAGATAGCTGATGATCTACTTTTGGAGGCCCTTTTTCTCTGGTTGCTCATGGTTACTGCTCTTTTTTGTTTTTTCAGGGCAACTTTTTGGCCAGTTTCTTACTTGGATGGGGAATCACCATTGGTGCTGGGCTGGCCTCATACCCCATTGATACTGTACGCCGTAGGATGATGATGACCTCTGGAGAGGCAGTGAAGTACAAGAGTTCATATGATGCATTCAAGCAGATTATTGCAAAGGAGGGTACCAAGTCTTTGTTCAAGGGTGCTGGTGCCAACATTTTGCGAGCTGTGGCAGGAGCTGGAGTTTTATCTGGATATGATCAACTTCAGATCCTCTTCCTTGGAAAGGCCTACTCAGGTGGTGGTGGTTAAACTTGGGGCTCTAGTTTCCCATTGATAATGACAAATTATGTCTAGCATCATCTCCAGGATGCTGACTTACAATTGTGAGAGAACAATAACCATTTTTTCCATGTTTCAAGTGGGACAATTTTATGATGGAGATGCTTATTATGTGTCAGTTCTGCACCTCCAGATATGGCTACTGAATTGGGATGGTGCATTTGTGTTCATTGTCTTTTTTACCTTTCTCATTTGTTCAGATACATGTGTTGGACTTCCATTCTCTCAATTCTTTCCAGGTGCTGTGATCCCATTGTCATGCTTTTTGTATCCTCCATTCAGGTCCACGGGTCAGGGTATGCCAGGAATTCTGCAATTTCAGTTTACCATTTGCAACATGATTTTCTCCTGTTGGAAATTCAACTTGCCCATGGGACCCCTTCAGTCTTTGGCTGCCAAGAGTGAACCAACAGCCACAACACACCATGAGTGATGGACAGTGTGTAGACAGGAGATGCTTCTCCATTGGGTTCTGGTTCCCTAGTTCACCATGGTTGTTAGCTCATTTGTTTTTATTTTTTGCTACCTACCTTGAAATAAGCCACTAGCTGTTATCTATGTACTAACACACTAACCTCCAGACCTCCAGGTGCATGTACTCACTTAGTACATTTGTCTTACTAACTACAAGATAGCTTATCAAGTACAAAACTTAGTTTGGCTTCATCTGTAACTGAGTTATATGGATGGTCCAATGGATGTTGTGCTGGTGGCTGTTGGTTTGCTTGGGTCTCTTTGGCTGACCTGAGAATGGGTTGCATAACCCAATGATGAACAACTAGTGATGGAAGTTATAGATGCATCCAGATTGGTATTTGTGTGAGATTGCTGTCTGGTATTGTCATACAATACCAGTATTGTCATAGATCTCTATCATTTAAACAGAGTACAGTAGCTGATGTGTTTTGGGTTGTTGAGAATTTGGGGAGATTTGTAATATTGAAGGTAGCTAATCCTTGGAAATTAACTGATCCATATTTCTCCATAATGTTGAAGGACATACAGAAATCCTTTGGGAAGGTAAGAAGTGTCTCTTTGAACATGCTAGTAACGCTGGTTTGTGGTTTCAAGCAAGTAATGATGTTTGAAGAGTAACTTAATGTTGTCTGTAAAAGATCTGACATGGGCTTTGGTGTGGTGAGTATCAGTGTAGAACACTCTGGATCAGTTCACAATCAGTTTATAAATTCTGGTCACAACAATTGCAATATTCATACTACTTCACTAACAAAGTACTTTTGAAGTAAACTTACAACAATTTCCGCTGATTTAAAATCTTGCACGCTAATTTGGCGAATAAATTTGATAACAAACAGAAAATGGCAAGGTATTTAGATTTTGAAGAATTCTCTTTCCTATTGCCACGACTATGACATCAATACGTCATTTATGCAGAAAAATATTCTCTTTGGGCACTTTCTTCGATACCAGCTCGGTATTATGGGAAAATAGTCCCACTCCGTTTTTTTCTCATGATAAAACCACCTCGTGTGAGGGTAGGTACTTGTTTCTGTAAAGCTTACAAGCTTACATCTTAATCTCCCAGGCATTTTTCTAAAAATCTTGCAATATTAAGGGCAAATTTAAGGCCCACGGTCGTTTAGTTTTTGTCTAGCAAATATTTAAAAACTTCTTCCAACTTTCCATGTCAATTACAATATACCATCTCATGAAAAACACAAATGCACCTCTTGTAATTATAAATGTCCAGAAAGTGTCAACTGGGCATGTCCAGGACCTTTGTGGCAATTGGTAAAACAATAAACACGAAGAAGTCTGGTACGCAAAGCCCTCCAATCCCATAGTTCCCTTGATGGGGTTAATATGACGAGATTCTGAGACAATGGAAAGCAAAAGAGATAAGACTCTACTTCAAAATTGGAGCCAGACCCCATAATGCTTTTATTGAATCCAATGTCAAGAACCCAAGGAAGTCACAGTGCTCTATGGAAGCCCCCAGGAACTCAGAAGGAAACACTGGAACATCTAGACAAAAGTGTTGGGCCTGGTGGCCTTGAAAGTGGTCTTGAGCTTCCTGCTAGGAGGCCGGATTTTGCGGTAGGTGAGAGGAAACTTGATCTTGGAGTCATGAAACTGCTTTGTATTCTCACGCTTGCACAGAGAGACAGGCACAGTTGCTGTCTTGATAATTTGGATGCATGGCATGCGGACACGATGGCGGGATGCCATCTCATCATACATTTGCTCTACAGCACCATTGAGAGTGATGTCTCGATACTCCTTGTACATGTTGTGGTAACCAGTTCGGCTCTGGTACCTCACCCAAATGCCAAAGTTCTTGATGGTTGTTGGGTGTTTCTCAAAGATCTATAAGGAAAAATCCATTAACAGTCCACCAATTAGAACAACATATAAAACTTACACCTTCTTTCTATTGCAGGTTGCACTGTCCATGCATGGAAGCTTGCCCTAGATGTAAACCTAAAACATTTTTCAACCAAGGCACGAGACCAGCTTTACCTCATTGATTGCCAAAATTTGGCCATGTGATTTCTTCACCTTCTGCAACTTCCTCAAGAAATACCTGGAGAACAGCAGCAGTCAATAAAGACAATTTCTGCAGAGAACAGGTGCCTCACATCAAGATCCACTGAACCCTGCCCAACTCAAAAGGAAAATTAAGCTAGTCTCAGCAGAAAACTTAAACTAGTTAAAATTAGAAACAAGAAAATTGGGAGAAAGAACTAAACCTACCAGAACTTGGATTTGGCTCGCACTTCATTAGTGGCCCACAGCTTCATTCGATAGGCCTTCGGTGTCTCATTGGTGGCAGTGGGCACTGCCCGCCCCACTACCTGGTATTGATGAAACTGCTCCAAACAAACCATTAACACTATTAACATAACTGAATGTGGTGGCAAGATCGTAATCCTTTACAAATTTCTAGTGGAGATGTGACGGTTCAACAAATATCTTTCAACATAACTCTGCAAATTGAATGAGCAAGAGAAATCCTACCTAACATCCAGGTTTATCTAAAATTACAACAGCACAAACAATATTCGAAACAAGTACAAGAATAGCTCTGTGACCCTACATGATGATCCTTCATATACCCTAGCCAATCGTTCCAGAAGCAAGACAATTCATGAGACCATAAAACCACAACTCGAACATATCTAACAGTATTGAATGTATCATGCAAACATGAGCACCGTTACATGCAGCAAAAAAAAGAAGGAAAAACCCTTGGGAAACTGGCAAACAAAAACCCCTGGAAGACACATCGACAAGAACAGAACGACAAAAGCAATCAGGACCCTGATGAACCCCAAGGCACTCCGTATACACATTCAGACCGATTACGCACTAAAAAGATTAGTGTGATATGTGAAACATCCCAGTACAAACGCACTCCACAACTATATTAACCGAACACATCTGGAGACCCCCGAAAAACTCCCATGTTTGCTGGATCAACCAAATAGCGATCCAGACAGCATTTTCAGCATGTTGAGGCATGCCAGCCCAAAAAATTCTACGATCAACTGAAACCAAGAACTGTGATCCCGTAACTCCAAGAAAATAAAAGCGAAAAACCCGAAAAAGCCCCCGTGCTTGCTGGATGCATATCATATCATCACACTTGGACTCTCAGTGACCAAACAGCTATCCAAACAGAGCTTTCAGCATGTTGAGGCGAGCTGGCCCAAAAACTCTAGGAACAACTAAGACCAGAAAATGGGATCACATCACTAAAATGCGAAAAAAGACAAGACACTGAAGACACGCCCAGATTGATAACAAATAACACAACCGAGCTTGTTTCCTCTACGGCTGGAAGATTGTATGTGTTGCAGGAGAGTTTGATAGCCTACCCGGAAGCTCATGGCTCGCTGCGTGTGTTGCACCGTAGATGCTCAACAGAGAGACGCCGCCGTGTTCCCGTCGCACAACCCCGAGGAGACCACGGAAAGAGAGAAGAATGAGAGGGGACATTCGGGCTCTTAGGACGGCCGCCGGGATTAGGGTTAGGGTTTCGTTCCTGGACGCCGTCACGAGTCACGCGACCAGCGTCTAAACCCTAGTGCAGGCGAAATAGAATATGCTGCCTTGTTTATGTGTCGCAGTGAACGATCAAAGCGAAAGAAAATTTAAAAAAAACAAGGGCTCCGTCACAAGAGCCTCTGTCCAAAATGATGCTCTTTTATGAAATCCAACAAGGAAATGGCAATGTAAATTACTTTGGTAGCTTGGATGGACACTAGGTAATCATATTATTTACAAAAAAAATGTTGATTTATTTATTTTCAAGAAAATGAAGATTATTTGTGAATATTCAAGAATATTTCACTTGTTGAAATGGAATTATGAAAATTAAATAATTATGCAAGAAACATGCATCCAAGTTGTCAATGCACTATTGTATACCTATTGTTTTGACCTTAAATTAAATGGTTGGAATTCTATTAATTTGAATATGTAGTTTGATTTATATGAGATTTTGTTTTTTGGGTGGCTAATAACATGACAAAGCATTACTAACCCGCCCCTTGAACTTTAGAAATGAGGCCAAAAAAAATGTTAACGGGGAAAAGTAAGACTGAAAAAAGTGGATCATGCATATACAATAATATATCGTACAAAGGTGGTGAAATCCAAAAGCAAACCAACTACTTAATACTAAGTAGAAAGTCCATAATCAACAAATAATGATAGTGGATACTTAAGATGAAAAGGTGGTGATTACAAAATAGTGCAACCAAACAAGCAATTACTACATTCAATAATACATGCATAGTAAGTGATGCAATTTAAACTAACTAAAATTTTCCATTATGGAGCTTTAACCATGTTGATCTTGGTTTGCAATGTTTCAAATTGTGTAATTCCTAGTGGCTTTGTGAAAACATTAGTTTTTTTTTTTTTTTGTTGTTGTGCTATGAGAGTGTAGAAAATTTCAATCTCCTTGGCATGCACCTTTTCTCTCTTGTAATGATGTTGAATTTCTATGTGTTTTGTCCTTGTGTGAAAAACATGATTGTTCACAAGCTTGATACTACTTTCATTGTCACAATGTAACCACTTTGGCTTTTTTTCAAAATTTGTAGGTTTTTCAATAACATTCAAAACCAAATTTCTTTGGTATCATTTAAAAGAGCTCTATACTTTGCCTCATGTAAGATAGGGCAACTATGGGCTAAAGCTTATTGGTCCAAGATATTGGGTTGTGTCCAAGTTTTAGAAACATTATTATTGTGGATCTACAATTGTCAAGGTCTCGTGCCCAATTTGTCCATCCTTTTAAGTTGATATTGTTTTCATTAAAAAAAAAATCCCAAACTCAATCGTGCCTTTGACATATTGAAAAATATGTTTAATTGCCTTGAGATGAACTTGTTGAAGATCATTCATAAACTAACTTAGAAAGTTAATATTTGAATGTGTGTGTGAGAAAAATGAACTTCCTACAAGTTGTTGATAATTCGTTAAATCCATTGCTTTAGAATCCATGTCAGTTTATAATTTGGTTCTTTCATTCATGGATATGGTTACAATCCAACATTGTTGCATCTCGAATTTACAAAACTACTTCCAACCATAATTCCTCTGTACTAACAAGGTCCCCTTTTCAAGATAGATGAACTCTATCCCTATGTATAGGTTCATGAGACCCATATTCATCATTTCATATTGCTTGGTGAGTTCCTTTTCAAGGATCTCAAGCCTCTCAGTGTTGTCTTTGGTCAAGAACAAGTCATCAACATACAAGATTAATATCACATACCAATTTCTTTTCAAAATTTATATTGAAAAATATAAGTTGTGGTTAGATTCACTTCGAGTCAAACCAATAATGAGTTTTAAAACATCAATTTTGATGTACCACACCCTTGACATTTGTTTTAGACTGTAAAAAACTTTCAAGAGGAAACACACCTTGTGCTCTTCTCCTAATTGTGTGAATTGTTTTGGTTGCAACATGAAAATTTCCTCATTAAGATCCCCAAGGAGAAAAACAATTTTTACATCAAGATGTTTGATGTTCCATCTTCATTGAAAAACCAATGCAACCATCAAATAGATAATACCCCATTTTATAACTAGAATAAATGTCTCTTCATAATCAATTCCCTTTTGCTATTCAAAACCACGAGCAACTAGCCTCGCTAACTTGTGTAAGGCACCATTAGCTTGACATTTAATATTAAATACCCATTTTGTGGTAATGGGTTGTTTCTCAAAAGGTAATTCCACAAGTTTTCATGTTTGATTTTTGTGGATAAAATTGATTTATGATTACAAATGACTCTTCATAATCAATTCCCTTTTGCTATTCAAAACCACGAGCAACTAGCCTCGCTTTGAACTTGTGTAATGCACCATTAGCTTGACATTTAATATTAAATACCCATTTTGTGGTAATGGGTTGTTTCCCAAAAGGTAATTCCACAAGTTTTCATGACTGATTTTTGTGGATAAAATTGATTTATGATTACATTATTTGTTTCCAATGCGATTAAATGTTTTTGCATAGTTGTTTAATTTTAAAAACTTTGTTGGATAGACATAATTGAATGAAAGTCAAGGTGGCCCTATTAAATGATTGGAAATTTGAACTTGTGGTACCTGATCACTACATAAAAGGAGATGAGTTTCTAGTTCATCAACATTTACAAGGATTTGAATTTGTTGTCCTTGACCTTCATTGTTCAAAATAGAAGGTGTATTTGAATGAAAATTCATTTTAGTAAATGTTGTCATTGTTGTGACTTGGTTTGGCATCACCATTGTAAACGATAAAAGAAGTGATAATATGACCAAGTGGAATCATGGTCATGTCTTCCAATGTTTTGTGATCTTGAATTTGTGGTAGATTCAACATTAATTCATTAAAGACCACATCCTTGGTGATGAAAACATTTTGAAATGTTGCCCACACCCAAATAACAAATTCATTACATTTTGTTTTAAAACCTTTCCTTATGAATAATTTTCATCAAATTTAAATAGGTTTCTTTCTTAAACATTTGTAAACCAATGTAAAATCAAGTTTAGTGCATTATAAATTTTATAGCACACATAAGATCATATAAAAGGTTTTATGAAAAAATATGAACATGAAAGCATGAATTGGAAAAAAAGTTTAATGTTTCATCTTTAAAATTTTAAATACTTAGAAAAAATGTGTACAAATCATCCATTGTTTTCATATAAATCCACAAATTTTCATCATTGATTAACTTGTATGAAGTTTATAAAATTATGTTATTTGTTAATCATTAGGATAAAACCCCACATTTTGCAACTAATGTGTTCAACTCATTTTTAACTATAATTATAATTGAACACAACAATTATAATTACAATTTTTTTAACACAACTAAAACATGTTTTTCACAATTGAACACCAAAAAAACCAATAAATGCAAGTTGAGAGCGATGTTCTAGTTGAAAATGATAAATATGTGTCAACATTAGGATAATAATCACTTTAGTTGTAAACAATATTTACCATTATAATCAAAAGTTGTTTTCAATTATAACCCACTAGTGAATCAACTTTAGCCATTGATGTTATGTGACATTATCAAATCTTGAATTGCAAGTTTGACTATGTTGCAACTAAGGTGGATAGATTGTTTAGGCATTACTTAAGCAACACATGGTGCATTCACATCCATAGGTTAGGCCATGTGGCACCTACATTATGCCACCTAAACATAAGGTTAAGTTAGGTCATGTGGTATTTAAACATAGGCCACCTAGGCTAAGTTAGGACACAATATGACATTTAGGTTAAGTTAAACCCAATAGCTTATGTGGACCTTAAATTAAACCTAAGCCATGTGGCACCTAAGTTATGTGTAGACCTAAATCACATG
>Ga0209611_10003200_pt1 | contig 28592 bp, 22 predicted proteins | sample S1TSphgellanicum_3_FD_187693 | JGI IMG/M metagenome (GOLD analysis project Ga0209611, IMG submission 187693) | Host-associated microbial communities from peat moss isolated from Minnesota, USA - S1T2_Fc - Sphagnum magellanicum MG (SPAdes) (version 2) | ecosystem: Host-associated > Plants > Peat...
ACCCCAATTACCTTTAATCTATTCAACATTAATTTGAAGTACGATTTTACACCATAATTTTGTTATGTTCTTTTCATGTTTATGTTTTTTTACTTTATCATAATAAATATACTTTTGTATTTTGATCTTGCACATTTTGTGTTCTTGATTTTAACATTTGTGTCTTATTTTGATTCTTTTTTTTGGTGTTTTGGAATTAAATTTAGATTTATGCTTTCATCATTCGTTTTTATAGTTTTTGTGCTTGTAACAAATGCCACATAAGTTACAATAATTAGTAGGTTAGGTTAGTTAATATGTAGTATATTAAATAAATTAGTAGTAACTTAAACTAGGTAGTAGTTGATAGGTAAAACCTATCTTAATAAGTAGTAGATTATGTTAAGTATTAGTTGGGAAGTAAAAATTTAAGTTAGGTGAAATAGAAAACTATGCAATAATTAAGTAGGTAGATAGTTAGGTATTGGCTAGTAGTAGTAATTGTGATTAAGTTGTAATTAGGTTGCAACTAAAATGTTTATCCCATATATGGTTTTTTTTCCATTTCAATTTTCTAAATTACATAAAAAGGTACACTCTAAAAATTGAAAAAATGCCCAAAAAAGGTCAAAATGCAATTCAAATTTTTGAAAAGTCATTTAATGTGCCATGTTGTAGCTTTTGAATTGGCCACATGTATCAATTTAAATTTCCAAAGTGTACGTGGGAGATTAATTTATTATTATTTTTTGAAAATTTAAAATTATGTCATTTGTCAACATGTAATTGCTCAACAATATAATGGGAAATTGTGATAATAATGAAGAACTATATAATCAATGAATGGAGGGGGAAATGGTTGACAATATATCTCATCCATGTGCATTGTGTTGATGGCATGATGAATCATTATTTGTGACTATTGTTAGGTACAAGGAAACTTATGCAACTAATGAAACATTTAATTTTAATAATGAATTGTAGTATGTTGTGAAAACATTTCTAGGTTTTTGCATATGGATTTATGTGTAATTGATTACACTTTGAATTGAAGGAAAACCACAAAGCTTTTTGAAACTTGCCATGACTTGAAAAAGATTGTCACCTTGTGGCCATTGAATTTATTTTTAAAAAATAAGTGTTGATTACATAAACAAATTTGTGAAAAACCATGTTCACTAAACACATCCCAATGGGAAACATATCATCATTTTAAAAATATTTTGCTCCATGCGAGAGCATGTAAAATGAACATGCCACTTAAATTTCAACAAGTATAACACAAGGGTACTTGGTGTTTCTTTTCACAATCAAAGATTGCAACTTCTTAGTCACTTACAAAACAATGTCACTAGTAATTTGAAAGTGTTTCACCCACTTGTGATTATCATACTGTGTCATGAAAATTGTGAATACCATGTGGTATTCTATGCTTTGACCCTATTGCCAATTTCTTGGTTCTTTAAAAGATCAAAGTTAGAAAATAGCCTATATTGATGCATAATGACTACATTTTTCATGGCTTGAAAAAAAAACATGCAATCACATTCCCAAATCAATTTTCCATGAGCTCTATCCAATCACTATTGTCATGAAATCATCGGTTCAATTGATTTTGCATTTGCAAAACAACATGAATCAAATGAATTGAAAAAAACATTGAGTTTGAAAACCTCATGGTGAAAGAATGGTGCAAACAAAAATTGCAAAAAGGCACATAAACAAAATTCAAAAAGAAATGTGCACAAACACAACTTGCACATAAGTGTGAAAAAAAAGTTTGAACAAAGAACTTTAATAAAAAATCACTTGTGAGAATAAAGAAGTGCAAACACAAATGAAATGTCATGTAAGCAAATGCATATAAGAAAACAAAAGCTCTCGCAAACAAAACTTGTAAAAAAAATGCAAACACAACTTGCATAAAGAAACACAAAACTTTAAATAACTTGCAAGCAAAATTTGAAAAAAACACACACACACAAACCCAACATGCATAAAGATGTGAAAAAAAAGCTTGCAAAGAGAGCTTTGATCAAAGAGTTCTTATGAGAATAAAAATATATAAACACAAATGAAAGCTCTTATGAAGAAATACTTTTTAAAAAAAAAACAACTTTGACATTTGCGTAATATGATCATGGCATTCAATTTCAATACTTCCAACTTGACATCATGAATGAAGATGTACAACTAGAGATTAATAGTCTACCTATTGAAAAAAAAAGCTTATTAGGTTTGAACAATGATAAATGAAGTTGAATTATGATTATTGGTGATGATAGAAATACCAATTTTTTTAAAAAACCTATAAACCTACTAACAATTACCTTATCAATGGGATGGTTAACTCCATGTTTAAATTGACCTTCAATATTATAATTTTTATACTAATGATTCTATTAATTACATATTTTTCAATAAAATGCAAGAAATCAAAAAGTATGTTTTCAGCTTTTTTTTAAAATTTAAAATTTATTATGATTAGTAATATTGTACTAAATAATTTATGATTAATAATGGTGTACTAAATAATTTATAATAAATATTATATTGATTATGTAATCATAGTAAGACCAATGATACATTAGGTAATTGTATGGATACCATTAGTATTATTATTATATTATCAATACTAATGATAAACCTATTGGGTATTCGTTGTATTATTACCTCGTACAGTATTAGTATTAGTATTAGTATTGGTATTTTTTCTTTTCTACTAATACGACCTCGTTGTACCGACGCGAAGGGAGAGACGAGATTAGGGGACCTGGTTTGGCCCCTCGATGAGGATAGAGGGCAAAGCGCAGCCAGCAGTAGCGGAGTGCAACGCCGGAGCTTCTTCCTCTTCTTCTTGTTGTGCGCTCATGGCGATGGCGATCTTCGCCATGGCAACACCTGCCTTGTCTCTCCAACCATCGCTTCCTTTGCACAATCTTATGCTGCATCCATGCTTCTCCACTACCTTCCGCCTCAAAGCTCGTCCGGGAACTGGAATTTTCTGCGTCTTGCAACAGCAGCAGCAGCAGCAGCGGAAAGAGCATCATGACAGGTACCAAAAAAAGATTCTACACTCGTTTGCAATTCACAAACTCGGTCTTTCTCTCCATTTTTTCAGCTTCCAGAACGCAGAATTTTATTTTCTTCTTGTAGGCAAAATTGGCGCCGGGAGAATCTCTGTGGTTTCTCAGCGTTTACTGTACTGTTGAGAATGTCTGGAGTAATGCGGAGGACTTTCTTTCTCTTTCGGCGTGGAATTTGCTGTTGTGGTCGTCGTTGATGATGATTGTGACGATGGGGATGATGACGATGATGATGCTGATTTTGATGGGAGGAAATTAGGAAGAGGACGGGTGTTGATTGGGGTTGTGATCCCCTGTCTCTGGAGAATGGGACGTTGCTGAAAGAGTGGCTGAGCACTGAGGGTTTAGCGAAGCAGAAGCTGGAATTGGAGAGAGTGGAGTCCGGTGGCAGAGGACTGGTGGCCAAGCAGAGCCTTCGTCAGGGCGAGCGCTTGCTGTTCGTTCCCTCCAGGCTTATCATTACTGCTCAATCGGTGTGATATGAACCCCTTTTCTTTCTCACACATTTGGCTTCTTACAAACACATATGACATGTGCTTTTCATAGCTGCACAAAACCCTAGCTTCCAGTAGGGTATTGCTTGATCAATTTCAATAGATTCCATGCACACCATCAGTAGAACAAAATGCTTCTCTACTATTTGAACTGCATTCAGAGTTCAAGCTTTCTTTCAAGCATCAAAGACAACAAAATCATTGGAGTTCTCTATGCCAATTCTGAGAATTTGGAGACTATATAATGGCTGTTGGTGAAATCTTGAGGTCTTCATTTCTGACTGCATGTTCTGCATGGTCTTGCTTCAAGTTTGCTTTGAGTCCAAATAATGCTTTTACACCAGCTATAACTTTGAACTTACAATGAAGGGGGGTTCAAGGTTCACATAATCAGAACAGGAGAGCAAGAAAAATTGTGTGCAGGTTCTTCATGCTAATGGAATAGATGTTGGTGTATGAGGCCTCATCAGAGGATTTTTAGCAACATTTTTATTTCATCATGCTGTGGGCAGTTCAGAAGGGTGAACTGCTCTTTGCATATGTAAGGGATGTGGTGGAGGATGTGTGGCAGGAATGGGGATGCAAGGAAGCAGGGGAGTTGTTGAAAGAGGCTGGGGTGCCAGAGTGGCCCATGCTGGCAACTTACCTGATCAGTGAAGCCAGTTTGGGCAAATCATCCCATTGGTTTCCTTACATTGCAACCTTGCCCCAAAGCCCCACATCCATTTTGCAATGGTGTGTATCCATCCAACATCTAGCGATGTCTCTTGAGTGCTAGCCAACATCATGACTCATCTTCCCATTGCTTCCAGAAATGTGACAGAAACTCAGGATGCAGATTTTGAATAACATGTGCCTGAAATTTTGGGCAGACTATTTATATACTTATCTACACCCACCATCAGGATCTGATGAAGTCAATGGGTAGTCATGGCAGCTCGTCACTGTTATTTGTGGTGAAGGTGATGGTTTGACACTTTGTGAGTGACTCCCATAAGGTTAACTGCACTACTCACTGTCTTCAAATTGTTGTTGTGGAGATTTCTCTGCACTTCTATAGATTTGGTGTGCATACATCCACATTCAAATGCCAGTGGCTCTTTTTGTGAGTATAGACAGACTGAGGTCCCTTAAATCTACAGGTTTGGACAAAGAAATCACTTATTGCACACCTCAGTATGTCTTTTCCACCAATGAACATCTGGTCAGGTTGGGTAATTACTGAGATCTGAAGAATTTTAAGTTTTTTTGGATAAGTAGATTGTTTGGATACATTCCAGGCACTGGTACTGAGAATATTGGTGCTCCCTGGAACAGGACTGAAGCAGAAGTCGGCACATGGTTGTCAGCATCACCTGTAAGAGAACGAGCTTTGGACTGCATCAGAGACGTAACAGAGACGTATGTGTATTGCTGAAGATCTGAATCATGAAAGCTCCCTGTTGAGATCAGTACTTCTTTCATGAAGCTCCAGCACTTCGCTTTTCAAGTTATGATGTACATGTGGATTGTTGAGCATGTTGGATTTGATGTTACAGGTACAAAGATTTACAAGCAACTGTGTTTGCAAAGCATCCACAGGTGTTCCCAGCAAAGGTAGATAAGACTATCCTACTTTCCTTGAAGTGATCATGTTGTGCATATCTCTCTGTTGTGAAGCAGAAAACCTGGTTTTACTACCCTGCTTACACTTTTTCACAGTGATCCCTGTATCTAAGCATGTATTTAGGGTTATGAAGGAAGATGCTACCTGCTCTTAAACTTTTGTTAATGGAATGTTTTTCTGCAAGACTTATACATTGGAGGCATTCAAGTGGGCATTTGGGATTCTTTTCTCTCGCCTTGTAAGTTGTCCTTCAATCCACCAGATTGTGAACTTTCTTTCCATCTAGTAGGCAGTAGAAGTTTTAGCTCATGTTTCATAATACCAGTGGTTAGGAGAAGTGCTGGACAAGCTTTACAGTGGCAAATAAGCTGTCTCATATTCTGAAGTTGTGAACAATTTGTGTTCTTGGTGAATATCAATATGCAATTGCAATATCTGTATGCATTAGAGTCCTCATGTGGAGCAGAGTAGAATAGGAGAACTGCTGTTTGTTATCATGTATCTTGTGTTGGAAAACACAGCTCTTGTGCTGTTCATTATTGGCATGCAGCATGACTGCTACCCCTAACTCTGCTCCATGCCCTAACTAAGGGGATAGTGGTAGCAAAGTGAATATGTGCATACTTTTGTACCACTGTGAATGCATTGGGAACATGTACAAGAAGCTTTGGAACTGTTAGCAATTCATTTTGCACCAGTTGAAGCTTTTCTTAAAAGCAGAGTGAAATCACGGATGAATTGTTGTAATGAGTAATGTGGGACTTGGGCAGGTGAGAATGCCATCACTAGGGCAGTTGGCACTTGTGCCATGGGGGGATATGTTGAATCACAGCCCTCAGGTAAACTTCAGGATGTAAAAAGAGGTTGAGAATCATTTGTTCTCCACAGCAGTGGAAACAGGTCAAAACATATATATATCTTAAGAGCCACAATGTTGCTTTGGCTACCCATTGATCTACTTAGATGACAGCTCAGATGGTATTGTGTTGTATGTTATGTTAATTGCTTTTTGATTTGCCTGTTGGACAGGCAGCTGCGTTTTTAGACTCTGATCAGAGTAATGCAAAGGCAGTGGTGTTCGTTACAGATAAGAGTTATGAATCTGGAGAACAGGTTTGTCTTTTGATCAGAAACTCTGGGTGCCTACCTTGTCCTTTCAGTAAGGTTAGAAAGGAATGCTCTTTAAAGTGGCTGTTTGCCTGGACAATTTGATTCATTTTTTCCAGCCACAAATACAATGACATGGGAACTTGCTTGAAACTGGAGGTACTATTATTGGAATTTGTCAAATTGTCTTGTGAGTTACCTCATTATGTAGCTTGTTGAGTGCAGGTCTTTATTTCTTATGGAAAACGATCCAGCGGGGAACTTCTCTTGGCTTATGGGTTCATTCCACCAGAGCTCAATCCCCATGACTTTGTGGAACTGGAGCTTGCTCTGAATGAGGAGGACCCATTGTATGATGCCAAGCTGGCAGCTCTGAGAGAGCAGGGCCTCTCTTCGTATCCTTGAAGTACTCCAACACATTATTGTTCTTTCACTGTTTTAGATTTTCCTGCTAGATGAGTCTGTACAGTGCAATGATGAGTATATAGCTCCTGTAAACATTTACTGTGAATTAGAGGGGTTATTTTGCATCATTGACCATTCAGGAATGCTTCTGTATGGAAATATTTGAGTTGGAGGGACTAAAGTTGTACAAACATAGAGGGAATATGATCGGCCAGCTTTAAACTAAGATGAACCAAACATTAACTCTCTCAGTGCTCACTCTTGTTTTCAATTCTTTTGCGAGACATGGAAAGACTTCTGCAATTGTGTGCTTGTTGTATTATTTCTTGACAGAATCAGTCCCCAGAGGTTTCCAGTAAGGAAAGATGGATTGCCAGAGCAGCTCATTGCTTATGCGTGTCTAGTTGTCAGCCCAGCTACAATCCCTGCACATTTTTCCCAGGTGAGTGAATCATACATTAGTGTGTGCTTTGACACACACCACCTTAGTATGGTTCTCAGCAGAGAAACTAATCATGAAGCAATGCTTTTGAATTTATAAAGTTCCTCTCTTGGATATGCCCTCATTATGGATTTTCTCTGTGAATAGTTAGCAGTTAGTTTGGATATGCAGTATGGCTTAGACTTGGGATCCTGGTCTTATGTATCTAAGAACTGCTGGTACTGGGCATGCCCAGATAGATGGCGGAAGCAGCAACACAGGCAGGTGCAGGCCTTGATATTCAGTCCATTCTTTCCAGAGATGATGAGACAAATGCCTATGAATTGATATTGGCAGTGTGTGAGAATTCTGTTGCGGATTATAGTAAATTCTTGGAGGTAATGCTGTCTGATCATTCTTCACAACAGTGTTTTATTTGTTTGTTGTTGCACATCAATTGATTCTGGACTTTTGACTTAGGTCTGATATTCTGTTTGCTGTGTATGTTTTGTGCAGTCAAATGAGGTGCAACATGTTGATGTTAACCAGGTAGGAAGCATTCCACGCACCAGTAGACATCAAATGCTTAAAGAGCTTGCTGTGGCCCTGTGCCAAGCTGAAAGACGGATTCTATATCGACTTCAACATGTAAGCTTTTCCACCCCTAAATCTTGCACCTAATGATTTTGATTTCTAATTCGTCCTTTGGGTACTGCAGTTGCATCTTACAAAGTCTGGTTTTATTTTATGAACTGGTGCAGATACTTCGAACTGAGTTGCGGACACTTCGCTCTAAAAGTACAGGAGATAGTTTCGTAGGCACCTATGGCAAGAAGCGTTCTAATGGAGGCCTGTTTGGACTTTTTAAATGGAACATTGACTTCCTTGAAAAGTATTAGGTGAAGGCTATTAGTTTGCACAACTGGAATGGTGTCTGAGTAACACCTGCATTCCATGCACACGTTTCTTCAGATGCTCTTGAAATGCTGGAGTAGTGCCTCATGGAAACTGACATTCTAGTGTACATTAGTGAAACCTGGAGATGTTTCATCTGTAATTCTTACCTTGGAGGTAGAAACTGGATATAGATTCCAGGTGAGACTCTCATGAGAACTGAAAGAACTATTTGAACAGGGAGGCGCAAATCTTCCTCAGAAGATTATGCAACTCTCAGCTCAAATGGTGCCTTACATGTAGAATGGACCAAAGATTCAGACCGAGGTCAGTTTTTGTGTTAAACAACCACCCTTGACGACAAGCCATACAACTACCAGCAATGGCAATCCGTGCATCTGCCTCCTGCTTTCTTGACTCCTCCCAAAGCATTGAATTATTTGTCCACGAATTCCAAGCATAAAATGCAAGTCTAGTTCCGCGTAGTGCGCTCTTTATGCAACAGACCAGAAGACATTATGCAACCCTGGAATTGTCTTGGTAAGACTGGAAATGTCGAGTGTGACACGTCACTACAACAGTTCTTCTAGAGTCGAAAGGAGATCCCCAAATTTTAGGATGAGCTGGCGGATCCGGTTTTATAGCCTAATCGAGGTCCAGAAACGAAGTTCCCACGTAACTTTCGGCTCTTGAATGTCGCCCCACGTTTCGTCACCCGGAAAGTACACGGGCAGAGGCTCGTCTTCGTCGTCCTTCCTTCTCCTGCGCCTTCTCGAAGGTTACTTCCGCGTCAGAGCTTTTGCTTTTGCTCCTTGGATCATGCACGGCGTTTGAAGACATGAGCGCCTTCTCGATGCCATCGTGAACATTTCTAGAAGCGTGAGTTGGGGGAATTGGTGAAGATTGGTTTGTGTTCAAAGGACTCCGGGAACTGTCTATGAGAGAATATGTGTTTAGGGTTCATGGGAGGCCAAAGAAACGGCAAGAGGTGAAGAAGTTGAGTGACGGATTTGCTATCGGACGGAGGACAGCTCGGGGAATTCGGATAATATTTTGTTGAATTTTTCGGCAGGGATTGAGACCGGGAGAAAGAAAGAAAGACTTTAGGGTGACTGCGGTACAATTCGCTGCGGGATACCTAGTGGAAGTCGCTGAAGGGAAAGAGGTTTCGACGAGAGAGAAGAAGACGGCTTGTTTTTTAGGAGAGACGATTTGGGAAGATGGCATCTGAATCACTCATATACAGCTTTGTAGCCAGAGGCACGGTGGTGCTGGCCGAGTATACACCTTATTCTGGTAATTTCAACACAATTGCAGTGCAGTGTCTGCAGAAGCTGCCGGCCAACAACAACAAATTCACATATACTTGTGACCGCCACACATTCAACTATCTTGTTGAAGACAGATTCAGTATGTACTCTGACTTTTTCACATCCATTAGGCATGAAAGCTCCTTTCTTAAGTATTGTATCATTATGCTTGCTATTCAGAATCCAGACATATGCTTCAATAGTGTTCTCCACATCTTGAAAGTATGATTTAGATCTTAACAACTCTCTCTCTGATTTCGGATCATTCATGCAAACCCATTTGTGTTTCATGAGGAAAATTCCATTTCCAGGTTTGAAGAGTAGCCAGAACTGGAGTAAGGAAGGTCTGATTGCAGTAGTGATGAAAAATATGTGTAGCGACTTGCTTGTAATTCATTCTTTCCAATGTCATGATCTTTCGATTGTCAGTTGGTTCTTCCTGAGGTTTTCTTTGATGCTACAAGACTAGATTGCACAATAGTGGAGGGTTGTTAATCTAAGCAAAATTGTCCACCAGATCTTGAAAGACCAAAGTTGTGTAATGGTTGTTTGCTTGGATACAGTCTCCATCGAAATTATCTCATCAAGAGCACCCTGGTTGGTGGACTAATACTAAGCTCTCCCAGGAGCTACTTTTGTGGATCTCTCTTTCATGTTGTATCACATTTAGTTCCTGCATCTTATAGCCTGACACTTGGGGATAAGTATAGAGATTTATAGTTTTGCCAAGGAATAGCATTTTTCAATGGTTTTGGAGATGTGGTCACCTAGATGATGGAAGGTGCAGCAAAGAAGGAATATTGTTGCATCACAGTAGTGGGATTTTGCATTGACTCCTGTAGCTTCTTGTATCTTTGAATTTCTGACATGGATATCTTGTCCTGTGCTGGAACTGGATTGTAGCTTATCTTGTAGTTGCTGATGAGGAGTTTGGGCGGCAAATTCCCTTTGCATTCCTGGAGCGTGTCAAGGAGGACTTTAGGCGACGCTACCAGGGAGGGAGAGCAGACATGGCTGTTGAACACAGCCTTGATAGGGAATTTGGGTGTGGAAAATCCTGCCTTTCTTTGAAGTTGAAGAAGTAGAAAAATTAAGTTTGGTTATCCTTCATTGTTTTGAGGAGACCTGTTGCTCATTAAGATCATGAAAACTACTTGTGCATGAACTGGTGTGGTTCATGTGATGATTTTTTTCCTTACAAATCCATGTAGGCCAAGGTTGAAGGAGCATATGGAGTACTGTACTCAGCATCCAGAGGAAATGGACAAAATGGCAAAGATCAAATCACAAGTTGCAGAGGTCAAGGGAATCATGATGGAGAATATTGAACAGGTCTGGATTTCTGAGTTTCCCGTACAAAGATTTATTAGGGTTTCATAATCATTCTGCTTGTATATCTTTGAGGTCTGCCACCTTTCTTAGTACAGGAGAAGGTGAATGCTAGTGCACCTAAAATGCCTATTCAGAGCATCAAGGTTTTTACTACCTTTATCAAGGCCTTGGGTGTTTTTTGACTATGTATGTTAGCCTGAAGTTTGGTGCTGCTGCTGTTCAGGTGCTTGACAGGGGAGGGAAGATTGAGGTTTTAGTTGACAAGTCAGAGACTCTCAGGAATCAGGTACTTTCACAGGCATACACAGTTATCTCTTTTACCCACCTCCTTTTTTCTGTTCCCTCTTTGAGGGAGTAGTTGTTGTATCATGTTGGGTTCTGGCCAATATTTCTTGGCTATGTAGTCTTTTGGTTGTCTCATGCAATGAGGGAGAGGGCTGCTGGTTGGGCAGGCTGATGTTTTCCAACGGCAAGGGAAGCAGCTCCGGCGCAAGATGTGGTTTGAGAACATGAAAGTTAAGCTTATTGTCCTGGCCATCATCATTGTCATTGCAATCATCATCTGGCTCTCCATATGCCATGGTTTTCGCTGTCACTAAATCCCAATTCGCCAGATTTGAGCTCCATCTCCACCTATTGCAATCATCATCTGGCTCTCCAGATGCCATGGTTTTGTTTGCCACAATCCTGATCCGGTTTTGAGCTCCATCTCTACCCACTCACTACTTGCTTGCTTACCCACAATGTCAATGAATCATAAAAACTATGTATAGCTGTACAGTCTTATTGAGAGTGTGGGTTTCTGTGATACACAGAATTCATATGAAATGTTATGGTTTTCTAGTTGGTAAGAATGAGAGTATTCAATGCTAAGGAAGTCCTTATTGTCTGAGGTATGTGCTAGCACACTCTAGTGTGTAAGCCAGTAGAGTTTTGTATCAATAATCACGGTGGCCATGAGCTGCATACTGATGGCGTGGTGATAAACCTTTGTTCTGTTGAACCTGAAGCTCTCTGACATTTTCCAGATTGTTGTCGCTAAATGTAAGCGAAAGGTTGGTGTTGCAACCAGTGTTGTTTCCACATTCAAATGCATTCTGTTCCTGTTCAGTGTTTCTTCATTCTATGTCCTCTTTCCTTTTTGCTGTGTTTATTGTTGATCCTTTGGCAAAATTGTATGTCTGAGTCTGATACCTCTCTGTCTAAGACATCTTGGATTTCTTGTGCAATGGTGTCCTATAAGTACTGTTGTTTCTTAAGGCATTGAGCAGAAACTTCAATGACAAATTGAATCTCATTGAGTGCTGACACACACCATCCTGTGCAGTGGAACCACCTACATTCTTGTCATGTTGAGAGCCTGAGTAAATGGGTACAGTTTACTAATTTGTGCAACAGGTTCCTGAATGTGGATATCCAATGGAGCACATAGCCTCCTAATTTGTGCAACAGGTGTGCAAGTGTGGATATCCTCTGGAGCATCTCCTATGAACACAGAACCTGATCAGAGCTTCAAGCTGATTCTCAATCTCTCTGTCCAAGTACAGAGAGAATCACTTTGGGAAAATAATTGATTACCAGCACTCTTCTACCTGCAGTCATGAAGGGGTCCTGTCTTATGCATTTTCCAGGAACACTATAAGCAACGCTTATTATAGGCTCTTTCTTGTCCCTGGCAGACAGGAGAAACACCACAATCTCATGCAGGCAACAAAGATCCTGCAGATTTAATCTAAACAGGTACTGATTCTTAACTTGATACTTCCACCATTGTCCGTCTGATGTTTGCTTGTGATTGCACCTGAATCTCCTGCAGCATCACTTTAGGATTCTAACCAATGATTTTACTGTTGGGATTGAAGTCATTTTGCAATTGCATGCCAATTGCAATGTATTAGTATGATGGTGTTTCTCTGTTTGAACTCTTCTGCTGTACCTATGCAGTTGGCATCTGTTTTCCTTATAGATTTTGCTGTACAGTAACTACTGATTCAAGATGATGTTCAGATTTTCTGTGGTTCAAATTTCCTTTCAAAACAGAGTGGGTTTGTATTGTATCATGTGGCTCTCTTTCTTGCAAGATGTGTTTTGCAAGTCAGCATCAACCAAAGCAGGGCACACGGTGACATCAAGCGGATCATTGAATAGTGCATGCAGATTGCTTGGGGTTTTGACATGCAAGCCTTTTTTTAGCACAATGCAACATCTATATACTATTCTATTCTGCACTCTAAAATCAACCATGTGGGATATAGATCATGATCTTCATCTTGGTTTTCCAAGAGCAATATGTGGGAACTTGTGACTACTGTTGTTCACAGCAACAGTTGCTGCACAAAACTCAAAAGGAAATGGTGCCAATGCCTTCAAGAGTGATGACAATGTCTTTGGTTACTTTCTTTTTTATTTCAGAAAGAAGAAAATGAAGTGCAATGTGTATCCAACAAGTTATTATCTCAGCTCTCCAATGCCTCCTATCTTTCACCATAAGCTACCATGATCCAATCATCCCGTATTTCACCCCTTACAATTCCAACTGATGCCTCATGCATTCAAGAATGGTGCAAACTCACATTGTCTTCTCTATTTAATGAAACTTCACCATTCACTTTTGTGACATTACCATCAACACAAAGCTGAAAAGATAGGTGACTACTCACTACTTTACTCAAGCTGAACTAAACACTCAGCTTGAAATCATAAAGCATGAAACCTATCCACTTCTAGTAGGGCGTTGGTTTTACACTCAATCAACATTGCCGTCTCCCTACCTCCAATCAGCGGTATTTTTTTGTGCGAAATTTCGCCAAAATACCAAAAATGAATATAAAAAGGGAGTATTCTGTCATAATATTCTTTTTTTCTGGGAAAAATCGCCAAATTTATGGGAAAATTTTGGACTTTGTTTTGCAACATTTGCACTCTGATTTTGATAGCATTTGTTAAAAACTAGTTTTTAAAAATATTTAGAGAAGTTCTAAAAACTTATTGTCATTTAATTCTAATTTCCTTTTGGGATGCTAGCCAATGATGCAACATCAAAAAATTGAAAAAACAATCTCCAACAGTGGGAAAGCACCCAAGTTTTGTTCTCTTTGTTAATTTGTGTACCTCACCCACCCTGAGAAACCCATTTTTGACCTCTCATGCCATGGAAGGTACTCTTTTGTCTCATCTTTTTCTTTTCTTTTCTTTATGTCACCTTTTTTTTTTTTTTTTTTTTCAATTTTTTTTTTTTTTTTTTTGTCTTCTTTTTTTTTTTTTTCTTTTTCCAATATTTTTTTTGTATGCAAAAATCCATGTAAAATTTCAAAAATTTCAAAATTGCCAGAAAATTCAAAAAAATGCAGGAAAGTTTTTTAAAAGGCTTTTTAATTTATTCAAAGGAGGTGATATACAAATATAATGCCATTTGCCATGACACTAATCAGCTATACATTGAGAAGACTTTTGGATTAGACTTATAAGGAAGAGTCAAATAAGACGTCTACAATTTTGAAGTTTACATGTACCCATTCCCAAAACCCATGTACACCCAACAACAACAACTCAACAACATTAACCAGCAAAGTTTAACAAACTTAAAATCCATATGTCCCAAGAACATGCCCATTCACAAAACTCATGTACAACAATTCAACAACATGTTTAGTTTATCATCTAGATCAAGAAATTGTGACTTCAAAATGAACTCCCTAATAGGAGGCTCATAACCAACCGCCCTACTAGTAGTCAAAATCACTAACATTTAAAAACTCATGTACCTTAACCTCTTACTCATTCACCTTGTGTGTTTTTAGCAAAAAGCTATTTTAAGAACCTTAAGGTGCACTGCAAAAGATGCATCACAATTTGGTTGCAACCAATATTGGGGATACACAATCCTAAAAACATCCTTGACACCATGGGCTAGAAACTTAATTTCCAATTTTCTTATCAAACTTTTTACAACCCTTGTCAAACCACACATGTATCATGGAGTTACATACCTAGGAAATAAATAAATAAGATATCTGAAAAGAAAGTTTTATTACCTTTGCATTGGTTTTTCACCAATGATTTGACAATAGCAAAAACATCTGTTGTCACATATGATGGAACACCAATTTCCAAATCTTGATGCACTACCCAAATATGCTACCCATTTGCTTCAAAAGCAAAATGTCGAACTCTAGAATTTATGTTAAGTACCCACTGCATCAAGATGTTTTCATGTTTGAACTTTAGTAATGATTTAAAAGCCCAAAAGTTGTCTGTTATGAACTTGGAGGTTTGATCACAAAAAATCTTATAGATGTCACCTTGACACACTTTAATAGCTACCATTAGATCACACACAAAAAATCCTTCATTTATGCAAATTTAATCAGAACACGCATATAGATTTCAACAACAATAAGATGTAGGCAAACCCAAGCAAAACTTAGAAGTCACACAAGTTTTCATAGTTCAATTTGGCTTGTTGATTTGTATGATAGTCTAGCCATCTTCACCAACAAAACTTTGTATTTTGCCATCACTTGTTTTGTAAGGCTCAACATTGAAATCCACTTTGTTTTCACATTTTGGAGGATTTTGTTCCCCTTTTATTGCATAAGCTCTTCAAGTTTTATGAACTCCAAATGCCTTTCAGGTGAATGAGCAAAGTAAGAATGCAATGTTTGCACCAAATTTTCAAAGCAAATCACTACATGCAATCCCAACAAGGTTTGCATCGCCAAATTAGTGCGATGGGCTATATAATGGACCTATGGAATGAGGGGCATAGTTGTCCCTAATTTGCTTTGTAACACCACTCTTGGTGCCCTTAAATACATTGACACCATTAGCCCTGAAGCATATGAGCTTTTGGGCAATTTGGTCTCTTGGTAAACCACAATTTATCATCAAACCTTCCATCATCACCTTGGCCAAATTATCAATCCATGACCCTTCAACCACTCTATCCAAAGATATGAGAATTGGAATCCTTACCCAATTATGCTTTATGTAGTAATGGACAAACAAACAAGATTAATTATCCATTGTAGAAACTTCATCCAAACAACCCCCATTATTGCTTTGGTTGCCCTTAAAACCTCTTGATGCATGAATTATGCCATTATTTAGCCGGAGTTATCATTCTAATGTTTCTTACTTTTTTTTTGGCATTTGCAAGAATTAAAACAAAGGCTTTTGTTAACGGGTAGAAAATTCTAAACTAATTAGTTCCATAGGCCTCCTATTAACTACTAATTACTAATGGTAGACTTATCGTTTCTTACCCAAGGGGTGAAGCTAGTGGGATTAGGTAGTTCGAGTTAATGAATGGTTGGGGGTAATCCACCCAATCAATTATGAGATTTCTAAGAAAGCATTAGGATAAAGGCCTTATTTTCTAGGGGTCAATGTGAGCCTTGTGTGTGGTATGTGGGGAAGAGGGACTAAAGGAAGTGCAAGATGATGGAGAAATTCATTCGATACTTGGAAGAGTGGGAAAATTGGGAATGGAAGACTTTCATGGAGAGGGTTGTAAGGAATGGAAAAGGATGTATGTACCTTTATTTGTGATTTTAATGGAATATGGTTGAAGGACTCAAGTCTCTTGTGAAATATTGCTATTCTATTGAATGAATAAGGTATAATGGTTGATATTCTACAAGTAAGATGCTTCATTAAGTTAGTAGTTTTGTATTTTCTTTAGGACAAAGAGTAATGAGAACCTATGGTAGCCTTTGGATAGTTAAATTATTAATTGCCACTAGAAAATAACAGTTAGTCCTTGATGGTAGAAAACAAGAAGAGGAAGATCGACAAAAAGTCACATGTAGACTAAAAGGTACTTTTGCAAGTCGTAAACAAAGGCTATGAAGGAAGGCAACAAGTTGTAAATGGTGGAGAATAGAGGAAGGATTTCTTGAGGTGTTGTAGGCAATAGATTGAGTCACCAAAGGACCTATAAGGCTTGAAGAGGAAGGACAATAATAGTAGAAGGTATGTAGACCCCCTCGACAACATTTAAGAATGTTATAGGTATTGTAGAACCAAGGAGAGTAGCTACTTTCAAGTTTTGACCACTTTTCATGTTTCCCCTTTTTACTTTCTCCCAACTGCCCCTTGATTTAGATTACTTATAAGAGGGTAGGTTTGGTTTTAGGCAATAGACCCTTACCTACCTCCTTCTTCTTGGTATGACGTGTTATTTATTACTTGAATAGTTGTAGTAAAATAAGCTAGTGAAGGTAATTTTCTTGTGGATTAATAAAATGTTGACCTTGCCCTTTGGTCCTACCACCTCAAGGACAATAATAATCGGGGGCCACAATTTCACCCTTTTACAACTTCAATGCTTCATATTCCAACATGGGATGTCCTTGTTGCAACAAATGCAACATAATAGCAAATTGCACAACTTTTTAAGCCTTTTCTCCAACAACACCATTTGCAACTTGGGCAACAATAGATTCACAATTGCAAGAAGTAAACAATTTTTTATTCTTGGCATGCCTTGAAACCTTTGAATAATACCAATCCCCTTTCTTCACATCAATCGCAATATTCTTTTTAATCTTTTTATGATGTGCATGCTTACAGAGAAAATCCCATTTAAGAAGCATCAAATTATATTTTTTTTCCACCTCACTACAAATTCTACATTTGATAGTGTGCAAATTGCCATTTGACCTTACATATAATTCTGTTTAGGGAAGTTTAGTGGTCCAAGAGTCTTGAAATTTTTTAGTTACATCATGATTATTTTTCTTGATTCTTAACTTAAACTAAGCAATAGACAAACCTTCTTCAAGAGGGGTGCAAGACTTTCTCAAAGATATAACAAAATTTTCATCATTTTAATTTGAAGGATTAAAATTGCCAAGAAAAAAAATATGGAGGGGATGATGAAAAAGAAACATGAGATGAAGAAGCACCACTATGGTCATCAATTATAAGCGGCCCATCCATAGTAGTTGGATTCCTACTAGAATATAATTTGAATTTTTATGATTGTGGTAGTTGAAGAAACATTGCCAAACCTTAAATTGGATTTTAGATTTTTTGTGGAACCTTAAACTACACCTCCAAACTTTCACTACAAGAAAATGTGGTTTTTTAAAAGGCCAACTTGACCAAAGTGTCCACATTGACCCAAAGGTATGTCCATTTTGGCTAAAGGTTTGGGGCATGAAAAACACATGTTACATTTGACTAGTACATTTGACTAAAGTGACGTTTTTAACCAAGTGTCAAATCAAAGATTTGGTCAAAATGGACAAATGTCCAACAAAATGGCCATGGTTTAATCAAATTGGCCATATTGAATGGATAGGGTTTAATCAAATTGGCCATCTTGATTTGACTTTTAGTCAAATTGACCATTATGATTTGAGACTTAATCAAATGAACCATACTCATTTGATGACTTAGCTTACTAGTTAAGCTTCGGTTACCTACCTAACTTAACATAATTAGTAGGTTAAAGTAGGCTTAGACTACATTCTTAGCCTAACATAATTAATAGGCTAGTAGGATATTTGTTAAATAATAACCTAATTAGTAGCCTCACTAGATAGCCTAGCCTAAACCTATTTAGTAAGTTACCAAGGACATAACCTAGGACTACTAAATATCCTATAACTAGGTAGTGTAAGCTTTCTAAATAGGTATCCTAGGTGACCTAGGCTTACTAGCACTACTACAAAAATGTTGGTGCAATTCACTAATCCCTGTTCATTAGACCAGTGAATTCACTACTTCTTCACAAGTCTTTGTTCACTACAACTAGTAAATTCATTCAAAATCTAGTGAAATCACGTGGTGTATAAGGACACATTTTGTTGTAGTGTAGGTAGACCTATTAGCCATGTATGTAGCCTATTGGCTTAGGCCGACTATAGGTATGTAGCCTAGGCCTACTAGGTAAATAACATAAGCCACCTAGGCCTACTAGGTAGGTAGCCTATCCTATTAATTAGGTAAGTAGCTTAGGCCACTTAGGCCTACTAGGTATAAGGTAGCTTAACCTAGGTTATCAAAATATTTTTGGTAGTTACATACATAGCATAGGCCACTTAGGCCTACAAGGTAAGTAGCTTAACTTAGGCCACTTAAACCTATTAGGTACGTATGTAACCTAGTTTAAACCACCTAGGCCTACATGGTAGGTAACATAACCTAAGCTTACTAAGTAGGTACGTAGCCTAAGCAAGGCTACCTAGGTAGGTATGTAGCTTAACCTAGGCTATTTAAGTAAATACATAACTTAACCTCAGCTACCTAGGTAGGTATGTAGCTTAACCTAGGTTATTTAGGTAGGTACATAGCCTAACCTAGGCTACCTATGTAGGTATGTAGCTTAACTTAAACAATTTTGGTAAGTATGTAGCTTAACCTAGGCTACCTAGGCCTATTAAGTAGGTTTGTAGCCTAACTTACACCTACTAAATAGGTATGTAGCCTAGGTTAGGCTACTTAAGTAGGTACATAGCTTAGGTAGCCTAGGTTAGGCTAATTTAGGCCTACTAAGTAGGTACGTAACCTAATCTAAATTACCTAGGTAGGTACACAGCTTAGGTAGCCTAGGTTAGCCTAACCTAAACTTACTAAAAAGGTATGTAACCTAACCTAGGCTACTTAAGTAGGTACATAATTTAAGTAGCCTAGGTTAGCTTAACCTAAGCCTATTAGATAGGTCCGTAACTTAACCTAGTCCTACTAGGTAGGTACATAACCTAACCTAGGTTACCTAAGCCACTTAAGCCTATTAGGTAGGTATGTAGCTAACTTGGGCTAAGCCACTTACGTTACTAAGTAGGTAGCCTAGCCTAATATTAGGTTGGTAGTTTAACCCTAAACCTATTTAATAAGCTAGGCTACCTACCTAATATGCTTAGAGTAGATCTATTAATTATAGGCTAATAGATACCTACATAACTTACTAAATAGCATAGGCATAATTAGGTATAAACATAAACTTAGTAGGTATTTATAAGGCTTAATAAACTATAACCTACATGTTACCTAAGTACATGCATTTATTAATAGGTACCTCCTACCTACCTAATTTAACTTACCTATTTATGTAAGTAGTGTAAAAAACTTCAAATTCATTTAATGCAATATGTTGAAAAAAAATTCATGGAAATTGATTATGATATGTTAGTCCAAAATCATGTTTATTATAATATGTTGTTAAAAAAAATCACCTTATGGGGTGGCGGTGCAATGGGTAAGGACTTGACTTCTCAATTTGAAGGTGAGGAGTTCAAGTCCCCACACTTGCAACCTTGGTTACTTTGGTTACTTAGGTGACTTAATTAGGTAGCCTATGTTGCAAATCCTACTAAACCACCTAAACTAGGCTACTTGGTTTAACCTAGGGGGCTTGGCCTAGCCTAAGTGTCTAGCCTAGGTGGCCTAACCTAGGCCTAGGACATAAGGTTGGTAGGCAAATAAATAAATTATTTTTGGCATTAATTATTAGGTTTATTAATTAAGTAGGTAGGTTAGGGTAGGGTAGGTAGGGTAATTAATTAATATTTTCATATTAATGTTAAATAGAATAATTTAAATAATATATAATTTTTGGTTGTTGCCCAAATTATATTATTAAGACGGTGGTTCAATAAAAAAATGTAGTAACAAAAACCTAGTCAAAAAGACCTAGTCAAAATGACAGTTTGGTTAAGTTGGACATGGGGGGAAAAAACCATACATGGGGCTTTTTTGACCAAAATTCTTTGTTAAAAAAGTCAGGATTTCTTAAAATGTCTAGAGATTCAAAAATGAAAACACAATGTTGAGTGAAACAAAAGAAACCTTTTAGAGATAAACAATACTCTTGATTATGCAAGAAAATGAAGATGCACATTGGATCAATGTATTTATACACTTGAGAAGCTAGGAAACAAACTTCAACATATGACATGGGGGGGGTTGGGGTGGGGGGGTCCAAAATGCTAACCTTTCAAGGTGCACAAAATAGAGCTTTAGTAAAATCAATAAATACAAATCCTTCCCATGCTTACACATTGCACAACAAGACTTGATTATGCACAAAAATGATAATTCATAATATTAGGCTTTAGCATATCATAAAAACTAAAAGTTGGTTGCAAGTAACAAAATATGAAAAAAATTGCATAAAATGTGATTTCAATAGAATTGACACATCTTGATTCCTTCCATTTATAGAAACCAAATTTGATTCTACAAGAAGATACAAATTCACACAAACTTTCCACAAAAGAAGTTATTGTTTCAAGAAATAAGTTGTACCAAAAATAACACAGAGGGGGATCCATAATGCTAACCCCTTAAAACAACTAGGAAGAAAACACCTTCAATAAAATCAACACATCCCAATCTTGTTCACTACAACATTAGACTTGCAATCGTGAGTAAAGTTAAATTTTTCTTATGAAGGTTGAAGATCAAACTGTCAAAAGAAAAACTTGCCTCTAATCTTTCATGGAGATTTGATGGGAAAATGGCAAATAATTTCATGGATGTTCTTGGGATTTTGTAAGATTGTGATGCACATGGACCCCTAATGCACTAAAGCCACTAACCAACAACCACTAATTACGCACGATGCACAACAAGCTTCATTATGGACTTTTGTCCTACACATTACAATGAAACACAAAAGTGCCTTGAGTTCCACAACAAAAAAACAAATCAAGTTTGCCACAAAAAATATTTTATTCGTCGACGCAAGCTTGATTATGAAAACTTCAATGTTGATTCCAAATTCCAACATAAGCTAAGATTTGGTTGTTAAATTACTTGTTACATTCTTGATGCACAATGCACATTGACAAAATATCAACTAGAATGAAATGCCTAAGGTTGGCAAATATAAACAAAGCTCCACAACTCTTAGTGACATGGCATCATTGAAGGGCAGAATTTGGTGAGGAGAAGAAAGAAATGAGAGCTTTTACTAGTGATCTCTTTTAATAACTATGCAAAAAAATCTAGTGACAAAAAGAAGGACGTTCTTACAAACAAGCACTATGGATGGTGGAAAGTGGTTTTTCGACAAGATCAATGATTCACTTCATTGCTACTTGGCAACACCCTAAAAGGTTTAGGGTTTGGACAAGTGAATTAGCATCATCAATGGATAGCTTTTTAGCCCATCCCATCACATCTGGAAAAATTTCATCATTTGGCCCCCCTTTTTTCCTTTGTACTAGTGTATAGATGCACAATCAAATGGCTCACATTTGTGACAATTTTTTTTCATGGGTACCATTTATTCAAATGTATATGGTGATTAATATATCCTTAGATCTATTACTTGGGATTGGAGCTAAACTAACAATTTCATTATGAAGATACTTATGTGGTTATTTATTAATAAAAAACTCATTTGCTAGTAGTAATGGACTTTTGAAATCGAAAAATATGGATTGGTCATTTGATTAGGACATCACAAATTTTTTTTTAATATATTGATTCACATTCCAAATTTGTTATTGGGACTCAATATATGATGAAATACAAAATGATAAACTCATATCATGAATCTTTTATTGGAAAACCTTAATCATTTAATAGTTAGGGATTTTTGAATGGTTAACATTTGACCATATTTTCATAAGTTCATATGAATTACAATTTTTGTTTTTTTTTCAAAATTTTTGTACCTAAAACATAGCTTTTGAAAACTTTAAATGGGTCATTGTTCATATGGACTTTGCGAGTTTTCTTTTTAGAACTCCCAATTCAAAAAAATGACGTCAGTTACATTAAATATAAATTTTCACATAGATTTGGGAAGGTTTGTAGGTGATTGAACATGTATTATTCAAGGATTACAATAATAACATTTTTAAAAATAATAGTTGTGTCCATTTGAATGATTTAAAAGAATCTTGTATGGATTCATAAGGATTATAATTTTTGCCATTTTTGAGCCACTCAACTATGCATTCACCCTAGTAGCTACCATTTCTTTAAAGTAGAAATCTAGCTATAATTTTCCATAAAAAAACATTGCACCCAAGGATACTTTTGCCCTCAAATTCTTAAATTGAATGAATTCATTCAAATTCAATTGATTAAAAACAAGATGCAAGTGGAGCACAAGGCATGAAAATATGCTTTGATAGATGTTGTGGATAACGGAGCGATGAAAAGTTATATTCATTTCATTAATATCATGGATAGTTAAGGACCACTACTACGCAAATTCCATTCCATGTAAACCAATTGGCATGGAAAAACAATTGTAATTCCTTGTGTAATGTGATGAACATTCCCCATGTTCTAGATTAGGATAAACAATTGAAATTACCTTTGTAATGGGATGTTCGAAAGTGGGGTTTGTGTTTTCATCCCCTTTGGATTGAACTAGGAATAAGATTTTTTTCCCATGTGTGGTGATGTGGTATAGCGTGAATGTTATTTGATGTTGGATTATGTTTCTAAATGGCCATCGTAGTCATATGGGAGAGTTGTACATAAATCTTTCTAAATGTGACTAACATGCCATGATTGAACTTTCCTTTTGAGTCTCTTTCAAAATGTTGCAAAACTCCATGTGTTGCACAATCTCTTGTTACTTGTTTGTAGTATATTCTTGAAGTAAAGTTAGACAATTTTCTCACATGGGAATTGTCTAAAAGCTTCTTGTGTAAATTTATGTTAATTATTGTATTAGCAACACATCTAACATATCAATTTGTCAATCAACCTTAATGCATTGACCAACATTCTCATAATAATGTTTTTTTTTTCCTCACTTGGTCTCCTTGTGTTGGTTGTCATCTCAAAAATATCCAAACTCATGTCCTCTTCAACCCTTTGATCAACAACACCCCTTTCAAATTCAACCTATGGATGCAAATGATAATAACATTTAAGAAACATAGGAAATAAAGATTTTTTGTCATATTTTTCAACAATTGCCTTACCTTGTTCATGACCAATAAGCGAGGACACAAGATGAAGAGTTTTGAACCTAAGGTCCAACATTAAAGAAAATATATTATGGGCCTTTCTTTCTTCATATTTTTTCAAAAGGAAAGAAAAGAATCCAAAACCTCAATAACTTCCTTCTTTATGTTGGAGGCTAAACATGACAACTCTTAAACAACATTTCCATCTTCTTCCATTAAGTTGTCAAAAGTTGTAGAATCAATTTCATCTTTGAATTTTATACTCATGGACATGTCATAATTTAGTGCATCATTTAACAACCAATGACCCTTAAACTAGTTCAAAATACAAGCAGACACAACATGGCTAAGAGAATCAATAATGATGTGACAAATGTGCCATGTTAAAGGAGGTGGTACTCTTGCATTCATTTTCATAAAAATTTGCTTGTTATAACATAATATAATTGTTTCTTTGAACTATAAAGCTTCCTGGAAAAGGATAACTTTGTTGCCAAATTTGCAACAACAAAAGAAAATGTTAGATTATGCACAATAACAGTTGAAAAAAAATGAAGAAAATGTTATGAAAAGTAAAAATTGACAAAAAATGTGCACATAAAAAAGTCTAAAAAATTGAAAATTTATCTTGTCTTCATTAGAGTATTCAATCTTTGAGGGGGAAGACTTGATTTTACATGTGCCTTTTCCCATTCTTGTCTACCCTTTCCATATTTTTTTGGCCAAGTTATGCATTTTTGCAAATCTCCTTGAATAGATTTGATTAACACATATCATAAATCTTTGCAAACTTTTTCCTTTGTTGTAGCATATTGGCAAGCCTTGGAAGATGCATGCCCAAAATAAATGCCTTGAAAACTTTCCTCTAAACCCAACATATCACAACTTATAATTGATTTTAAGGTTGTAGTCATAGTGTTCAGATTAAATCCTTCATCTTTAACATAAGTAATAATTTTTCTTCTCAATGCATAACTATCCAACAATCCTATCAATTTTTTAGCCAAAGTCTTTCTAGTGATATCTATTGGCTCAAAAAGACCAAAGATAATGTGCTTTGGATGCTAATCATGTCTTTAAAAATTAATCACCAATGCAATAAAAAATATCATGTCTAGCTTTTGACATCCACATATTAAAGTTTGCAATTGTAGAATGACATTTTAAAAAAGCTAATCAAACATATAATTATTTGGTTTTTTCCACTAATTCGGGCATTAATTCATTAAAATTTTATTTTCTGGAAGTAAAAACAATTCTTGGACATGAATGCATATTAAATATTTTTAACCAAGTACTTTCTACAAATTGTAAAAGAAGATGGTTTTTGACAGTTAAAAGAGTCAAATTTTCTAGAAATTGTTTTTGCTACACATCATTATTCTTAAAAGGTTCTTTTGCAGCAAAAAAACTAGATATGGAGTTAAAATAAATGTTTGGTCTCTTTTTGGAAGGTTATCTTTCATCTTCCCTCAAAGGATAATTAATTTCTTCTTCATTTTTTAAAAAAAATATTAGAATGATCTAAATTGACATGTTTCCTCTATGGAGCTATGTCGTTAATTGTATTATATATGATTAATCCTTTCCTAGCTTGAGTTTTTGGATTTACATTCAATATTATATTATTGTAACAAAGAATACAATGCATAGTTTGAAGATCTGTTACATTGATTTCTTTGTTATCATTAACACAATAAAATGCCTAACACAATGCATTTTTGCTATTTCTTCTCCAAAATACTCTTTGTGCATGTAATTTCTTTAAATTATTTTCATATTTATGGATTCCTATTTCCTTCTATTTGAAGACTTCCCATTTTTTCAAGTTCTAGAAAAAGTTCATATTTTATTCTTACTTCATTCATAAATACATCACATGTATTTTCATTTTTAGAAGACTATTCCATTATTAATTCAATTTGTGATTAAGAATTACTACCTTGATGAGTAGTGAAAAAAACTTAACAATTTTATGAACTTATCAAAGATTAAAAACTAACATTTACAAGTAATTACAAAATGTAATCTATCTTCTAAGATTTTACAAAACCAAGATATGTATATTTCTAAAATTTTACAGAAAGTTTAAGGATTATAAGGTGGAAAAGTATGGGGCTTTTGGGTGAAAGAAAATTATAGTTTATGTTTAAGTTTAGGAAATCTCGCAAAAAAAAAGAAAAGCACATGAATTAAAAAAATGCTACATAATGAAAATAAATAACACAAAATGAATAAAAAAATAGAATGGCATAAATGCGAGTGTAGCAATAACCAAAAAAATGGAAAATATGCAAAAAAACTTACCTCTGGTGTTCAAGTTAGTGTTGAAGCTTTGAGCTTTGACTTGCACATGGTAAAGGTAAGGGAAGTACCATATTAACCAAACAAAATAGAGTAGCAACAATGGTTGGGCTAATAGGTACCTGAAACACAAGAAAAATGATAGTGTAAAAATAACAATGTGAGGGGAGTAACAACATGAGAGGAGTAGCAGGGCGAGAAGAACAATGTGAGAAAAATAGTAATGCAGGAGTCCAACAGTAGTGAGAAAGGAACAATAGTGCAAAAGGAGCAGTGCAAGAAGAGCGACAACATTAGGAACAACACGAGAGGAATAATGTGAAAGGAGCAGCACAAAGGGAATAGTGTATGAGGAGCAATGTGAGAACGACAACGTGAGAAGTAATGCGAGAAGAACAACAATGCAAAAGAGTAGCACAAGAGGAACAACATTGCGAGAGGAATAAGAGTTCAAGAAAAACAACGCGAGAAGAGTAGCAACAACAACCTACACCAAACACCAATGATAGCATGAGAAAGCAACACCAACAACACAACAACATGAGAGAAATGTAGAAACAAAAAACTAACACTTAACAACGACAACACAAAACAAAAATACCAACAAAATCACAAAGAACATAACCAACACGCATGAAATGAGCATAGCAAGATCACTAGAAGACAAAAAAAATGTCACCATGACCAAAAATGAAGCCTAGGCTTCATTTTTATACTCTTTTTTAATCCCTAACCTTAAACATCAGCTCTGCCTCCCTAGGCAACGACGACTATTTAAGAACCTTAAACCTTAAACTACTGAGAACTAGATGGAAATTCTTTGAGAGAACTTGTCCAGTTCCTCAAAAAATAATAATAATAAAAAGAATCGGTTTTCACAATTGGTTTTCATTCATGTGAGAATTGGAGGTCAATTCTTCATCCAATTTTCACAATCAACCATGTCAATTGATTTTCATTGTGAGAATTGGAGGTCAATTCTTCATCCAATTTTCACAATCAACCATGTCAACTGATTTTCATTGTGAGAATTGGGTTGAAAATTGGGTCAAGATTCAAGAATTGCCCAACATTGGTTGAAACACAATATAATGAACCAAAAGTGCAGCTTTAGGTCATTGCTTGCTTTGGAATATTTTGAGAGTAATTTAGAAAAAAAATTCTAAATTTAAAAAAAAAAGAAAAAAAAATCATTATATTGATATGTTAAGGTGTCATTTAAAAAAATAATTCAAGTTCTTTAAGTAAAAAAAACATTGGTTACAACTACTTACAAAATGTTTTGGGTTTTTTTTTTGATCATTAAATTAATTTCAAACTTATTCAAATGTTCATGATATATTATGAATGTTGCTATATGAGTAAATCCAAGAGTTCAACACCAAGTGTAAGATGGAAACTTTTTGTTTTTTGCTTATATGAGACCATATTCTTGCTAACATGAAATATTGAGATGTGATTACAACTACTTTGTTACATATTACCATGTTTGGACCTTGGATTGAGACCAAATAAAATGAAAAGGAAGAAGCCTTCAAGATGGTGATTGAATTCTTTTGGTCATCTTGATGGGGGTTTAGGGTAGCCCCGAGTCTAATGTAGACCCTAAGTCTTCATCTTTAGGCACCATTCCAGAAGGTTTTGGAAGTTCTGATCCAAAGGCAATTGAAGATAGGATTTGGAATCAAAGAAAGACAAGGGGAAGCTCAGCTCCAAGCAACTGAGTGCAATAATGAAAGAGTGATGCTCAGGTTAGAAATTGACTCTTCAGTCTTATTGGGGGTGCATCTCTCAAGGTGACCATAAACCCTAAACCTTACTCCTTGTAGAACCTAAGCCCTAAACCCTTCTCCTTGTTTTAGTGTCCTCAAAAATGTCAATGCTGAAGAGCACTTGCTTTTGCACTAAACTGAAGAGAAATTGAGTGTGGAGACAGAGTTACAAAGCGATCTACATGGCATATTACCCATTGGTGTATGTCCTGCGAATGTGTTTCTCGGAGATACAAGGCCTTATCTAAGAGTACGAAAATCAAATCCAAGCTAAATTCCTAGATATGGTTGTTGGCCCAGCTAGTAGCACTTCGGGAATGAGAATCACAGGATTGATTACTAGAGAGAGATCTATGGACATTTTGTGCATTTGTTTGTTAAGCTTGATGCAATGGAAGAAACTTCATTTTGGATGGATGGATGGATGGATGGATGATTCATTGTAAGAACAGGTCCAATAACTTATCCATATGACCAACCATTGGATGCCAAGAACTAAGAGCTTCATTGTTTGGTTTTGGCTTCTGTAATGAAGGCAAGATGTTTGATAAGTAGCTGTTATATTTTCAAAGTGTCAAGTATTTTTGTTTCTTGTAACAAGACTTTTTTTGTGGGTGGAGTTGAGGGATGTGAGAATTAGGTCTAGGGCAGCCTCTTTCAACACACACACCCCCATTTTGTGATATGTTTTTTTTGTTGTTAAGAGACTTACAAACTTCAACAACTCTTTTGTTTGTCATTTCTATTCACTATACATACAAAAAGCATCACCACTTTTTTTTGCCTTTGTATTTTCAGGTCACTTCCAAGCTCGAATTTGTCTTGTTCGACTTTCTCTAATTTATCTCATATTTATTTAAAACTTCCTTTCGTTTTATTACATCTTTTGAAATTTGAAAGGTTTAGTACAACCTAAGCCTTTCGGATTTAAAAAGATCCAATTTTATAATTAATCAATTAAATTTTAAAAAAAAAAACTATTGCTTCACACAAGGGAA
>Ga0209611_10003202_pt1 | contig 28567 bp, 25 predicted proteins | sample S1TSphgellanicum_3_FD_187693 | JGI IMG/M metagenome (GOLD analysis project Ga0209611, IMG submission 187693) | Host-associated microbial communities from peat moss isolated from Minnesota, USA - S1T2_Fc - Sphagnum magellanicum MG (SPAdes) (version 2) | ecosystem: Host-associated > Plants > Peat...
TATGGGGAACAAAATGGGTGAAATAGGTGATGTCTTCGTTCCCTAGCGCCTTGTTGATCTGCGCGACCAAATCCTGCACTTCGGGCGGCTGCTGACTTCCGCAAAGGACCACGGAGCGGCCCTTGGCGTTTTGCAAATCTTTCGCGACTTCGGTGATCCAGGGATCGATGTTGGGATCGGTGAACGCGGCAAAGCCCGAGCCAGCGCCGGCACCGCCAGCGCCGAGCTTGGAAGCGAGCGCGGAAGCCAACCCGCCGATTGCGCTCGATGGCAGGCGGAGACGATGGTCGGCCATGCCGCCGGTGAGCGAGAAGCGGCCCTCGGCCACGTAAAGACGTGACATCGTTTCATCGGTCTTGCCCAGGCGCCGGCGGCCCGCGGCGAACCCGGCAATGGTCTGCACGGTGCCTTCGGAAGCGCCGAGGAAATCGGCATCGAGAGAGAGGATGACATCGGCCTTGGAAAGATCGTAGGAAATGCCGGGGTTGCCCGCCCATGGCTCGTATTCGACCCACATGAGTTTCGGGAATTGCTTCTGCACTTCCAGCCGCAGACGTTCGCGGGTCGGCGAAGAACTGGGCTCGGTCAGAATGGCGAGGCCGTCTCCGCCATTCTTGAGATAATCGCGCTTGAGGATCGCAAACTCGTCCCAGAAATCGTCCCATTGCGCGTCGGAGTAATCCTTGCCGCGATCGTTGGCTTTCAGGACGACTTTCGAGCGATCGGGATCGTAAAGATCGAGCACCGCCGACTGGCCGAGAAAATCGGTCGAGCCATTGAAGCCCGGGACGTTGGGATTGCCTTCGAGCTTGGTCGGGCGTCCGTTGTAGCTCGTGGCGATGAGCGGAATCGCCCCGCCCCGGCGCGGCATGGAGGTGGCGTAGTGAAGCGCGTTGCCGGGAATCTGCCATTCGACGCCTTTGCTGTAAGGCACCATGTGCAACTCGGGACGGCGGCAACCGGTGAGGCCGAGTCCGGCCAGCGCGATGGATGCGCCCATGAACTGCATGAAACCGCGGCGGGTGACTTCGTTGCCCTCAAGCTCAGCCGCGCCCTGCGGGAATTCGCGGGCAAGTTTTTCTCGAAATTCGGGGGTGTCCGCGAATTCCTCGAGGCTGCGCCAGTAGCGCTTGCCGCTTGCCGAAGCCGGTGGATGGTTAAAAATGCGTTTCATTTCAAGAAAGTGTCGCCGTGCTCGCGAGAGCACGGGGAAGAAGCTTCACGCCCCGCGCAAACCTTCGCCGTCTTACGACGGCGGCTACAAGTGGAGTGATTAAATATGCGTTTCATCGGTGGCAACCTGCGCAGTCTTTTGGGGGATTGATTTTCCAGTCCTTAACCAATTTTTCACCCAGCTTAGCCTGAGTCATGCCAGCCGGCGGCGTCCAATCGAGATTGAAAATCGGCGATTGTTCACCGGGTTTGTCGGCGGCCAGAGGGCGGACGTATTCCTGCGGATTACGGTGGCATTGCAGGCACCAGCCCATGCTCTGCGACTGGTCCTGGTAAACGACGTTCATCTCGTTGACCTTGCCGTGGCAACTGACGCAACTGACGCCGCGATTCACGTGGGCCGAGTGGTTGAAATAGGCGTAGTCGGGCACGTTGTGAATCTTCACCCAGGCAATCGGGACGCCGGTGGCCCAACTATCCCGCACGGGCTGGAGTTTGGGATTGTCCTTCTGGATCTGGCTGTGGCAATTCATGCAGGTTTGCGTGGTGGGAACATTGGAGTGGCCGCTGACTTCGACGTAGCTGTGACAATAGCGGCAATCGAGCCCGAGCTGGCCGACGTGAATGTCATGCTGGAAATGGACCGGCTGCACGGGTTGATAGCCGACGCGCGAATACTTCGGGGTGAAGTAGTACCAGACCGCCAGGGTGACCAAGCCGCCAATGATCGAAAGCGCGAGACCGGCCTTGATGACGGTTTGATTGGTGCCCTTGGGGAAGATATTGGCCATGGCGTCTTCAAGAGAGATTTAGTCTCTCCACCCTTCGTTCCGGACCAAAATAGAGAAATTATGACAACTCATTGCTCGCACCCGCCTTGTGGTTACCAGACGCTTTTTAAGCGGGCAACCGGAATTATGGATTTTTGGTAATGTTTTTTTTGTGAGCATCGAAACCGATCTAATAGCGCAAAAGATTGTAATCTTGTGATGACAGGTTTTTGAGAGGGCGACGGGCGCGGCCCTAGGAAATCACGGCCCCGTGGGAAAGCATGATGACGACATCGTTGGCTTCGAGCCGGTAGGCGCCGTCCGGGTGTTGATGGAGAGACCCGTCCGGTTTCTTAACCGCGAGAACGAGACAATGCGTTTCCGCGCCGCGGAGTAGTTGCTGGACGGTTTTGCGATCATGGATGCCGTTGGGCGCGACCGGGAGCTCTTTGATTTCGACGCCAAGCTCCTTCAGGTCCTTGTTGATGTGCCGGGCACCGTCCTTGAGGATGCTGTCAAGCGAGGGGTGGGTGATGCTGTTGGCGATCTGCATGCCGCCGGCGAACGCGGGCAGGATGATCTCGTTTGCCCCGGCCTGCTTGAGCTTCTTTTCCGTGGCGGGATCCTCCGCGCGGGCGATGATACGCAGGGTAGGCCGCATGTTCCGCGCGGTGAGCGTGATGAAGACGTTGACCATGTCGTTGGGCAGCACGGTGGCAAAGACGACGGCGCGTTCGATGTGGGCCTCCGACAACGTGTTTTCCTCCCCGGCATCTCCCATGAGCGCCTGGTAGCCATGCGTTTGAGCAAGGGCCACGCGGTCGGCATTGTTGTCGAGGATAAGAAAGGGAAATTTCTTGGCCTCGAGTTCGCGAGCCAAAACTTGCCCGATCCGACCGTAACCGCAGATGATGGCATGATCCGTGATGGAATCGATGTCCCTGGATTTTCGATGTTCTTCCATAACTTTTCCTATTTCTCCTCCGGTGATGAAACCCACTAATGAGCTGACAAAATAGACCTTGCTGGCATCACCGGCCACGATGATGCACTCGGTAAGGTGACGAAGCGTGGGCGTCGCAACCGGCTCGACTTCTTCGTACCCAACCGAAAAGACAGTGATGATGACCATGTAAAAGGCGTCGGAAAGAGTCCACCCTTCGAGGCGATAAGCAATAGTGCCTGTGACTATCACGCCAAGAAACAATAACCCGCCGATATAAAGGCCACGCATCGTCTCCCGCAGCAAGATGCTCTTAATGGAATCGATCACGGAACAGACGAAACGCATGCGCCGTGCCATCTTCTGCCCTGTAGCCGCGCTCGTGGGCGCGCGAAGGGAAAAAGCAGGCGTTTCGCCCGGGCATCCGCCGTCTCACGACGGCGGCTACGTAAGAGGCTAAAGCCTACTTCCGCTTCAGCAATTGGTCGAGCGACTGGGTATGTTTTTGCGACCGCACGCTGATAAAGCTGGGCACGATCTCGTTGGACCGGATCACCGCGTTGGCTTTCTTCAGTCGCCGGCTGAGGACGATATTAATGCCCAGAATCGCCGCGCACCCGTCGCTGGGTGATTCGAGAAGAAATTTCTGCAGCGCGGCCGCATCGATAATCCAAAGCTCGCCCGCGATGAGGCTCGCCACCGTGGCGGACGCGCGGTCAGGGTGAAAGATTGAAACCTCGCCGAGACAATCGCCTTCGCACACGGTATCGAGCAGCACCGTTTTACCGGAGGCGATGGTCGTGACGTTCAATATCCCCTTGAGGACGATATAGAGATGATGACTCAGCTCGCCTTCCCGAATCAGAACCTGGCCGGGCGTGGTGGCAACGTTCTTTCCGTAACCGGCGAGCCGTTGACGCGCTTCATCGTCCAGGAAGGAGAGGATACCGGTGCGGGGCAGGATAACTTGGGACATGGAAATTGCTAAAGTTGAGGTATTAGGGTAAGAGTCAACATCCTGCGGAAGCAATTCAATTGAGAGGTTATCCGAAAAAAAGACGTGGGTCACGTGACGAGTCGAATTTGGGCCGAATCGAGGCGCGAACGACGATCATAGCTTAAGCTACGTGAGGAGTGAGCAACGAAGATCTCGGCCCAAATTCGCCGTCACCCTTCGAGCCGAAGTCCTTTCGGCGTGACCCACGTCTTTTTTTCGGATAACCTCTGGGCCGCCACGCCAAAATAGAAGATCGCCTATCATGGAACCTATGGAAGAAGCCAGCCCCTCCAACGAAGCATCTGATCCGGCGAAAGACTCCGCCCCGGCGGACCTGGAACTGCCCCAACTCGGAATCCTGGTGGGTTTAGGGCAGCGTTCCCTGGCTAATCTGGCCACTTTTGGTCAATACCATCGATTCCCGGCGGGCATTGAAATCATTCGCGAAGGGGAAGTCCAGAACCGCTTTTACGTTGTCGTCTCGGGCGAGCTGGCGGTCGTGTCCTTAAGCGCAGGCAAAGAGGTGCCCCTGACCACGGCCAGGCAGGGGGAATGTTTGGGCGAAGTGAGTCTGCTGGAACCGGGTCCGGCCTCGGCGAGCGTGCGGGTAATCAAGAATGCCACCTTGTGGAGCATGGACATGGCGGAACTGCGCGAGTACCTGATGGACAACACCGGTGACGCCGGGATCATGCTGATGGGCATGGCGTCGTGCCTGAGCTATCGCCTGCGGCGGGCGAATGAATTGATCCGGCAGCACCACGTCGTGCCCACGCAGGCTTTGCCGCGGAGCCGGGAGCAGGCGATCACCGCGGGCAATACGCCGGTCAACCTTGGTTTTTTCGAGCGCCTTAAGAAGGCGGTGGGTGGGGATAAAGACAAAAAGATCCGGATTTCGACGAAGATCAAGATGTAGGGGTGCGCATGAAACGCAAAAAACATCCCGCTAAACACCTTCTTCTTCCACCCCATTCAATGAAACTACGACCAGGTCTTGATCCGCGAAGACTTAGTGAAATTGCTGACGAACTCGAAATTGAGGCGTATCTTGAGACCACACGGCGGTTGAGGAAGATCAAGAAGTAAGGGAGTTCGTACACATGGATTCCTTCGTCGTGCTGCTTGGCATTTATGGTGCGGTCTACACCGCATGCGGCTGGGTGCTCCACAGGTTCATCAAAAATATTTGGCTTACTTGGGCTATTGTCTGGCTGATTGTTTCGACACTCGACTTTCTTTCGTCTTACGAGCGTGATGATTATCCGGACAGCAGCCTGACGCCCTTCGAGATTAACATGACGCTGCCGGGGGATTTTGCGTGCCTGATCATTTATCCCGTTATAATCCTTCGCTTCTGGCTGCTTCAATCCTTTGTGAGTTTCCTGGGGCATTCGCACTTCGAACCAGATTTAGGACTATCGGAGGCTTGGTACAGCGGAGAACGCGGCGGTTGGGATGTCTTTGCCGTTGATTTCTCCATGGACTTCATCCTCTGCGGTCTTTTCTTCCTCGCCATCCAAGTCGTAGGATTTGTTTGGAAGAGCGTACGATACGCGAAGCCGCAGGCGTTTCCGTCATAGCTAGAGCTGTCTACCTAGCTCATGTTAATTTGCCATCATTTAGGGTTGCGCTTCGTTTTTCCCTCATTACACTTCGCCCTCTTACCCCCGAAACAATCAATCAATATTATCGTTATTTATGGAGTCCTTTTTAATCCAGTACGGCATCTTTGTTGCCATCGCCCTAGGTATTCTCGCCGTGGCCGTCGCGGTCATTCTTGCGCTTAAAGTCCGCGCAGCCGATACCGGCACAGATCTGATGCGCGAAATTGCCGCGGCCATCGAGGAAGGGGCCAAAGCTTACCTGAGCCGCCAGATTAAGACGATCAGCGCGATCGCGGTGGTGTTATTCGTTCTTATTTTGATTTCCAAGGGCATAGCCGTTGGGTGGGATTCCGGCGGCGCGACGGCATTTGGTTTCGTCATCGGCGCGAGCTGCTCACTGCTGGCCGGCTTCATCGGCATGCGCGTGGCGGTGCTGGCCAATGTCCGCACGACCCAGGCCGCGACGATCGGCGCGCAACCGGCCTTGCGCATGGCCTTCAACGGCGGCGCAGTGACCGGTCTGCTTGTCGTTGGACTTGCCCTGACGGCAGTAGGCGGATTTTACCTGTGTGCCGATGCCTTCTTCGCCCAGGCCGATCATAAAAAGGCCCTTGATGCGCTGGTTGGTCTTGCGCTCGGGGCCAGCCTCATTTCTGTCTTCGCCCGGCTCGGGGGCGGAATCTATACCAAGGCGGCGGATGTCGGCGCGGACCTCGTCGGCAAGATCGAGCAGAACCTCGATGAGGATGATCCCCGCAATCCGGCCACCATCGCGGATAACGTGGGCGACAATGTGGGTGATTGCGCGGGCATGGCCGCCGACGTGTTCGAGACCTTTGCGGTCAGCCTCATCGGCAGCGTACTGGTGGCGGCGCTCAGCTACGCCGACCAGCCCCAGTATCTTATCTTTCCGTTCCTGCTTTGCGGATTGGCGGTCATTGCCTCGGTCATTGGCATCATCTTCATCAATGTGGGTACGCTCGCGCCATCCAAAGCTCTGCTGGTAGGGGTGGCGCTGAGTGCAATTATCGCAGGCCTTCTCTTCCTGCCGCTGAGCATGGTCATGTTTCCCACGGAATGGGTTTCCATCTACGTGCCGACGCTGGTCGGGCTGGCGATGACGTTCATCACCGTGATGATCACCAATTACTACACCGCGACGGAGTTTGCGCCGGTGCGGAAGATAGCGAAAGCCTCGGAAACGGGCCACGCCACGAACATCATCGCGGGGCTGGCCGTTGGTCTGCATGCGACGCTGCTTCCGGTGTTCTTCATCGGGCTTTCCATCCTGATTTCCTACTACTGCCATGAACTCTACGGCGTGGCTATAGCGGTGGTGAGCATGCTCAGCCTCTCGGGCATCATCATCTCGCTTGATGCCTTCGGTCCCATCACCGACAACGCAGGCGGGCTGGCCGTCATGTCGAAGCTGCCCAAGGAAATTCGCAAGATTACCGACGAGCTCGACGCCATCGGCAACACCATGAAGGCCGTGACCAAAGGTTACGCCATCGCTTCGGCGGGCTTGGCGGCGCTGGTGCTGTTTCGCTCCTACGTGGGTGAATTGCAGGCGCACCGGCTGATCCTTCATCCCGATGCCGTGCCGACGACTTTCGGCCTCGATGAACCGATCATTCTCATCGGCCTCTTCATTGGCGGCGTGCTGCCCTTCCTCTTCGTGGCCTACACGATGGATGCCGTGGGCAAAGCGGCGGGTGCGGTCGTGCGCGAGGTGCGCCGTCAGCTCCTGGCCAAGCCGGGCATTTTGCTCGGTACCGACAAGCCCGAGTACGGCACCTGCGTCGATATCGTGACGAAGGCCGCGCTGCAGGAGATGATTTTCCCTGCTCTCCTGCCGGTGCTGGCAGTGCTGCTCGTGGCCGGATTCCTGGGCGCGAAGGCGCTCGGCGCGGTGCTTGTCGGCACGATTGTGACCGGACTCTTCGTCGGCATCTCGCTGACCTCCTCGGGCGGCGCGTGGGACAACGCGAAGAAATTCATCGAAGAAGGCAACTACGGGGGCAAGGGTTCCGTAGCGCATGCGGCGGCGGTAACCGGCGACACAGTCGGCGATCCGTACAAGGACACTTCCGGCCCCGCGATCAATCCGATGATCAAGGTCGTCAACATCGTGGCGATCCTGATTATTCCGCTGTTCTTTTGAGGGCAGGAAAGCATTACCAAATTACTAAATTCTCCAAATTGCCAAATTTACAGAATTGAAAAAAGGGGAACTCCGAGTGGGGTTCCCTTTTTATTTTTTAAATCCTCCCTAAATCCGCCTCTGCCTTTCTCTTCAATCCTCTTCCGCCCTCTGTGCGAAACCTTCCCCTGACTTCCTCATTTCGTAAATTTGGTCAATCTGGTAATTTAGTCCTGCTTCCCCTCCCCATGGACATTATCAACCGCGCGGCCACCAGGCCTTTCACCACCAAAGACGGCTCGGAAATTCGCGAACTGCTGGCTTATCGCAATTCGTCCATCCGCAACCAAAGCCTGGCCGAAGCGACCATCGCGGTCGGCACCGCGACGCAGGAGCATTACCACCCTAAGTCGGAGGAGATTTATTACATCCTCAGCGGCACGGGCCGGATGAAGCTCGACGGCGAACTGCACGAGGTCGGCCCGCTCGACGCCATCGCCATCCCGCCCGGCGCGCGCCACAAAATCTGGAATACGGGCGACGTCCCGCTCGTCCTGCTCTGCTGCTGCGCTCCCGGCTACGAGAACGACGACACGGTGATGGTGGAGTAGTATTGGTGACAAAATCCGGTCAATCTGTTAACTCCGAAGAATGACGTCAGGCCCCGTCCCCAAGGAATTACGCTGGGTCGCCCTCATTTTCCTTTTCAGCGGGATCAGCTCAATTGTCACGATGATCGTCTGCGCTGCAGACAATCGGCTGCAGCTGGATTTCGGTTTTCTTGGCATTTTCGCTTATTGGGGGCTTCTCCGTCTGTCGAACGCCTGGCGTCTCTACGCCTTGTTTTGCACCTGTCTCCAGCTCATCCTGCTATTGGTTGTTGGCCTGTTCTCATTTACGGCTTCCCACGCAAACATCAACATCCTCGGTTTCATTGGTCCAGCCATTCCGCCATTTCTTGCCTTGATTCCGCTTTTCTTCTGGTTTTGCGTCGCGCGTTGGCAATTAAAAATCCTCACTCGACCTGACATCGCCATGCTCTTCACGGCAAACGCTATTTCTAGATTCTAAATCCCCGTGAGATTTGTATCCTTTGGGCGCTTTGACTCTCCAACGCACCCTTTTCCACACCTTTGATGCGCCCGAAGACGCCCTCGCTCTCGACGGCGGCAAGACGCTTTCGCCCTACACCGTCGCGTATCAGACCTGGGGCCAGCTCAACGCCGACCGCTCCAACGCGATCCTGATTTTCCATGCGCTGAGCGGCGATTCGCACGTCGCGGGTACGCACGAGGATGGCCGCACTGGTTGGTGGGACTTGATGGTCGGGCCGGGACTCGCCTTCGACACCGACCGGTATTTCATCATTTGCGCCAATGTGCTCGGCGGTTGCAAAGGTTCAACCGGCCCCAGTTCGACGAATCCCGCCACGGCCGAGCCCTATGCCATGGATTTCCCGGTCATCACGATCAATGACATGGTCCGCGCGCAACGACCGCTGCTGCGCGTGCTGGGGATCGAGAAGCTTCACGCGGTGAAAGGCGCCAGCATGGGCGGAATGCTCGCGCTGGCGTTTGCCCAGCTTTACCCGGAGATGACCGACCGCGTGGTCGTGATGGCCTGCGGACACGCCAACCACGCACAGGCCATCGCGTGGAACAAGATCGGACGACGCGCGATCATGAACGATCCCCATTGGCGCCAGGGCAAATATTACGATTCGCTGGACGGCCCGCCGAAGCGAGGGCTGGCCATTGCGCGGATGATCGGTCACGTGACCTATATCAGCGAGGGCGCAATGGACCGCAAATTCGGGCGCGCGTTGCAGAAGAACGAGAAGGAGAGCTTCACCTTTGAGGTGGATTATGCGGTGGAGAGTTACCTTGCTTACCAGGGCAGCATTTTCCATCAGCGGTTCGATGCCAACTCGTATCTCTTCATCACGCGCGCCATCGATTACTTCGACTTCTCGGCAAAAACGGGCGGCGATTTGGCCGCGGCCTTTGCCGAAACCCGCGCGCGCTTCCGCTTTTTCTCGTACAGCGCCGACTGGCTCTATTCACCCGAGCGCATCGAGACCATGACCGTCGCCGCCCGGGCCGCCGGTCGCGACGCCGAGCACCACAAAATCCACGCGCCCCTCGGACATGATGCGTTCCTCGTGCTGAAGGAGCCGCAGTCGGAGTTGATTCGGGAGTTTTTGAGGTAGGAAGTCGCTGAATTTTGACGGAATTACCAAATTAGGCAGAAATTAACGGAATTTTCAAAAGCTTCTCATCCTAAGCAAGCCGAGCTGCTCTACTGCCTCCTCGACAAAGTCAGGACGACGGATTGTAATAATTGCTTCTATGTCCCATCCTCCCGAACCGACCGAAGCTCCCGCCAATCACCGCCTTGAATCCGATAGCATGGGAAAAATTCCCGTGCCGCATGAGTCCTATTACGGTGCGCAGACGGCACGCTCGCTGATCCATTTCAACATCGGCACCGACCGGATGCCGCTGGAAGTCATCCACGCATTCGGCATCCTGAAGAAAGCCTGCGCGCTGGTGAACCAGGACCTCGGCAAGTTGAAGCCCGACTTGGCCCACCTGATCGTCAAGGCGTCCGACGAGGTGGCCGAGGGGAAGCTCGACAGCCATTTCCCCTTGCGCGTCTGGCAGACCGGCAGCGGCACGCAGAGCAACATGAACGTGAACGAAGTGATTTCCAACCGCGCGATCTCGATGGTCGGCGGAATTCTCGGCTCCAAGAAGCCGGTGCATCCCAACGATCACGTGAACATGTCGCAATCCTCCAACGACACCTTTCCCGGCGCGATGTCGATCTGCGCAACGCTTGAGACGGAGCGGACCCTGCTGCCGGCGGTGAAATTTTTACGCGACGCGCTCGAAACCAAGCAGGAGGAATTCACCGACATCGTGAAGATCGGGCGGACGCATCTGATGGACGCGACTCCCCTCACCCTGGGCCAGGAATTTTCGGGCTATGTGGCGATGCTCGATGCGGACATGAAGCGCCTCCGCATGGTGCTGCCCGGCCTGGCGGAACTGGCCCTCGGCGGCAGCGCGGTCGGCACCGGCTTGAACACGCACCGGGAATTCGCCAAGCGCGTGGCGCGCAAGATCGGGGAGTTGACCCACTATCCCTTCGTCACTGCGCCGAACAAGTTCGCGGCGCTCGCCGCGCACGATGCCATCGTCATGGCCAGTGGCGCGCTGAAGACCCTGGCTTGTTCGCTGATGAAGATCGCCAACGACCTGCGCTGGCTCGCCAGTGGTCCGCGGTGCGGCATCGGCGAAATCTCCCTGCCCGAAAACGAGCCCGGATCGTCGATCATGCCCGGCAAGGTCAACCCGACCCAGTGCGAGGCGATGACCATGGTCGCCGTGCAAGTGATGGGCAACGACGCCGCCATCGGCTTCGCCGGATCGCAAGGCAACTTCGAGCTGAATGTCTACAAGCCGGTGATGATTTTCAACTACCTCCATTCGATCCGGCTCCTGACTGATTCATGCCGGTCGATGGTCGAGCACTGCGTGGTCGGCATCGAGCCGAACCGGGAACGGATCGCACATTTTCTCAACGATTCGCTCATGCTCGTCACCGCGCTGAACCAGAAGATCGGTTACGACAAGGCGGCGACGATCGCCAAGACGGCGCATAAGGAACATGCGACCCTGCGCGAGACGGCGATTAAGCTCGGTTACCTGACCGGCGAGGAATTCGATGCCACGGTCAAGCCCGAGGAAATGACGCATCCTTAGAAGGGGAAAGGGAAAAGGTTAAAAGGAAAAGGACTCACGTCGAAAAGCGCCATCCTTGTACCGTTTGCCCTTCAACCTTTTCCCTTTAAAAGCGTGGAGAATAGGGGATTCGAACCCCTGACCTTCTCATTGCGAACGAGACGCTCTACCAACTGAGCTAATTCCCCTGCTTGGATGGACGGGAAAATTATTATGCTCGGATCAAATCGGCGGGCAAGGAAATCCGTCGTAGTTTTGTCATGACGGACTGCGATTTGGCAGAGCGCCGTCTGGCCAAGCTTAAGGATGACTTGGCCAAAATGAATCCAGCATCAAGGTTCAGTCAATATTGCCCGCATGCTCTTAAGCAGGGTTCCTGCCGTATAGGGTTTTGTCAGAAAGTGTTTGACGCCGATTCCAGATGCTTTGGCTACTTCGGCACTCGCATTCCGGCCGCTGGCCGCCACAATCTTAACAGCCGGGTCGATTTTTGTCAGGGCGCGAATGGTAGCCGGGCCGTCCATGATTGGCATCATCATATCCGTGAGGACGACGGCGATTTCATGCCGGTGTTGAGCGTAAATAGCGACCGCTTCCGCTCCATCGGTTGCGGTCAAAACCTGGTAACCGAATGCCTGCAATGTCTGACTGGTAATGATGAGAATGGACGTTTCGTCATCCACGACCAGAATGGTCTCGCCGTTTCCTCGCGGCAAGCTGGCTTCTTCCTCCTGTTTCTTGCGCGCCTGCAAAGAAAGTTCCATCGCAGGCAGGTAGACATTGAAAACGGTGCCTTTGCCGGGTTCGGTATACACATTAACGACTCCTTCATGGCTTTTTACGATGCCCATAACGGTCGATAAGCCCAAGCCGGTGCCTTTGTTAATTTCCTTGGTCGTAAAGAAGGGTTCGAAGATTTTATCGACAATACCCGGCGGTATGCCCATTCCGGTATCCTTGACGGATATATTGACGTATCGCCCGGCTTTGGCACCGCTATTCATCGTGACGTACTGGTCATCGAGCACAATGTTTTCAACACCGATTGTCAGGATGCCTCCGTTCGGCATGGCGTCCCGGGCATTCACGCAAAGATTCAAAAGGATCTGATGTACCTGAGTGGGATCACCGAGGATTGTCCACGTATCGTTGGGGACGGAGAAATGCAAACGGATGTCTTTCGGGAAAGTACCATTGATAATGTTTTCCAGGTCGCTCAGGAGATGCTTGGGCTGGATTTCAAGTCTTTCGCCTTCCATGCCGCGTGCGAAAGAAAGCACTTGCCTGACGATATCCGCGCCTCGTTTTGCGCTGACTTCGATCGTTTGCAGCATTTTCGCAGACTCCGGACTGCTCGCGGTTTCCTTGAGAAGCTCGATCGACAGCAAAATTGGTGTCAGGATGTTGTTGAGATCGTGGGCTATGCCACCCGCGAGCGTGCCGATGCTTTCCATGCGCTGCGCCCGCATGAACTGGGCTTCGATCTTCTTTTTATCCGTGATGTCCGTGTTGATTGCGAGCACCGATTTGGGGTGCCCTTCACGGTCCCGGATGAGTGTCCACCGCGACTCGATCATGAGTTCACGCCCATCCTTGGTGAAGTGTTGGAGTTCACCGTGCCAATCCCCGAGGGAAGCCGTCAGCCGATAGGCTTCCTCCAGGTCCTTGGGGTGGGTATAGAGAAGTTCGTCCATCGTCCGTTCAACGACTTCCTGCCGTGACCAGCCATACATGCGCTCGGCGCCCTTGTTCCAAAAAAGCATTTTTCCTTTGAGGTCCCGAACAAAAATCGCGTCCTGCGCCTTGTCGAGAAAAGTAGCCTGTTCTGCAATTTGCTCCTCGGCCCTTTTCCTCTGGGTGATATCGCGCACGATGCCTTGGAGATAGACTTTCCCGACAAGTTCATAACGGTTTAGACTAACATCCACGTATATAGCCAAGCCATCAGGGCGTTGGTTTACCCACTCAAAAAATTGCGGCTCCCCTGCCAGGGCGCCCTCTATAACTGCTGTGGCTTTATCCTGCGACCGTCGGCCGTCAGGCTGAAATTCCGGAGAAAAGCGAGAGGGGGGTTGTCCGATGAGTTCTTCGCGAGTCATCCCAAAAAGTTCCGAAGCCCTGTCGTTACAGTCCACAAATAAGCCATTGTAGAGGATGAAATTGGCATCATTAGAAACTTCAAATAAGGTGCGGAATTTGGCCTCGCTTTCCCGCAAGGTCTTCTCCATTCGGTGGCGATCGGTGATATCCCGGACCACGGCAACCAGGTAGTCCCTGCTCTCCTCGATGTATTGAACGCTGATTTCGACCGGAAACGTCGAGCCGTCTTTTCGTTGCTGCCGGGTTTCGATGGTTCTGGAGCCAGTTCTTCGTAACTCGTCCATGGCGCCGCGCAACGAGAACTGGTTATCCCGGGCATCAAGGACATCCCTCATGCTCAGTGAGAGCATCTCATCGCGGCTGTAGCCAAGCCGGCGGTAGGCTGTTTCGTTAAAATCGAGAAAGCGGCCCGTTTCCGGATCGATCACTTCAATCGCGTCGGAGGACTGATCCATCAGGGTTCGGAAGAGCTTGAGCGACTCCTTCAGGTTTCGCGATTCGGTGATATCGCGTTCGATGGCGGCAAAGTGGGTGCACTTGCCCGTCTTGTTCAGAACAGGGACGATGTCGATTTCCATCCAATATTCGGTGCCATCTTTTTTGCAATTGATGACTTGCCTCCTAATTGGCTGGCCCTTGGCCAAGGCCTGATGAATCTCCGCTAAAATTTTTCGGTCCGTGTTTTTTCCGTGGAGAAAGCGCGGGCTTTTCCCGAGGACCTCAGCCGGGGTATAACCCGTTATGCGCTCGAAGGCTTCATTGACGAAAACGATCTTTGGTCCCGGTTCGTTAATCGGTTCAGCCTCGGTGATCAGAACAATATCATTAAGATTTGAGACGCAGGTATTGAGCAGCACTAATTGCTGGTCCGCCTTTTTTCGTACCGTGATGTCGCGGACATTGCATTGGATCACCTCTTTATCACCCACCGGATAGACGTTACAGACAAACTCCACGGCAATGTGGCGACCATCGCTCGTCTCAAGCGGCAGATCTTCGTAACGGACGTACCCATGGTCCTGGAGGCGCTGCAACATGACCTTATTGGACTCGATGTCCTTGAATGGACTTAGTTCGCCGACGGTTTTGCCGATCATGTCGTCGCGAAAAAAATTGAGCAACTCAACCAGGAATGGATTAACATCGGTGATGCGTCCGGTTTCGATGTCGAGGATCAGGATGCCGTCCCTGGCCGCTTCAAACAGGCGCCGATATCTAAGCTCGGATGAGAGCAATTGTTCCTCATCCAGCCTTTTAAACTTGAGCGCCCGTCGTAATTCAAGCTGGGCGATTACTTGTCGGCTTAATATCCCAAGTGCGGATTTTTGTTTTTCAGTCAACTTGCGTGGGACTTGGTCAATCACGCATAACGAACCCAGCGCATGGCCGTCCGACATGATCAGCGGGAACCCAGCGTAGAACCGAATCTTGGGATCGCCATTCACCAGCGGGCTCAGGGCAAAACGTCGATCCCCCTGCGCATCTTCAACTTCAAGCACGCCCTTTTGCAAAATCGTTTGCGCACAAAAAGAAAAGTCGCGCGGCGTTTCGTTTGCAGCGATGCCGATCTTGGACTTGAACCACTGGCGGCTTTCATCGACCAAAGTCATCGAGGCAATTGGCGTCTGGCAGATTTGCGAGGCCAGCAAAGTAATCTCATCAAACGACTGTTCCGGATCGGTATCCAGAATCTGGTATCGACGCAGTGATTCCAAGCGCCCTTTTTCATCATTCGGCAGCGTAGCATTCACCAGGGTGACTTTCTCGTCGAGAGGCATAAGCTTGATCGTCAAGCAACTCATGCTGCTTACCAACCACCCTGACAACCTAAACGCAGAAGTGCTTGTTGCGGTATGGGGTGTTAACCCCATCAAGCGAATCGCATCCCGCTTGGAACGATTACCTCAAAGCGGCCTTTTGCAGCGCGCCGAGTTTTTTGATGCCTTTCGTCGCAAGGGCGAGAAGCGCGGCAAATTCCCCGGGCGAGAAGGTGCTCTCTTCGCCGCCGGCCTGGACCTCGATGAATTGTCCGCGCGTCGTCATGACCACGTTCATGTCGGTCTCGGCGTCCTTGTCCTCGATGTAATCGAGATCGAGCAGGGCGCGGCCTTCGACGATGCCGACGCTGATGGCGGCAAAGGGCGTCTTGATCGGGGACTTGGCGGAGTCCTTAAGGAAGCCGCCTTCGCGCAATTTCACCACGGCCAGCTCGAGCGCGACGTAGATGCCGGTGATGGCCGTGGTCCGCGTGCCTCCGTCGGCGGCAAGGACATCGCAATCGACGCAGAGCGTGCGCGGGCCGAGGGCCTCCAGGTCGACGGCGGCGCGGACGCTGCGTCCGATCAGGCGCTGGATTTCCGTGCTGCGTCCATCGATGCGGCCCTTGGTGATGTCGCGCGCTTTGCGGTCGAGCGTCGAGTAGGGCAGCATGGAGTACTCCGCCGTGATCCAGCCGCCGGTGACTTTCTGCTCTTTCATCCAACGCGGGACGTTTTCCTCCACCGTGACGGCGCAGATCACCTGGGTGCGTCCGCAACTGGCCAGGACCGATCCGGCGGCGTGGGGCGCAATGCCGGGTTGAAAGGTGATGGGGCGGAGTTGGTCGGGCTTGCGGCCGTCATGACGGCGATTCGATTTGGAAGCAGGCATATTGGCCGCAAAAGAACACAAAGGGCTGAAAAAGGAAACTGAAAACACGCCGCACCAGCCCGACGTCCGCCGTCTCACGACGGCGGCTACGTTTCCTCCTGGGGCTTTTCCTTTTCCTGTTCGAGCTTGGTGAGAATTTCCATGACGCGGTCACCCCGCTCGATGGCGCGATCAAAGCGGAAAATGAGTTGCGGCGTGAACTTCAGTCCAAGCCTGCGCCCGATGAAGCTTTGCCATGCTTTCCGGTTGCTGTTGAGGACCTTAAGCGCCTGCTCTTCTTCCAGGTCAGGGTGCAGGGTGCTCACATAAATGTAAGCCTGGCGCATGTCGGGCGGAAGCTCGACCGAAGCGATGGTAATAAGCAGCCCCTCAAGATCGAGAGATTGGCTCATGCAGGCGGCGAGTTCCTTGCGAAGAACCTCAGCCACGCGGACGGTGCGGCGGGTGGACATATCCCTAATGTCAACGAAAGCAGGCCACGATGCAACCTCATGCGCTCAGCGAGAGGCGAGTATTTATCTTTAATGGAGGCGCAGGAGCTTTTCCTTGCGTGGAGCGGCAAGGTGCCGCTTAATTGAACTCTCTCATGAATAAGTGTTTTTGGCGGTTCGTGCTGGCGTTCGGCACAGCGGTTCTTCTGGCTGGTTGTGGCAACAAGGAGACAGCCGAGGCGATGAAAAAGGCAACGGGCCTCGAAGACCAGAAGCAATATCAGGATGCCAATGACGTCCTCGTCGACGCCTTGCGCGCCCGCGAGGCAAAGATTCGCGGCGACGCGGGCACGCCGACCGACCAGGCCACAGCGGACGCCGAGACCAAAAAAGTGCAGGCTGATCCGGAAATCCTGAAAATGGAGCGCGCCCAAATTCCACTTTACATCCTCCTTGAGCGGGCTGACCTCGCCTCCGCGGTTTACTCCGACATCCTGACCGGAAGCCCAAACGATACCGTGGTTTATGACTTGCTTCATGACTCCAACCCGGTGATTCGAACCGGAGCCGTACGCATTTTAGGGCTGACGGGCAGCGCGAGTGCGATCACCGCGCTGGTTGGAGCGACGAAGGACCCGAACCAGGAGGTTCGGCGCGCCGCTGTCGTCGCGCTGGGATCAATCAAAGATCCGCAGACGGTGCAACCCTTGATCGATGCGCTGAAGGATTCGTACTGGGACGTGCGATCGGAGGCGGCCAACTCCCTGGGACAGGAACACGACGGTCGCGCGATTAAACCGCTGCTCGATGCGGTGACCGATTCCGACAGCACGGTGAAGAGCTCGGCGGAGACCGCGCTTTTATTCCTGAGCAAAGGGCCGGGCACACCTGCTGCCTCGGCGGACGATTTCGCCGCCCGGTTGTCGGACCCAAATCCCGATATCGTGCTGATTTGCGCCGTCTGCCTCTCGATTATGAAGGATCCCAGGTCGGTCCCGGTATTGCTCAAGCTGGTAAGCTCACCCGATTTGACCACTCGACTCGATGCCGTCAAGGGACTGGGCGAATCGGGTGATCCCTCGGTGATCCCGACCCTGCGCCAAACGCTCAAGGATCCCGACGTCAATATGCGCGGCTGGAGCATCATCGGCCTGGGCAATTTGAAGGACGAAGTCTCCCTCCCCGATTTGGAAGCGATCGATGCCGATCCGAACGAGCCCGCAACGATCAAGGCTGCGGCCGAAGCGGCCATCCACCATATCTCACCACCGCCGCCGCAAGACACGGCGAATGGCCCGGATACGACCAGCGGCCCTTAAACTTCAAGAACTGCAGCAAGCTTTGGACATTGTTTGCTGGCCCTGCACCTGTTGGGAATTGCCCATATCGTGTCGGCGACAGCAATGTCGCGTCAGCGACTTTATTAAAAGATCGTCATCCTGAGCTTGTCGAAGGACCTCTAACTATTCTGCCTCCATCTGGTGGCCCGGGCTACTTGTTGCCCGGGTGCGCGAGCGCGGCATCGCGAGCGCACAGGAGGTCACAAAAAATCTGGGTATCACCTGCCGACCTCCTGTTCGCGTGGAATGTCTCCACGCGAACCCGGACAAAACAGGCTCGCCTGTCGTTGCCGGGCCAACCGAATTGCACTCCACAAGCGATGGGGAATTTTCCCAAAGAGAGTAAAGAACCCCGGAGCAAGCTCCGGGGCATTTTGGAATGCAACCTGAAACCGAGAGAAAAGCCGAAGCAAGCTTCGGGGAATTAGACCCAAGAGATTAAACTTCAAGACCTCGAACCGCCGCCGGTGGCCCGATGCGTGGCGATGATTTCATCAAGCACCCGACGGATTTCCTCAAGCCCGGGTGCGGGAATGACAATGGAATCGCGCCGTCCATTGGCGTCCTCTGTAATGCGGAGAAACCGACCGCGGGGATTTTCGCGCAGGTCGAAGATAAAAGTCTTTCTCTCGACCGCAATACTTTCACTTTTCAAAACATCATCCATCATCAAACCTCGATTATAAATTTGGTCAGGGCAAACTATCCATGACGACGGTTGTGTCAATCCGGTCACCGTAATTGTAATCCATATTGATGGAAACTATTTGCAGAGAATGGACGGCGAATGGTTAGAGCTCGTCACGCATGGAATCAGGATCGAGCCCCGTCGAGCGGCACCACTCGGCATAGGCCGCCGGGGCGATTTCCGAGGGCTTGATTTCGCTGCGCCCTCCCCAAAAAACATTGGTATAGCTGAACGGCATGCCGATCGCGCGCAGGTGCTCATCGATCGCCGCCTTGTGCGCGCGAACCAGGTCGCGGTCCGTCCCGTGCGCCACGGCCATGATGTTGACGTGGTTGAATTCGGGGCCGCCCTCGCGCCAGTAACAGTGGGTCAGGATATGGTGCCGACCGATCTCGCGGCCCGCCTCAATTTCGCGCCCCACCGGAACCGCCCAATGGAAGAGTGCGTTGAAGCGGGTGACACGCTCGCCGGTGGCCGTCGGCTTGACGTGCTCCAGGAAGGTCGAGAAGCGCCCGATGACTTTGCGCTCGTCGAGACTTTCGGCCACCTCGAAGAAAACCGGCAGTGGAAGATCGGCTTCGCGTGCGCGCGGCTCCCAAAGATTTTCGGTGATTTCCTCGGGAGCCAGGTCGCGCTTGAGGGCCATCAGCACGCGCCATTCGAGCTCGCTCAGCTTCACCGCGCGCACCTCGTGCATCTCGGCGGCAGCGTCTGATTTCGCGCCGGGCTCCATCGACTTGCGGCGGGTGTGGCCAACGCCGAGCGCAAAAATTCCCCGCGCGGGCATGAGCCGGTAGTGCTTCGCGCCGACTTTATCGCGCAGGTAATCGGCATGTTTGCGCATGGAAAAACCGTGCGGCACTTTCAGCGTGGTCCAGAGTTTGTACTGGGAACCATGGATCGGCGTATCGGTGGAACGGACGACGACATGGCCGGAAAAGGGATCGCGCTGGAACATGTACTCGAACGCGGCATCGAGATCGGCCGCGTCGACCTCCCACGCGACCAGCGCACCGGGCGCGAGATCGGTGGCCATAAGGGTCTGGCGCACGCGACGGATCGTCCCCGCCTGCAACATGGCGCGGATGCGTTCGATGACGAGATCGACGGGCAGGCCACAGCCATCGGCAATTTCGCGCATGGGATTACGCACAAAACCGGCGATGCGATCCTCGGAAACCGCGAGAATGCGGGCGTTGATCTCGTCGGTATGGCTGATGACGTTGGTGGCGGACATTTCCCTGATCCTAGCGAAGCACGCGCCTCGACGCAACGATGAGCTTGGAAAGTCAGGGTATCAGTCTGACCTACTGTCTGCTCGATAACCCCAAAGTTCGCCTCGATAGAAAAGGTGGTAGAACCATCTTCCGCCGAGTACCGCAAAAAAAACTACAAATCCGATGCTCAGTGCTCCTAAATATAGGCTCAAGGGCTTTTGCTTGAGGTCGATAAAATGAGAAAGAGCCCGGAAAATCCAATCAAGTGGAAGAAATCCCACGCGCACACCCGCAATCATTCCGATTAGTGCCCATAGATTGGCCAAAATCTTGTTCCTCAGCCTCTTAATCTAACAGCGTCACTACCCTAGGAGAAGAAGACTTTCAGGCCAGCCCGGACGGTGCTACAAGTAACCATGGGCACGAAGCCGGAGAATCACTCCCATCACCACGCCATCGATGCCACCGCGTGGCTGCGCGAGCACGGACTGCGAGCCACGCATGGGCGGATCGCCATCGTGAAGCTGCTCGATGCCAGCTCGGTCCCCCTCACCCTCGCGGATATCCACGAAAAGGTGAGCAAGGAGGGCTGCGACTTCGCCACCGTTTTCCGGTTCGTTTCGATCCTCGAAGAAAAGGAGCTGGTGCAGCGGGTCGCCTGGATCGATGGCACGACGCGGCACGAGATCAAGGCACGCGATGGACATCATCACCATCACTACCTGATCTGCAGGACGTGTCATAAAGTCGAACCGCTGGACGAATGCGTGGTCGAACGTTTTGAAGACCAGATCGCCAAGGAGCGCGGCTACGCCGGCATAAGCCACTCCCTTCAGCTTTCCGGCGTATGCCCGGCGTGCCAGAAGCCCGCGGCTAAGAAGCGCGGGTAGCCGTCCGCAGGACTTGTCTCGCGGCCAGTTTCCTAGATAGTAGCCGATATGCGAGGAGTCATGTGGTGGGCCATAGCGGCGTTATTTATGGCCGGGGGAGCGGTGATTTTCATCACTCCCGCAAAGGCGCGCGATGCGGATGTCTCCCTTTACGGCCCAAGCTTTCCGGTCGGCGACCTGAATTTTACCATTCCCTCCCGGTGGAAAATTGAGCCGGTGGAAAGCCCGGCCCGAGGCGGTCAATGGCGTGTGCCCCCTTTGCATGGCGAGGGCGACGGCGGCGAAGTCGTGGTCTTTTATTTCGGGCCCGGGGTCGGCGGCAGCGCCAAGGAAAACATCGAGGCGTGGATCGGCACCATGTTCAATGCCGACGGCAATCCGGCCGCGGCGGAAATCAAGCATCACCAAACCGGCGGTCACACGATTACCCAGGTGGTGATTTTTGGCACCTACAACCAGGTCGTCACGCTGCCGGGCGTACCACCCGTACCGAAAGCAAATTACGGCCTGCTCGGCGCTGTGATTGAAAATCCAAACGGCAATATTTACTGGCGTTTCACCGGGCCGGAACCGCTTATCACCGCCAACCTGCCGCTCTTCAACAAAGTCATTGATAGCGTCAAAGCCCAGGACAAATAGCTTATGCCCGACGCGTCTCTCCTCTTCGATCCCGATGCCCCGCTGGTCTCGCTGACGCTGATGACTCGCGGCCTTGACCTCGACTCCACGCTGACCAGCGGGCAGGCCTTCTCGTGGAAGCGCACGAACGACGGGAAATGGCGGGGCTGGATCGATCGTAGCCCGTGCACGGTCTGGCAGCAGGGTGATGCCCTGCGTGCGGTGGGGCCGGGCCTGACCGGTGAGGCCGTAACGTCCTATTTCAATTTGAACATCCCCGTGCGAGAAATCTTCGCCACGTTCCCGAACGATCCATGGCTGGAAAAGGCGCGGGCTTTCGCGCCGGGCCTGCGGATTTTGCGCCAGGAGCCATGGGAAACGCTGTGCAATTTCATCTGCTCGTCGCTGAAGCAAATCGTGCAGATCGAGCAGATCAACCACGAGCTGCGGCGGTTGTTTGGCGATGAGATCGGCGATGGTCTGCACTCGTTCCCGGACGCCTCGCGGCTGGCCCTGGCAACCGAGGCGAAGCTGCGCGCCTGCAAGCTCGGCTTCCGCGCCCGGCATCTTTTCGTCGCGGCGCGGCAGGTCGCATCGAGCGAAATTTCGCTGGAGCGCATCGCCACCCTGCCCACGGCGGAAGCCCGTGAACATCTGACACGCCTTCGCGGCGTGGGCGAGAAGGTCGCCAACTGCATTTTGCTCTTCGCCTATGGCCGCGCCGAGGTTTTTCCGATCGACGTCTGGGTCGATCGTGTCCTGCGCCGGCTTTATTTTAACGGCAGCCAGCGCATCAAACACGAGCGCTTGCAGGCCTTCGCCGATTCCCACTTCGGGCCGTACCGGGGCTACGCCCAGCAGTTTCTTTTTCACTGGATTCGCAATGATCCGAAGGCGCTGCCGCCGGAAAAGGTTCGTGCAGTGAAGGCGAAGAAGAAAGTGGCAAATGTGCATTCTATGTAGCCGTGCTCGTGAGAGCACGGATTTTTGAGAGGCGATGCGTATTTCTTCAATCTCTCCGCCGTCTCACGACGGCGGCTGCGGAGAACTGGGCGGCGGCAGATGCCAAGCCTGCCAAAGGCGAGCGTAGTCGGCGCGGGTCAGTTCTGCGAGCATCGCGTTGGAACCGGGTTCGAGCCATTTGATGAGCCGTTCGAGATTATCGAGTTCCATCGTTGTGCAGCCTGCCGTGCGGTAGTGTTCGCCGCGCCGAACGTGAAAGAAGATCTCGTTGCCCGCTTTCGGGTCGGGATCGTCATAGTTATGCTCGATCAGCACGAGCCATTGGTAAGCGGAATCACCCAGATGCATATGCTCTTTTTCCCACCAATCGGGCAATGGCGCGCCCGGCGGGAGTGTGTAGAGATGGTTATAGGTCAATTGGGTAAGCGTGGGGTCGTCGATCCATGCATCGCGATCGGTGACCTGATGATAGGGCCAGTTCTTCGCTCCATCCGGCAGCGTTGGCGCATAGCCCATGACGAATCCGATTTTGAAAAGCCCGGCGGGGTTACGATGATCGCCGCCCATCTTTTGCGGACCAGGTTGCGGCGGGCTGATGCCGCGGCCCCACGCGAGCCCTCCCCTTCCAAACAAGACCGGCCACGGTTTGCCATCGGCCTGCCACTGGCCGGAATCGTCCCGATGAAAAAGTTGTAACGTGCCCTCGGACGAGGAGGCATCGGGCGCGAGGCAAACGATCATCTGCTTCGCCTCGAGGCCCAAGCGGGGCTCATCGGCCGGCGCCACCTGTGTAAGTAGAAAAGCCAAAATGACGAAAAAAACTGACATCGACCGGTACATCTGCGCTACGCTAGATTGAAGAATCGCAAAAGGCAACCGAACCGCATGACGCGCACGCAACCTCTTCCCCTTCTGCTGCTGACCGGCTTTCTCGGCAGCGGCAAAACCACCACGCTCGGACACTGGCTGACCCACACGGAAGTTCCGCTCAAGCGCACGGCGGTGATCATCAATGATTTTGGCTCCGTGAACGTCGACGCGGCCCTGCTCGCGCGCCGTCAGTTGGAATTGCGCAGCATCACCGGCGGTTGTGTCTGCTGCCAGAGCTTCGAGGACCTCGTTGCCCAGGTCGCGGCGCTGGCCGATAACCCGGACTTCGATCTCGTCTGGATCGAAACCTCCGGCTTGGCCGACCCCGAGGAGGTTCTCGATCATCTGAGCGCGCCGGAACTGCAGGATCGCACGGTGATCCGCCGCATGATTCTCGTCGTCGACGGCTCCGATTTTCCCTGCTCGTGGCGAGGCCGCGCGGTGCAGGAAGAGCAGATACGCTATGCCGATCTCATCCTCCTGAACAAGACGGACCGCCTTGACGACTCCGCGCGTCAGCGGGTCGAGATCAGCCTGCGCAAGATCAATCCCTTGGCGCAGATCGTCATGACGCGGCGGGGAGAAATTGCGCCCGACCTGCTCAGCGGCGCAGGAACGAGCGCGGCGGCACATAAAGCCCACGCCCACTCGCACGACGAGCACGATCATCACCATGCGGAGCATGACCACGATCACCATCACGACGAGGAGCTGCCACATGCCGCTTCCACGCTTTTTTTACCTCTGTCCTCGCCGGTGGAGCGAATGGCTTTTCAACGCTTTTTGGGATCACTTCCGACCTCTGTCTTTCGCGCCAAGGGCTTCATTCGCCTGACCGAATCTCCGGGGAAACTCCACACTTTTCAGCAGGTCCGTGAGCAATCCGAACTGCTCCTGCTCCCGCTCGAGAACGGCGAAGACCTCGCGACGGGCCTCGTCTTCATTGGACCGCATCTGGACGAAAAGCGGATTCGCGAATTGGCCGAAGTCCTGGTTCCGGCTCACACCCCATGACCAAATCGATTTTTCTCTGGGTCTTCGCCTTAATCGGCGGGCCGGTCTTTGCCGACGCGATGCCATCTTTACCGACGCCAGCCACGCTCCCCGGCGAGCCTGCGTATTTTTTTACCATCAATCTGGACCCGCACTACCAGTTCGTCGGCACCGGCGCGCTGACGGAAGAGGACGCCGCGCGCTCGAACTGTTACCGTTTTGCCTACAGCTCGGACGGAAAGGTGCAGCAGATCGAATACCGCCGCGCCGGCTTGCCCATGCCGGACCCGCTTCTGGGTGTGCCGCGCATCGATTTCGAATACCAGCCCGGCATCGAACGCATCTGGTTTCACGACGCCCAAGGTGCACCTGTTCAGGATGAGGACGGCGTTTTTGGCGAGGAACTCACGCTCAACAAGGCCGGTTACCCGACCGATGTTGCCAACCTCGATGCCTCGGGCGGGCGGACACGCGACAGCGCGGGCGTGATTCATTACGTTCGCACGCTCGATAATAATGGCCGACTAATCGCCGGCCGGCGCATCGGCTTGCTCGGAACGGAAATCACCGACAACAACGGCTTCTTTGAGACGCGTACGGCTTACGACGAGCAGGGGCGACCGATTGAGCGGAGCAACTATGACGCCTCCGGTAATCCGCTGAATAACAACGACGGCATCGCCGTGGTTCGCACGACTTATACGCTTTATCCCGACTCGACCCAGATTATCGAAAGTTATTTCGACGCGTCCGGTTTGGCCGCGGAGGAGAAAAGCAGCGGCGTGCATCAGCTCCAGCGCACCATCGACCAGCGCGGCCTGCTTTTGGACGAATCTTATTTTGACACGACCGGCGCGCCCGCCGACATCATTGACAACGGCGTCCACGAGTGCCGCTCCACCTACGACGATCGCGGCAACAAGCTGAGCGAGGCCTTCTTCGATCCCGACGGAAAACCTTGCAACGAGAAAGGGACGGAATTCGCCAAGGTGGTTTACAAATACGACGATAAAAATCGCGTGGTTGAAAAGGCCTACTTCGGTGATGATGGCAATCCGCAAATCCTGCTGAACCTGGGCGCGGCGGTCATTCGCCAGGAATATGATGAGCAGGGCAACGTCGCACGGCTCCTCTTCCTCGACGGCGAGGGACATCCCTCCCCGCATATCCACTATGGCGCGCCCGCGATTCGCATCAAGGTGGATGGCGATACGACCATCGTCACGCTGCGCAACGCCAAGGATCAGCCGATGAAAAATCCGGTCCACGGCTACTATGCCTTCAGCTACAAGACCGTGACCGACCATCCGCTTTCCCTCACCAATAACTACTATGATAAGAACGGGCGCGAGATGAGCCTTCTGCGCGTTAACATCATTAACCCGCATCTGCACGCACTGAAAACCACGCCCAGCATGAAATGGAGCGCGCGCCTGGGCGCCGGGGCGGCAGGCCTGGGATCGCTGCTCGGCTGCTTGCTCGCGCTCATCAAATCCTCCCACACCAAGCGCCGAAGGGTCTACGTTCCCGCGCCCTTCGAACGATTCCTCGGCTGGCTGGCCGTTTTCTGCATCCTGGAGGGGACTCTGCGCTTTTTCATGACCATCTATTGGGCGTGGGTGGGCTACGAAAATGGAAGGATGGGAGATGGCGTTTATATCCTCGAAACCCTTTTTATCCTCTTTTTTCTCTACCGGCTCTATCGGCTCAACGTCACGATGCGCGTGTTGAACATCAATCGCGACGACATTCATCGCCTCGTCCGCGACTTCCTTGCCAAGGCCAATTTGAAAACTGAATGGGTGGAATCACGCAACCGGTACATCTCGCCCCCGCTCGTGGTGCGCGTGAACTTTTTCGAGCACAAATATCATTCCTACCTGGCGTTTTGGGCCCGCAATCGCGAGGGCCGCGAGCTGGCGCACGCCCTGGACCAATATATTCGCGCGCAGGTCGGGAGCATCCAGGCGCCGGAGCGCAGCCGCGCCATCGCCCTCTATTATCCGTCGGTCGCTTTCAGCTATTTCCTCCTCGCGTGTACGGCGTTCTACACGCTCTACCAGTTGATCAAGGGATTTTAGTGAGCGCCCTTGTCGTACCGGCGTCATGCAGTAGTGTGAAAACGTGAGTGCGATTTTGCAATACCCTGCCTGGCCCGAAGCGCCGGAGATAACATTGGATCCCGTCCTGGAATCAGAGCGGTCGGAAGATCTGCGCTCGCTACGACTGCTGGACACGGAGCCCGAGGAGCGTTTCGACCGGATCACCCGGCTCGCGTCGGAATTTTTCCGGATACCAACCGTCTACGTCGCCCTTATTGCCAGCGAACGCCAGTGGTTCAAATCCCGCGTCGGAATCTGTCCTACCGAGACCACGCGCAATCTCTCTTTTTGTCAGTACACGATTCACCAGGACGGGTCGTTGATTATCCCCGACGCCCGTCTTCATCCGATCGGCAAAAACCATCCCTATGTGGTGGGCAAACCCTACGTGAGATTTTATGCGGGAGTGCCGTTATCCGGCCCGCGTGGCCACAAGATCGGCACGTTCTGCCTGGTCGATACCGAGCCGCGAAATTTTGGCGATGAGGACGTCGCGGCTCTCGTCTCCTTCGCCGAACTGGTCGAGCGCGAAATTAACTTGAGCGATATTATCCAGACCCAAAACGAGTTGCTGAATACGCGCCAGCAACTCGTCGACACGCAAAAGCGGCTCGAGGGAGAACTGGCCGAAGCCTCCAAGTATGTGCGCAACATGCTGCCCCCTCCCCTCGCCGGGGAGGAAATGATCGACTGGCGATTCGATCCGTCCACGGAGTTGGGCGGCGACGGGCTGGGTTATCGCCGCATCAACGACGATCAAATCGCCTTTTACGTCCTCGATGTCACCGGCCATGGCCTGGGATCAACTTTGCTGGCGGTGACCGCGCTGGAATTGCTGCGCAATCGCAACCCGGCGTCGCAAATCGATTTTTCCCGCCCCGCCATGGTGATCGAACGGCTCAACCGCTCCTTCCAGATGAAAGATCACGTGGGCAAATTCTTTTCCGTCTGGTACGGGGTCTACTCCCGCTCCGCGCGGACGATCACCTATGCGAACGCCGGGCACCCCCCGCCCTTGCTGCTCACCAGGCAGGACGGCGCGATGCGATTGGAGAAAACCGCTTTCGGCGGTTCCGTCCTCGGCATCATGCCTGACTATAGCGTCCAGGAAATCACCATCCATTTCCCTCCGCAGTCCGAGCTTTATCTCTTCACGGATGGCGTCTACGAACTGCTCGATCCCCAGGGCGGCCGTGGTTCCTATGACGAATTTTTTGCCTACGTGGAAAAGCAGTCGGCGTCGGGCAAGCAACTATGGGAGGCCATCCTTTCGTGGCTCGACCACGCCCGCAAGAAGCGTATGATCGACGACGATGTCACGCTGCTCCGCTTCGCCACCAAGACCTGACGAGCGATCTCGTTATTCGCGCCGGCATTTTCTTCGCCAGATTTTCGGGTCGGGAGCCGTCGCAGCCTTTGGCGGCAACTCCCTCTTCGCGCAGAATGTCGCGCCCTCACGGGCCACATCATTTCGCTTCTCCTTCCTGACCGACCTGCATCTTCTCCAGGGTGGTGCGCGGCGCTCCGTTGAGGGAATCGTCGCCTGCCTGGCCGCCGTGGAAAATCTCAACCCCCGTCCCGATTTCATTCTGGTCGGAGGCGATCTCGTACATAGCGCGCGGGACATGACCATTCCCGGAGCGGAAAGCGCCCTTGATTTCTTTCTCCAGCTTTGGAAGGACAACACCGGCATCCCGACGCACTGGACCTTCGGCAATCACGACCTTGCCGGGACGAACAATCCCTACGTCTCACCCGCCGACCCGGAGTACGGCAAGGGGCTGTTCCAGGATCGCCTCCACTTGCCAAGCCTCTATTATAGCTTCAACTGCAAGGGCTGGCATTTTGTCGTCCTCGATGATGTTGCGATGCAGGCCAACAGCTATTACGGCGCGCTTTTCACGGACGAGCTGGCCTTTCTCCGCGCTGACTTGGATGCGCATCGAAGCATGCCGACGATTGTGACCACTCACATCCCGATCGCATCCAACCTGCCGCTCGGGCTTTTGCTGGCGCGCGCGTCAGGCGATCACCTGCCTCAGCCGAGGAATCTGATTTGCACCAATGGCGATACGCTGCTCGAGAATGTTCCCGGCCATAACATCCGCGCCATCCTTGCCGGGCATTTGCATTTCCACGAACAACTCGAGCGCCATGGCGTGCGCCTGATCAACAGTGGCGCGGTCTGCGGCAATTACTGGAACGGCCCGATGTATGGCTGCACCGAAGGCTTTGGCGTGGTCGATCTCGGCGCGGACGGATCGGTTACGTTTGATTATCGCGGCTATGGGTGGAGGGCTTCCTAATGTAGCGGCGGTCTATGATAGTTG
>Ga0209611_10003203_pt1 | contig 28563 bp, 18 predicted proteins | sample S1TSphgellanicum_3_FD_187693 | JGI IMG/M metagenome (GOLD analysis project Ga0209611, IMG submission 187693) | Host-associated microbial communities from peat moss isolated from Minnesota, USA - S1T2_Fc - Sphagnum magellanicum MG (SPAdes) (version 2) | ecosystem: Host-associated > Plants > Peat...
TTTTCCCCCTTATTTGCGTTGTTGTTCTTTAGGAGCCGGATCATGAGCCTACATGATTGGAGGTTGGGGAGTGGAGTGACCGAGGTCGAGAACATAGGCCCCAGAACATGCAATTACTAGGACCCTAAATTTTGGTGTGCTCTTTTTGTTTTGTTTTTTGTTTTTTTTCTGATTCGTTGGTTTTGCTTGCCATATAGATGCGCATCCCCCTAGTCAGCGGGGTAGTGTAAAAACGGCATAGTGTTATAGTGGAATGATAGCTTGTCGTCCATGGGTATGCTCCTATACCGTCTCAGGGTTGAGCATCACTACTATTGCTGCTGCACATGCCCCCCACTTTGTTGTAAGCGGATTCAGATGGAATTGACCCCGTTCATTAGCAGAGTTATGTGGCCTATTTTTGAGGTCTCCGCTGCTGGAGAAACAGATGTTTCCGCGAGGGGGTTTGGAATACGTGGAATAACAAAGTCTGAGCGAACCCTAACTGATGCGTAAATCAGAAATTTGTTCGGAACACTCGTTTTGTGCGTATTCTCTTACCACAAGGTACAAGAATCAGCGGATGAAGTTGTTGGTGGAAAGAGACATGCTCGTGGAGGCATACTGGTGTTGACGTTTGCGGGTGCAAGGTGCTGTTTGTTGGAGGTGGTGTGCTGTGGGCGGGGACTGGGTGGGGAGAGGGGGGTGTGTTTGGGTTGGTGGAAGGTGTACATTCGCTATGGTGCAGCCACGGGAGAAGACTTTCCATGAGCTGCTGCGGCAAACGCAGAAGATCCCCAGGCCTGAGGTGCATGATTTTTTGTTTCCTTCTCTTTCTCACAGAATTGGTTTCTTTTGCCATCTCTGTGGATTGCAGCTCATGATGAACTGGGGATGGACTTCTTTCCTGATTAATGCTATACTCTTTTGCCTGACCAATCTTTTGCAGTTCCTTTTATGTAATTCTGTCATGTATATGATTTTCTTCTGTATTGTCATTTGCTCCTCACGTGCATCTAGTCAATGCCAGCATGGTCTAATTGGTGGTCACTACAACGGCAGTCTTCATCATCAATTGCCTTTGTTGTCCCTATGTCTAATCTTGGCTGTGCTGACATTTTTGTACCCCAGGTCCTTTAACCCTACAAGAAAGGCTAGAAGACCCTCTTATTTCTTTCTCACTGTATCCTGGGGCCACATTTTTTCCTTGTTCTGTATTAGGTCTGCCAACACTTGATTGCAGAAGTAAGAATAAGTAGGTGCATTTCAACTCAGAATTCATTTGGATGTCCTAAACAGGAGGAACCATTTCTGTCTGTTCAGGGATTCGGGGGATTATGAGTTGCATTTTAGTTGCTGATGGTAGTTTGGGATTCTGCTGTAGGTATCTCCTGTCTTCACTGAAAATGTACGCATGCAAGGCCCTGGTGTGAAGGAAGTAAGTTTCCTATCACATTTGTTGACTGTGCACTAACCTTTACCTGGTGGGCACCTAATGTGTACAATGAAGAGATGCTGTGATCAATAATAGCCAGTGTAACTGGTAGCTCTGCAGGGTGCTTCCCTTTTGAGCAAATGCAAACTTCATTGTATTTGTCTTTTCTTTTTTTGGAAACTTGTGGTTGTTGTTGCTGGTTTTGTGAGTTGGCTTTGACAGAGATGTCCACTTGCCTGCTTCTGAACAGATTTGTTGCAAGTGTGACAGTCTCATCTCGGCACCTGAATTGTGGCAGTGCAGTGCCTGTGAGTATACCCTCTCCCTGGCTCTGGGGTTTAGTCCTGTGGAGGCACTGTGGTAGCTGGGTGTCTTTTAATTAGGGTGATGGAAGCATCGGAGCAGGATGCAATAGTTTAAAGGGAGGACAGTAGGATGTGTTGCAAAGAAAGCTCTAAGGGATGTTTGCTTCATTTATGGCAGGCAATTGTGGATTCCATACCACCTGCGTTGGCCCTCCTGTAAATGTATGCACTTTTCCATTTCACATCTGTTTTGTGGGTTTGAGTTGCCTCTGCCTTTGTGTTGTTTTCATAATGTGCTAGTTGTGGTGTTCCCTGTTGGAAAGAACCAGTATTTTAAGACCTACTTAGTGGTAGTTTATACTCAGTGAAGGTCAAAGGAAGCAGCATACTGTAACCTACTCCTCAATTGTGCATTCACAATGAGAAAGATACAGAAAAGGGCAGGTAGGGATAAGTCTATCATTCACATTACTGAAACCTTGTTTCTTTCCATGCAGATTTTGGATGTTGGTCTAGCATGGTGTTGTGGTCTGTGCAATGATTACACAAGGCCAGAAGTGCAGACAGAAGCTACAAATAGCATTATACCCAACCAGACTGTGGTTAGTCAGAGAAAATTGAATTCTTTAGGTCTAAAGGGGCCAAGAAAAGTTGCCAACATCTCTAATTCAAAGGAGATTGTGCTGCAAGTGGAAGCAGGGCCTGTAGAGAGTAGATCCATAGTTGGTGAAGGTAATGGTGAAAAAGTTGGAGTTGAACCACATGCAGATACTAGTCATACCCCTAATGTGAGCAAGGACACCATTACTGATGATTATACTAGAGATGTGACTCCAGAGTCAAGCAGGCGCAGCAAACGAGGCAGATTATTTAAAGCAACTGGAGGAACACGACCTGATAGGAACAGAAGAGCAGACAGCAAGATTGCAAGACCTCTAGAAATTGAACCAGAATGCCAATATAATGACCATGAAAGTCTTTGCACTGAACTGGTTGGTGAATCAAATGCATATATGGGGCCACAACATATAGAGGCAGCTGAATCTGCTGTAGGATTGTGCATGGAGACTGAGGGAGTGGGTATTGCGAGCACAGGATTAGGCCCCCCTGGAATTGCAAAGCATTCAGCCCTGGAGACATCTGGACTGATAAGAGATGATGTTTCAATCAAGGATGCAGCAACAAACAGCATTTTACACAATGAATTGGACACAGGGGAAGATTTGAAGTTTCCTGTCTATAGTTTGCAATCTAGGAAGGCCTCTTCGAAAGATTTGTTAGTCAACTCAGTTTCAGGTTTGCAAGCTGTGAATGTTAAGGACAATTCTCAGCCAAGATCAGGCAGTTTTATGGGCAAGGATGATATTCAAGCAAACACTTTGGCGAATCCTGGTGGAAATCATGGTGTGATGGGTTTTGTGGAATCACCGGGTGGTATAAAAGAAATTGATAAAGGGCAGAGATTTAGTGATGGTCTGTTAGTAGACACAGTGGGCAATCACTTTGCAAGGTCTGCTGATTTAGTCCTGAGGCATCAAATGCGAATGGCATCATTGGAGGGGCCCTCAGGATTGCCTGGCCTAGTTGCCACAGTTGCTGGTATAGAGCCTTCATCACCTAGTGGTGGCCTGGAGGCTGGGTTGAAACTGCTTCTCAGGAGGGATATTATTGAACTGAGTGCTTCAGAAGTTAGGGCTCCTGTAAGTGATCTAGGGGCTGCAAAGCTTTTGAGAGATTCCATGCCTTCAGAGACATACTTTCAGAAAACCCAGGATAAATGGGAAGAGCAGGAGGGTTTGACACAGAAAGACGTCCCTTCAGCTTCTGAGGATGGGGTGGGTGACAAGATGAGAGACATCTTGGGTAATCTGAATGTGAGCTCACTAGTTCCTTCCAGAAACCTACCACAGCAGGAAAATGCAGTTGCTATTGATGATAGTTTATTGAGAAAGCTACCTGAAGACATGAAGTTGAGCTTGCCAGATGCCAAAAGCAATGAGGAACCAATGTTGAATAATGGCTTGAGAAGTTTTGAAGGTTTTGCTGGACGGAATCATTCAGTGTCTAAGAGAAACCTTCTTTTGGAACAAGATGCTATAGACCACAATGCTCAAGAGTTTGGGGACAAACTTCTGGAGAAAAAGGAAAATTATGAGCAAGTGACAGAGATCTCCTCCCAATCAAGAGTGGTTATTGTTAGTCAGAGCTCTCAACAGCCTACTGATGTTGAAATGGAGGCAAAGGCTATTGATGCAACTGTATCAATCCACCTTGCTCCAAGACAGGAGAGTAATCCCCGCTCATCATCTTGTTTGACCTCCTCTGTTGGTAGTAAACCAAAGCAAAATACTATTGATTCCAACACATGTGTTGGATTTGCTTCTCAGTCAAAGAGCCAAGATGCTGCTACCACTCCCATGACACCACATTCACCTTGGCATCCACTTCAGGAAGTAGACTGTGATGCAGTGGCTTCTTTGGCAGCAAGACCCTCAAAGCCACTGGACTATGTACCTTCCTCCCTGGGATTCAGCTCTCTTCAGATTGATTTGAGCAGCTCAACAAATCTCCATTCTATATCTGCAACACCAGTCTGTGTGCCACTGTCAACTGGAGGAGTGCCAAAGATGAAAGCATCATCCAGTGAGATTGATGTTGATTCATCAGATCTAGATTCACAGTTAACAAAACTTGTCAGTGGCTTACCAGTACCTTCACTGTTATCTTCTCAAAGAAGACCTACAATCCCCATGAAAGGTGTGAATGCCACCATGGCAATACCTGTATTGCAACCTGTTTGTACATTGTTGGAACCTATCTCCTCTCCTGTGGTCTCTTTAGGTCAGCCCAACAAGGAACTCTTGAAGGAGGTTGAGTCAAGACCTACTGAGAGAGGCTCTTCTGAAGTGCTTCTGACGGAGGCACATAAACCAGAGGCTGAATCTGGTCCATCCACACAAACAAAAAGCTCTTTCTCAGACGAAGATGAAACTGGATCCCAGAGCATCTTGCTGGTTGAGGACGTAAGTGCTTTTTACACTCCTCTTGTAAGGTACCTGCTGATTCGAGTGTTATCTGTGCAGTACAGGGTCTTGACCTGTTTACTATGAGCTGCTTAATTGTGGTGAATTTTTCTGTGTGGACTTCCACCCTCTTAATTGTTAGGTTGCAGCATTAACTCACATTTTCCAGTCAGGGGATGGAAGAGGATGCTTAGTACTTAAATGCATTGATGTGCTGGGATGTGCTCATTTTTAGCAGCAAAAGAAGCTATTACTGATGACCTACTAATCTGAGGAAACTGATTGCATGGTTGGCAGGTCAAAGTGTGTGATATCTGTGGGAACTCTGGTTATGAGAAGTTGCTTGCTGTTTGCAGCACTTGCAATGAGGGTGCTGAGCACATGTAAGTCTCTGAGTAGGAAAATTGCACCTTTCTGCTTATGACTTATCTTGCAAGTTTTGAAGTACATGTAGGAAACCTAAAGTTGGATTTGCACTTCCTAAAAATATGTTGGGAGGCGGGGCAGTTATTGCATGCAAACTCAAATGGGGGAGGTACCAGAAGATTGGTCTTGTGAGGCCTGTATGCTGAAGCAGAAGACTGAAGGATTGAAGCAACTTGAGTGGTTGCCATCATTTGCCTCATCCCTTTCTCGTTCATCATCTTTGAAAAGTCGCCAAAGGCCACCTCCTATACAGGGCAGCTCACGCTCACGGCTGTCAAGCCGTCTGAACCATAAGAGACCTGGGAACCCTATCTCAAGGTCACCCTGCAAGATTCTTCCTCTTTTAACCCCCAGCAAAAGACCAGCAGGTGATTCAATTCCATCTCCTTCTAAAAAACTTGCTGTAGAGTGTTCTGCTGGTGCAGCAGATCTTTTGATCAGTCCTCGACCATCACTCACCAGGGAGAATTCATTCAAATCTGGTCCTGATGCTGGAAAAGTGAAATACTTGTCCCCGGCAGCAGTAACAAATATCTCACCAGGGGTGCGGCAGAGCCCTAGTAAGGCTCCCAGTTTAGCTACACCAGCAATCAAAGTGGGTGTTAACCAAACAGGGCCAGTGAGCAACAAAAGCAAGTCTGTCTCACTCAGTAACTGCAGTGAGTCAGCCCCAGGCATAGGGCAAAATAAGGGGTTGGGTGCAACTGCCATTCGATCATCATCACCTAGAGCTTTGTCCACACAATCATTTCCCAGAGGTCCAGGGTCTGTGAAATTTTCTAGCAATCTGCCATCTTTCTTGCTGAATGCCAGCTCCTTAGCAGGAAATGGTGTGAAAGGGTCTGTGCTTTCACGACCAAACAAACACAGCCTGAGCAAGGGCTTGGATGAAACTTTCCCGCAGTCACAGAGCATAGAACCACTGCGACCTTCTGGACAGCCTTCAGGGTCCAGAGTGAGTGGCTCAACTTGTGTGAAACTAGGGAAGAGTCCAAGTAGTAGATCATTACCTTCGGATCTCAAAGTCTGGCCAGACACTCCCAGACCTTTAGCAGAGTATGGAAGGACTGGTCAACGCTCAAGGCTCGGTTCAGAGTCAGCATCTCTGGGGGTGCAACTGCAAAGCAATACTTCTTTTACAGGGATTCCAAAGGGGAAGCAAGGTGTTAAGGAACAGTCAGGATTTCTATCGGCAATAGGTAAGTCAGAGGTGCAGCAAGACAAGGGACTGCAAAAGCAAGAATTGAAGCATGCTGATGATATGTGCAGCTCCCTTGAGGTTTCCCCATTGAAGTCTTCAGAGCAGGTCACGGGTTCAGAGAAAAATGCAGGAATTTCTGTTGAAATGGAGATTCTCCATCTGTCCAACAAGAGGACTACACAGTCTGTTGACATACCAGCTCCTACAGGTATGTGGATGAGAGTTTTCACTCTGCTGCGGACAGTAGCTTCTCTTTTGAGGGATCTGTTCCATGTTCCTTCTGCAAGATTGCACAATGGTGTGAAAGTTTGATGATTTTTGGTCAACATTCTCCCCAAGTTTGCTTCAAAGATCTCCTCTCTAAACTACAGGAGAAGCAACAAGCCACTTGTAAAATTTTTGTGTTGTTTTGTGAGTAACCATTTGTGAGGTGAGAAGTGCTTTGTATCAACATTCAGTTAAGAGCATTCATATTGCTTTGGAACGCAGGGGTTGGACTTCCATCTAATGTCAGCTGGTTGTCTTGCTGAAGTAAATATGGTCACATGGATGCTCCAAATAAAGTTCTTACTACAGAAGCAAGTTCACCAAAATTGTGAGCAAAGCTTTGGTGGAAGATTTGCATCTGAAAATGGGGTAGTGGAATTGATGCATGTAGCAGGTCAACCTTTGCAGTCTGCCCAGGGCAACACAGGAAAGAGTGCTTTATGGTCAGCTGCAATCACAAGCACCAGATGTTACAAGTGTAAGGAACTTGGACACAGTGCTTCAAATTGCAAGAACCGCAACTTGCCAACTGATCCCCTTACTGAGTTGAAGGCAACCAGCACTTGGTCTTCTTTCAATGTGTCCAAGGAAATGTCTCCATCAAATCTCAGTGTGTCAAAGGAAATTTCTCCATCAAATCTCATGGATGCAGAGGTTTCAGATGTGATCACAACACCTTTAGTCCAAGAAGCTAGAGTTGAGATTACCCAGGCAAAAACTGTTTTAAAGGTGAACCAGATTCAAGGGGAAGCACAGAAATCTGGATCCATGAGATCAGGTTTACAGCAAGTTGTGCCTTCACTTAATTCTGCAGAGTGTGATCTCCCAAAGACCACTTCCTTATCTTCTAGGCTTGTTAGCTCCACCTCTGATTCACCAGCAAGGTTGAATACCTTGTCAACAATCTCTGAGAAGTTGACCTCTTGTACAAGCAGTCCAGTCAGAAGTCTGTCAGGCACTCAGTCTTCTGCTGCAATCTCTTCAACCTTTTGCAGTGACCTCCCCAGGGGAGTTTCATGGAAAGCCCAAACCCAAAGTTGTAAGCCAATAGTCAGTGTAAGCTACACTGTGGAAGCAGAGCCAGCAATACCAGGGCTTGAGACTCACACTCCCAATCCTGCTGGGAGCTGGTCAAAAGACAGCAAGTTGATCTCTAGTAGTGTAATTTCATGTACTGATTCTATCTATTCTCCAAAGGTACCACCACAAGGTAAGGGTATGCAGCCTGTGGATAGGTTGGCTCCACCTCCACATTCTGCTATGCTTATACCCAATCGAGCAGTTTCTTGGGGTCCTCGACCTCAGTGGACAACAGTGGATAAGCTTGTTGCTTCAGGCTCACCTTTGGATTTCCCTCCTGGACCTCTTGGTCATCCCCCTGGAAATTTGTCCCATGTGCCTCCTCCAAGTGACCCTCTCCATCTTCAATGCATCCCTGTGCCTTCCGACTCGGCAGTTCCTGATGATGTGGTTGCCTGGCGGTATGTAGCTGATCTCTGTGTTCCTTTTTACTGGAAGTTAGATTTTTTCTAATCTCTGCTCATTATTGTGAAGGAGACACTGGACCTCACCTGCTGTAATTTGTACTGCATCTTCTGCATTAGGATATTTCAATACTGTTAACACAGACTTTTTGTCAACAAGATGATTAACAAGTTAGGCACACAGATAAGAGTTTTTGAGTGACATGTTGTTGTTGGGTTGAAAGTAGGCATCTTTAAGTAGTTGGCTATTAGGTTTAAAATGTAACTATTCACTTCTGTGCTGGTTATTGAGGTCAAAGGGTACTGAATTTGTGTAGTGACTGATGTCTCCTTTTTGGACAGTGGGAATATTGAAATTGCAGAAGGACAGAAAACCATGGTATATGATACCATAAGGGCACAAATGTACCTATTCAGTTGTGTTCTGGTTGTGGAGATCACGGGGATCTGATTCTTGTGTGGTGACTGACATCTTCTTTCTGGGCAGGGGGACTTTTGAAGTTGTAGAAGGACAGACAACTACAGTGTATGATAACATACAGGCACATCCCTCCACCAAGGCTGCACCAAAAGTACATGAAGTTGTCAGGGGAATGCCACAACGATTGCTGCTAGAGCAAGTGCAGCGTGCAGAGCATCTTGACACTTGGCCACGCCCATTTGTGAGACAACCTCCCACTGATGGAAGCATTGCACTTTATTTCTTTGCAACAAATGGTGACAGGTGTGGTCATTACTCTTTCTTTCACTCCTCTTCAGCTTCTGGAAACTGCTAGACTTGATTGCTGTTTCCTTTTATGCCAGAAATCCAAGTACTTTTCAGGACTTTTAAGCTCCTTTTCTGAAATGATAGGAAATGTTTGCACAATTGCTGATCTGCTATAAGGTTTTGGAAATAGCTCTTGTAGTTTTCAGCCCTTGCACATTGCATTCGATTCTTGACAATGTCATCTTGTTGCCAGAGGAAAACCCATTACATTAGTGTGAAATGTGATACTACGTTAGCATGCTAAGAACAATAGATAGTGGTCTTGTATTTTCAAGTTTCATCTTAAAGCTCTGGTTCTCAAAATTTATCAAATTAGTTAGACCTTAGAAGAGGTCGAACCATTCATACAATTGAGCCCTTCACCTACACATTTGAATTGATATTGTTGTATCAGATATCCTCCAATAGCCTGGAGCTCCAAGGCTCTTGAAATGTTATTCTAGGACGAGGCTACTTGGCCATGTGATACTATGGTGTTCACCTTGGCTGCCTGTCTATGCCAATTTTTTTCTTAAGCAGAACAGTACTTTAGGAATACATGGAATACTGAGTGAATGGAAGATGAGAAGTCCTGAATTTTGTTGACTTGAGGATCCAAGCTTCACTCCTTAGCCAGGGTACTGCCTGCTCTTTGGTTACTTTCTTGTGTTGATTATCTTTACCATAAAAGATTCCAACATCCTTGAAGGTTGCTATGTTGCAGCAAGCTGATGTCCATTCTCAGAATAGTTGGGCTCTTATGAGACTATTTGGGAGTGGTTGAAGTCATCAAGTTCTTGAGTGCTGCTAGACCTAATGCAGACAAATCTTCTCCCTGTTTGTTGCAGTCCTTGTTTCTCAATGCATTATACAGAGATCAATCTATTAGACTTGAAAGCAAGAATAGAAGTTCTATCAACTAAAGTTTTTGGCACGATATGTATGTTTGTGTTTCAGATTTCTGTGGGTTCAAAGGACATGCCTTGACTTGATATGTGCTTTTGGTTGAAGAGTAAGGAGGGCTAAGGTCTATGGAGTCTCTTCATAGCTTCAAGTTTGCAAAGTCTCAGATTCATCTTCTTGGCTAGATTTCCTGGTAAAAAGTTGTTCCTCGTGTTTGGTTTAAACTTTGACAATTTTTGCCAAGCATCCTCAGCCAGAATTTGCAGGTATTGAGGTTCATATGCCTCATGGATTTCAATATTTCAGCTTCTACAGTAGTCAAATGGTCAGTTTTATAGGCTATGAATGCTTCATAGCTCACAAGAGTTCTTTGTGGCTCAAATGGTGAGCTTAACCTGTTTTCTGAAATGAAAGTGTGACTCTTCTAAGTTTCTGTAAAAAGGAGCTAGACATTTGCTTAACAAGAGGTTTTTTGTGGTTATTCCACCTTAAAATGTTTGAAAGGATTATTTCAAGAGCTTCTTAATCCTGAGTGGGGAGCTTTTCAAAGTCCACTTTGTCCTTAAAAGATCATATTTTTTTTTTCTCTTCTCCCCTTCACTTGTTTAGTTCTTTTTTTTTCTCTCTAATTCTATTCTGTTCTCCTTTCTTCTTTGTTCCCTTGGTCACAACTGAGTCTTCCTGTTATTGCTGGTGTTCTGGCTGAAACTTGGTATGATGATTAATACATGGCATTGATCTCCACTTGCTGCTGGGAGCTCATAAAACCAATGGGTTTTCTGGTAGCTAGTCACTACCATACATGTAGCTATTGAAGGTTACAGAACACATGAGTGACTGTACTTTTGTTCAAACTGCTCCTGGATCAATTCCGTTTATGTTTGGGTTTGGTCTCCTGTTTTCCTGTTTGTCAACATGTTGTTCAAATCTGAACAAGTTATATCTTTGTTATTGGTTTAGCTCTCAGTTCAATGCACATCGACTTAAAGAAAAGTTCTCAATACTTCTAAAGATGTTGTCTATGAAGCAAAGATTTATTGTTGCAGCTGGTTCTACTTCTCTCATACAAGTTTCTAAATGGCTAGGCTTCCTCTATACAGCCATCCTTCCAGTGGTGGATGACTTGTGGTTGGCCAATTGAAGCTGATGTCTACAGTGAGAATCATTGGGTTCTTACAGACTCCTTGAGAGACTAATTGAAGTCATCAAACTCCTGAATCACTCATGAACTAACAAATCTCCTCCCCTCTTGTTGCAGTCTTTTGATTTCTTGAGTCTTTATACCAAGATCAACCCCAGCAGATTTGAAAGTTAGAATGAAAGTTCTAGTCAAAAAAGTTTTTTTGATAGGACAGTTATGTCCTGGAGGTTTTGATTTTTTGTGGTTCAGGAGTTAGCTTTCAATTTCAAATATGTTGGTTGAAGAATAAGGACAAGGTTGGGTCTGTGGGGTCTCTTCATAGCTTCAAGGTAGCAAATGCTGCGTCTTTATGTTCTTGGTTATATTTTCCGTTAGATCTGATTTGGTGAGTCTGTTTTTAAACAGTTGATTGGTATCCCAATGGCTACTATTTGTGTTTCTACTGCTTTATGAGTTTGATTTTTTGGATTCTCCTGTTAGATTGAATTCCTGTCCAGTTGTTTTTCACATCTTGTCCCTAGTAATAAGGTTTGTAGACAATCTTTTTGTTCCTGATACTCTGATTTCTCCAACTTCAGGTATCTAGACAAAGACTCTCTTGGTGTTGGCATATACCCCGAATAATTCTTTGCGCTTAATTATACTTCAAATGGCTTCTGTTGCAGTTTTTTGGATTTAGCAATATCCAAAGAATCTAAAAGCATTGACATTTTTGAGGAGTGTTCCCAGCTAGAATATGCAGGTATTAACATGATCTGTATGCCTTGTGGAATCCAATATTTCATGTTGCAGAGGGCCCAACTTCTACACCTCTGTGCATGGCTTCTCTATGCTTTTGGCATAGATGCTTGCTTGTACAGGGACAAGCTAAATTGATACCCTCACAATCTTGATGCAGCTGGATTGAGGATGGTATTGACTTTTTTTACTAGCTACATTTCTTCTGTGCTAGCCAATATCATGACTCAGTCTTCCTGTTGCTTGCTGAAATGTGACAGGAACTCTGGACACACATTTTGTATAATGGTTTGGCTGAAATTTTAGGCAGATGATTATATATCCACTGTTGGGAGTTGATGTCAGTGGGTAGTCATGGCAGCTTGTCACTGCCATTTGTGATAAAGGTGATGGTCTGACATGGTGTGAGCAACTCTCATAAAGTTATGAGTTATGACTGCTCACATTGTCATGTGACCTTTCATATATATATCTATGCTGTGTGTGGAATCCAATATAGTCAATAGTCAAATTTATAGGTTCTGACGGCTTTGTAGCTCCAAGAGTTATTTGTAGCCCAAATGGTGAGCTGAATCGGTCTGCTGAAGAAAAAGGTTACTCTTCAAAGTTTCTTTTAAATCAAACTGGAGGTTTGCTTAATAAAGAAATACTTTTGTCTGAGTTATACCTTTCAAATCTTCTGCAAGGTCCTGTGTGGGGGAGCTTTTCTAAGCCCACTTTCTTGCTCTCCACGTTTTCCTTCTTCTTTCCTTATTCCCTTTCTCTTTCTCTTTCTCTTTCTCTTTCTCTCTTTTTCCCCTCTTCCTTCTTGGGGTTCTTTGATCTTCTCTCTTTTAAGTTTTATTGAGCTAGCCAGCATTATGGAATTTTCCTGTTACTGCTAGTCTTGTAACAGAAACCCAGTACTTCAATTAATGTTTGACATAAATCTACACCCATTGCTGAGGACTGGTGAAGTCATTGGGATGTGGTGGTAGGTCGATACCATACTTGTTGCTGTTGAAGGTCTTTGAACATGTGTATGACAGTGGTTGTTTTGTGGTCTGTTTTGTCTTTGTCATGCTTTCTGTTTGGTTGCCCTTATGTTGTCAGGTCTGAAATATCTATAACCAAGTACTGGGAAATTCTCTGCAAGATGAAGATATTCTATGTGGAGCTCAGGTTATTTTAGACCAGTTACCACATGTGTGGTTCTGAAATTTCAGGCTGCTCACACTGGTAGGTTGCAGTTTCAGCAGATTTCGAGGGAATCTTGTGGAGCAAATGGTGGCTCGGGATTTGGTTCTTCGTGCTCAAGTGGATGATGCTGAATTGCTGGTGTTCCCCTCAAGTCAACTTCCTGAGAGATTCCAATGTATGAGGCCTGCCCTGATCCCAGTATCTGTAATGTCTCCTATTTGAGAAGACTATCTAGTTTTGAGGAGTGTCTCACTGTGGGTCTGGATATTTTGTGCTTGGGTTACATGAGCATGCCCAGTATTGTGCACTATGCAACTTTGACAGAAATGTGACAGAAACTCAGAAAACAATATTTTTATGTAAGTGTTTTCACTAATTTTTTAGCTGATTAGAAAATACTTATCTGCATCAGTAATGGGAGCTGATGAAGTCAGAGGGGAGTAATGACAGCTAGCAACTGCCATTTATGGTGAAGGTGATGGTCTCATACATCATGAGTAACACTCACAAGGTTATGAGCACACTGATTCTTGTTGTGTTTGTTTTATTTTCACCAACTCATACAACAGTTACATTAAAAGTAATTTTGTGGAGTTTTCTCTGGAGTCCCATTGATAACTTCCACCTTGATGTTGACAGTCTGAGATTTCAAGTCTAATGTTGTAATGTATCAGTATAATAATTCTATGCATGATACTCTGTTGTGGTATATATGAGCCCCATAGGAGTCCTCCAGTATTACATGATGGATAGCTGGTTGAAATAAGGAACAAATTGGTAGTACTTATCTCAGCGTGTGATGAACTGGATGAGCTTGATTCTGAGGTAGGCATTGGATCTCTGTCAGATTCAATAAGATGGAGAGGTAGGGATGATCAGAGAGGTCTGTGTACTAGATGCCAAATGAACATCCGACTGACTTGTGGATAAGGAGTTAAAACTGGATAAGGGTATGGGTCTGTTCCTGGTGCATCTGCAGGTTGGCATGGAAATATGTTTCTTTGGGGAGTGTTTCGAGCAAAAAAACATGCACTGGTGGCTGCTGTGGCCACATTGCCAAAAGCACTGCCAGTGCAACCATCATTATTAGCACGGGCAGCATCCGTGTCAGGTCATGGCCCTGCAACCCAGTTGGGGCAAAGCTCTGCCTCAGGAGGAGATAACATGGGAGAGGTGGACATGGAAGTTGACATGGAAGGTGGTAAAGAGTGTGGAGTGGCAGATAAAGCTGTGAAGAGGTCAGGAAGTGCAAATCCATCCTCATCTGCTCTTCCCACTACAGTCTCAATTGTGGAACCCCCTGTCCACTCTGGAGGGCAATGGGCAGTGCCAGGTGTGGGCACTGAACATTCACCAGAAAAGTGTGAACAAGTTGAATCACGGAACATAGATTTACCTCCTGGGTTTGCACCTATGCTTCATGAGGAAGACCCTGGATTATCTCGTCCCCCTGGATTTGAATCAAAGGTTGAAGCATTGCGTCAGGTACTTCTGCCCCTCCTTAGGCTCTGTTGAGACTATTGACCAGTAGTCCCTGAGTAGTTTTGTGGAGTTTTTTGAAAGATGATGGAAGGATTAGTTGTCATGGTTAGAATGTGCATGTGTCACTGCTTGCTGATAATGGTCTTGTGTGGCACATCCCAGCACAAAGAGTTGTTTAACAATAGTACCATACTGGAAGGATGAACAGAGTAACAACAGGCAGAAATCTGCAGAATTCAATACTTGGAGTGGCTTGCTCATATTTATCTGAACAAAATTCAATTACTGGAACTAGTTTCTCTTGTCCTAATATGCAAGCAACTGCCCCACTCCACAGATCCAGACATGCTCTGTCTGTGCACACATCTTTTGTTTTCGTTAAAATATACAATGCTTGACAAGCCAAGGATGGTTAAAAGATGGAATTGGTATGTTAAGATGATTATGAAGCTGAAGGTGTAGCTGATATGTATGGATTCAGCATGTGGGACCAGGAAATAGTGCTGACACAGAAATGCCAGACTCGGGGAGCTCTCACTTACATCGAGATTCAAGTGTTTTGGAGCACGTGAAGTCTCTGGTACCAGGCAAGCTTTTACCTCCTGCGCTCAATAGTACACGAAGTAATCTGGATGATGTGGGCCCTCATGTCGTGCGTTCATCAACGAGACAGGTATCTCGCTCGAGCTCTGAATCACCTGTTCGGCATAAAGAGAAGCATAGAGATGAAGGCAGGGAAAGAGGCCATGAGAGGGGAAAGAGCCGAGAGAGAAGGAAAGATCATAACAATGGCCACAGGCGGGATAGGGAGAGGAACAGAAGCCGACACTTGCACAGAGATAGAGATTGGAATGGAGAGCGGGACAGGGATAAAGTGAGATTGCGAGATATCTACTCACCAAAAGATAGAGGAGGGAAAAGAGTAAGGGACCCAGAAAAGGGAAGAGGGACTGCCAGGGAAGGTGTGAAGGAACGGAGCTTGAACAAAGGGGAGTGTGAGCAAAAACGGGTGCGCGAACAAGAACGGGAGAGCAGAGCGCAGTATGGACCTTCCTGCTCACATTCTCCTGGTAAAAGTAAACCCCTACCTCGTTCCCCTCCAAGAAGCAAACCATGTTCCCCATCCCCAGTGAGGAGGTATCCTAGTTCTCACCATCATTCAGGCTCATTCTCAGAGTCTCCAAACATACATCCTCAAGACCCATTACAGAGGGGTAGTTCGGCAGGTAGGTGGCCTCAAAGGGCAGAAGTTAATCACACAGGGAGGAGTTTCTCTGACAGAGATGGGGGGCATGAGGAATCTGGATCAGGTTTGCATGAAAGGGCAGAACTTGTGGCACATTATAGTACAGAAGATAACCGCTCAGAGAGTGGAGGAGCAAGCACTTCACTGATTCTGTTAAATGCTGACCAATTGCAAATGGCAGCAGCATCCCAGTCATTGTCTCCAGGTTTGGATATAAATGAAGTTATAAGCAGGAGGTTTTCAGCTGAAGACACACAGGCTTCCACATCATTGCCAGACCTCAACAAACAGGATGAGGCTGTTCCCTTCCAGTCATCCTTGGCAGCAGAAGTTGCAGGGCCATCCACTGATGCTGAATCTTCTCCTCACATAGCAGAGCAAACCTTTTTTCCAGGTGCCCAATCATCAAATTTACCTCATACAATCTCAATGGAGAATGCTGCAAGACAGGAGGGGCCAGAGATTTCAGCAGCAAGAGAGGATTGGAGGATAGGGACTGGGAGCTTCAGTAGAAGACCAGAGTTTGCTGGAAGTTCAACTGCATATCAGTTTATACAACCTGAAATAGATCTGGATGTGAACAGAGATGCAACTGCAAATCCTGACTTGGAGCTTGCACTGGGAGGTGGAGAGAGATCTTCAGGTCCAGTGGAGCCATTACCACTGTTTGTCCAGCTGTTAGACAGGGCAGAGATACATGTGCAGCCATCTAGTCCAGAGCTTGCATTTGTAGGACTGAATGGAAGAGAGAGAACCAACTCTCCAGACCAGGTTTTGTTGTCGTCAAGTCATGTAAGACCTCCTGGGAAGGGTGCTTCATTGTTGCTCAGTCTTGCAGTTCCACAATATAGAAAGGAAGGGAACTCTTGGGTAGAGGTAGAAGAGGAGGCAGGTGCTTTAGGATTGGATGATGTGGAATTTGCCCTTACCCTGTAAAAGGGGGGCCGTGCTACAGTGAATCCAGCAGGGCTGGGTCTGTATAGTAGTTAATAACTGCAAGAGACTTATTAATGTTCTAATTGTTCTTCCATCACACATCACATTGTCAGGTTGGTGTGACCTAACAGTTTGTACCCATTGTAAGTGAAAATGACATGAACCAGTTTTGAGGAGTTTGGGTAGAGTACTATGTGAAGAACAGGCCTGGGACAACAGTTTTCCACACCCAGGATTGCAAGCCATATGACAGGACTGAACAATGTCACGCAATTTACAGGCCACAAATGTCTGCCTCAGATCCCATCAATCAACTTCTAAGAGTGTGTCTGCTGGTGCTTTTGTTCATTTTGTTACCTCGCAGCGCTGTATTCACCTCCCAGATTCTGTTCTAGCCATTTTCATGATATATGATCCTCCATTGATCTCCCCAGAATGCTCTGGCATAACTACATGGGTATCCTGGTTCATGAAATGTGCTAGGATGGCTTTCATAATCTCATCCTTCAAGCAAGGCCTTAAAAAATAGCCTACAGAGTAGTCTTCTTGTAGGGGCTAAAAATTGCCAAACTTCACCATGGTTCAAAGAGCAAAAAAGAAGCGTAAAGTGTTGTGAAGATTTTGCCAGATTCCCGCCCCCCCCACCTCCTACCCCATGGCCACACATTTGCACTAGGATACCATTAATTGTACTAGGAATCTCAGATTTTTTCACTTGCCATAAATGAATTGTGCCCTGATCTGGTCAGATCTTTTTGGGGATCGTCAGGACCTCAACAGTTTTCTAAAATCGTCAAAAAAAAACACTGCTACAGAGTCTAACTATTCAAAAATAGAGGCTAAATAATAGAGGCCAACTAATATTCCACTTTTTTAGGCGTCCACTGCATCATAGAGGTGATTGTGCTTCACATGTGGTACTTAAAATGTGGAGTACCAAGCATCTTCTGGCCTCCTGCATTGCCGGAAGGACCAAGTGTCTGGCAGTCGGGTGTTCAGCGATTCTAATTTAATACTGTATATCACGTGCAAAAGTGACTAGACTAGGCGATGGTTTAGATGCAGGTGATCTGAATTTCAAGGGGAAAATTGTAGCTGATTAGCAAACATCCGGGCACATGAGCTGCACAATGGTTGCTTCTTGAGCTGAATCCTGTGCCTAAGTGACCTTGGCTTTGTGCACCACCCATGCATGCAAACTTTCATCAACAACAATAATCGTGTCAGTTTGGCTCTATAGTGGGACCTGATAGTGTACTATAGTTGGACTGGATTTAAGTAAGTTGCTAGCCACATTGTTGCTCAAGGTGGTATGGTGTTTGGGGGTTCCTGTAGAAAACCTGCAATATCCACAGCTCTACCAACTTCTGATTACAGCAAAAAAGCTCAATTACCTATCACAAGCATATCCCCTGCAGACACCAAGCTGAGTGGAAACCTCTTCCCTATTATTAATCTCTTTTGCTTTACACTTTGTAGTAAGTCCTGGAAACTTGACTTTCCTAAGTCAAAGTGGCCTTGAAATGGGTTGCCCTGAAGCTCCAATACCAATTGCAACTGCAAAATTGACTCTAGAAACAGAGACAGCAGTCCTTACAACACAAGGACCTCACGCTTACTCTAGTGATATGTATGAAGAATGGATTTGCTGCATACAGGACATACCCTACTGCTTGTCTCATCAGCACTACATTGAACTGTATCATGAGCCCAATTCTTTACCGTCCACTAGAGGCAGGTCCATTGTATCCAAGAAGCATGCTGCAAAACTTGAGCAGGTGACAAGCTATGGGTTTGAGTTGTTAGCTAATTTTAGTTTCTGGTCTGCATCCTGCCATCGCTCAGTATACAGTTTCCATTCATATTTGCATCTAATTTGAACCTGGATAAATCCACCCACAATGAACTTTTCAGTGGGAGCTATCATGAGTAGCCTCTTCAAGTAGTTTAAATCGTCATCCAGCATAGCACTTATCCAACCAACAAAACAACATATTGGCATGCATAAGTAATTGTATGACTGAAAATACCTTCAGATGGTATTGAATGTCCAATGTCTTCCCAAAGTCTCTTGAAAGGACAAGTGAGCACATAAAACTGGCATGATAAAAACAAAGTGAAATTGCCATGCAACATCAAAAATTGCTTACCCCTTCCCATCCTGCCTTCCCATCCTGCGATTCTCCCTGTGAGACAATGCAAGAACAGAAGTTCAAAGACAATCTAAGTACATTTCCTCCTATATTGATGCCAGCCAGAGTCTGAATATACTCTGCCTGGAACACTCAACTACCTGTAAGCATATTGTAAAGGAAAATTGTCCAGGCCTTCTGCTACTTAACTGATCAGATAACTAATATCTTCTATGAGCCATGAGCAGTCCAGACCGAAGGACAAAGAGGTTCACCTGCTCACCGAGGCTTGGAATGACTTTGTGACGAATCCACTGAGTATCAACCACTCCGATCCTCTCATGTGCAGGCTGCACTCAGGGTTTTCAACATCCACCTCAGGTAACACCTCTAATTTACCACCACATCTACAACTCAAAAAACTGCTCTTATGCATTTTATAATAAAAATTCTTACATATATGAGATTCTTTACAGACTTATTCACTTGTGCCTAGCCCTTCTCAAATCTCATTGCTGCTTAATGGTCAAAGTTCTCCTTGTGTTTAGAATTTTGCCATCAGACAAAGGAGAGCAAGGTTAGTTGATTTAACTAAAAGTCTCCATCAATCCTACCACATATATTCATTTTAAATGACAAGAAATTTATAGAAGGTACATGAGTACAAACCCTATAACTCTGTGGTTTACTGTGCATCAGTAACCTATCTGACAGAGTTGCACCTCAGTCAGAGAGAAAGCATGCACACCTCAACACAGCGTCGCAAACTGAAATCGAGGCCCCACCCATGTACCAAGTCATTCTGTAATGAAAGATAATTCAGTCATCTCCTGCTTACTCTTCCTAGAGCTTCAGCATCCAATAAAGTGCCACAAATTTTTTAAAGTTTTGTGCATCATCTGATAACTAAGAAACAGCCTCATTCATGGCATATGTGCTTCAAAACAAGAATTTCAAAACCAATATATAGACATATGTATAGAACAAACAAATGTTGCACAAAGTGATACTTCTTAGCCACTGAGCAGAAAGCTGCAAAAGCTTTCCATAAACAGCTCATGCAACTCAAGATTGAAAAGATGTTGAGAAGTATACAGATTCATAAAGTGGTGTTTCAGCTTAGCTCACTTCAAATTCTGTTATAGTGGAGGGTTCTACCTCAGAAAGAGAAAAGGATCAGCTGACCTGTATAATATGCCAAACACACCGCCATGCTTTTCGTGAAAAGACAGGTGCCATAATTTCAACAAACCTGCAAAGTGAAAAACACCTCCATCAACCAAATCTAGGTGCATTTTCCAATAAATATCCAGGTAGAATGCACAGCAGATGACTGCAGCCATATTGAAAATTTACAAGTCCTCTGGCTACAGGCAGTAAGATATCACACAACTAGAAATATAAACATTGCATGCAACCAACATCTCTGTCACCATGAAAGTCAGATTGAAAAAATACCCTGCACATGGTGGCTTCAATGGATCTGTACACCAACCTGGCTGCTCTACTGCAGTCCTGAGGAACACAGGAAAGAGAAACTTCTCAATGTTGATTTGGATGAAATAAAGAAATTTCAACCTGAAGGTCAGCAACAAAGCTGTATGTGGCACCATGGCATGAGAACATCTGATACGTACTTGTGGACTTCAACATCACCTCGACGCTTAGTCATTTGCCAAGTCAAACCCCGATCAGGATCCAGACCTGGCTGTGAAATTTCTAGGGCATACTTCTTGACAAGCTCTATATACCTGCAAATAGTCAGGAGGTTTCCCATTACCAGCGACTCAGAAATGAGAACCACACCTTGTACCTGTCTTTTTAGACTAATCACAGGTATGGACATGACTCCCTCCCATAGAGTTACAGCAGTATCCCATCTCTGATCAAGATAGCAGACAGTCCTAGGTGAAGAGAAGCCTCCTCAAAGAATGCAAATTTCAGACAATAAATCTCATACCATACAGATGTGCGCACACTTGTTGACTGTGACAATTTCACCGACAAAGACATACACTCAGAGAGAATGGCATATGAAAAACATGAAGAGAGGTGAAGAGATCAAGTTCAAACATACTTTTCAGCTGAAAAGTGCTCCAAATCTAGATCCTCGTCCCAAATAAAAATGTACTCATAAGGTTGCACAACGTCAGGGTGCAAAAATCGCTTTGCATACCACCTGTCCAACTCACTCTAAATTATTTCCCAAAAAAAGCAACTCCCAGTTATAATCTAACCCAGAGTCATAATACTGACAAATACGGTCTCAATGATTTAGGAATAATTGCCAAACTGTTGCAGTGAAAACATACCACTTTGCCTGTTTGCGGGTACCAATATGTATGGCATTTCGGGACCACTCAAATTCATCCCACTCATCCATTTTTCCATCATAATGGAAAAGCAAAATTTGCCACTCCTTCGAGAACTGCCTAAAGCCATTCACGGTCAGATAACAAGCACCGGACTTACACACAAAATACATACACATCAACTGAAACATATGTACAATTCCACATTGAACTTACTTTGGAAATAGCATCGTTGACACCTTGCTTTTGAGCTGCACCTACTGTTAGGGTTAGTAGATATTTTGGTTTGTGTGGCAGATCCTGCACCATAACAATGCCATACATTACTGGGATTCCAAAAGGTTCAACATATTGTACTGCAGACACAAATGTTCAGTTAATGGCCTGGTACCAAATTTCCAGCAGAACAAATTACAAGGGTATTGCATGATCATAGAGCTCAGGCAAATGATCTCTCATAGGCATCTGGCATATATAGTTTGCAAGGGTTCCATGCTTAGAAGTCATCCCAAAGGCTTTTGGGCCTTGAATCCACCACATTTGCATCTTTCATCATTCCATCAACAGAAAACCATCCAATAAGCAAATAAACTCAACTTGACAAAATTCATCCACCTATTACAAGACGGCACCACCCGGACTTGCCATGGTGATTCACAAACAGTCGCTGAAAATCGCAAAAGATGCAAAGATTGTCTTTCAAAGCATACCTCTTCAGGCCGCCCCCATAACCTGCGAGGGAAAAGGTCTGAAACTGAGTTGATGATATCACGAGGAAGTGATTCAGCGCCCTGTGGTATCTCACTGCTACATAATAGTGTATCATCTAGCATTTCCTGTCGCACAAATTCCACTCCCTATCAGTTCCGCACAGAATGTGATCCCCTCAAGCTAGAGGGCTGACCAGATAAACATTATCTTAAGGAACCTAAAATCTTTGGTACTAAGATGTTGAGAAATTGCTACCCTCTAAACCTTTAGACTGGTTTAAAAGAAAAAAAATGAAGTGTAAGCTTTTTCCTCAGCAGACCAAGTATGCTTCTTGAATCAACATGAGGTTGTATTATAATTAATGCCTGCATATCCTCACTGAGAATGCTTGTCACAAATGTCAACACTTAAACCTTTGGAATCCCAGGATATCATTAAATCCAAAGAGTTACCAGAGATCGCAGTGCTGCCCTTCAACAGTTTGGGTTTAGGGTTTAGCACTTTTATTAGAGGGGAATTTTTCTTGTAACTTATTGAAAAGCATATGCCCAAAAAGGTGAAAAGAAACAAATGCCCAAAGCAAATTATCTTTAATTATAACGTTGTTAGTGAGTAAACTTGTGAACTGAAAACACCAAACAACTGCTTTGGTAACGTACCAAAACAACGAAGGACAACCATCTTGGATTGGTCTCATATTAGAAATGGGCAATTTGATTTATCTATCTACACATTAACTTACCACAGAAAAAGTGTCACTAAACATGAGCAGAAAGTCTGAGAATGGTCAATGGAATTGTCCTGCACCCTGTACCTGAAAGCAATACACTAAGACCTTGAAGATCTGGGCCTTCAGAACAAGAGAACACACAACTTACACGGCCAGCACTTTAAAATACAACAAGTTTTAAGTCAACAAAATTAGATCATTTTGCGCACTTCAAAGGGCAGCATGTCAAGGGCCATTTAAATGCTGGGCATTTTTGAGGTGTCAATCCACAAATGCAAGAAATATCGGCACCCTCTTAATGTCCAGAGATTTAAGGAGTCAAGCTAAAAGACTAGGCGATAGAACCTCACATCCTAAGGTGCCCCACCAGATGTGATACCCCCATCATTAGAGTGACATGAGCCTGAAGTCTGGATTCCAACTTGGAAGGTAATTCTGTTGCAGTCAATTACCATACAGGTAACACATTGCCTGAGAGAAACTGATTATTGATTTTCAGCAAATTACCGGTGGAGCAGGTGGTCGGTAGTCAATATACAACGGCTGCTGAGACTGAAGACTGACCAAGCTGGATGGGACACCATACTGCACCCCATGCCACAAGCACCACATCTATCACTTCTGGGCATGCAGTACTTTTGCATGCTTAACAAGAAACAAAATCTTTGAAAGACACCTTGAACACAGACCAGGAAAAATACTGCCTTGCCAATATGAAACTTCAAATTGCACAAGTCTGCAATAAACAGGAAAATCATCTCTTTGGGACCCAATCTGCATGACAGTGGATTGGAAGCATTGGAAAAGTACCCGCATATAGAACATGCCAATGCAGGCACCAATCATTCCACCAGCAAATGCAGTCACAATTAACTTCAGCATCTCCCTTGGTTTTGCTTGGGTCCCACCACTGCAATACCTTATAAGATGTTAAATCAATGACCTGAAACAGTGAGTAACCCAAAGAAATATTGTGAAGAGATTGCACAAAACAACATAAACTTTGAAGGTATTTATTATTGTGTCAGTTCCAGTAGAATCCAGAACTAACAAAAAATAATGATTGCACTCATAATATACTTATGAGTGTCCTGCACAAAACAAAAACTATCAGCTTCATGATGAATAGTGGTGACTAACAGCTATGACTCCCACTGCCGTCATCAACTACCAATGGTGGATGTAGATAAGTATACAATAGTCTGCCCAAAACTTCAGGCAAACAACAATTATACAAAACATCAGATTCTGAGTTTCTGTCACATTTCTGGAATTTCCAAGGGGAAGACCCAGTAATATTCTTGACTAGCACTCAAGCAACATAGCTAATCATAAAGTAAACCAAAGTGAAAATGGACTCAAGCATGTATGTGGGACTAAGTCAAGAAGACTTATGTATGCAACTGATTCCCTCCCTCACTAAAGAGCACATAGATGATTTGAGTACCAGAGAAAAGCAAACACAAAGGTGCTATCTATTGGGAGAAAACCAGCATCCATCGTTGGATCGATATCATTAGTTTTCTTACAGGTGACAAATTGTGCTACCATTGCTATCTGCTGACCTAGTGCCCAACCTCTCTCTCTACGTCACTAACAAACTTCCAAACCAGTTGCCTTGAATGTAAATTTGAAACTAAAAGAAAAAATCACTGACCTGCAGCTAACTATGCATCCTCAGATTCTCAGATCTGGCAGGTGCTAAACAAGGTGTAATTGTCCCTCTAAAATCCCTGTATGGCCTGCTTCCTCTCAGTGGGCTGTTCAAATCGGTCGGTAAACAAATTCCAAAAGTCTACTACGCACATTTCCCCTGAAATATACACGTCTCAACACCATTCTTACTCTCTCAACCTTACACAAGGCGCTGAAAACCTGACCCTCTGAAACTTACAAGTCTCTCCGCCTCAGGAACGAAAAATTCCAACAGTCATTGCTCCTTTCTACACCTTTGCTTCACAAGCCAAAAGAACGGAAACCTTAGCATTTGGACGGACACTAGCCTACTAGCGTACTGTGAATTACTTGTTATTATTCTTCAATTTTTAAGTTGCGTATTCTTCTTCTCTGAAGTACTCCGTGTGTCCCCCCCTGTAAACACTATTATTATATTCGTTGCAAATGGAAGTTCTATCTGAGCATGCGAGAGAACCAGATAATTACTTGCGACCGAGTGTCGCCATTCCGCTGCAAAGCAAAACCCGCTCCGAGGTTACGCCCGATCTCCGTGTTCAACCTCCCCCGCTATTGCTCTGCTCCTCCCACCCTAGTAGTGCTTCCCGTTCCAAGACGTAAGGATTTGTTCCGTTGCGCAAGAAAACCAACTGGATGCAACAGCAGCAGCAGCAGCAGCTATCAAAGGTCTTTGCAGCTTGCTAACAAATAAATCATATGCGGCAAAACAAAAAACACCGTTTTTTGCATCTACTTACGAACGACAAAAACTTAAACGATCCTGAAACATTCTCCATTGACATTTGCTGCAGCCGCAGCGCGGGAAGATCCATACGCGACGCGGTGAGGGTTACCTTCCTGGAACGTACCTGGAGGCCGTCACTCGCGGGTGGCGAAGAACACTCACGGGAACAGTGCCATGTGGTTGTTTCCTTTCTGGAAAAGAAAGGAGCCAAGGCGGGCAGTTGGCGGCGACTTCGGCATGGATACTGGGTGGGGGTACTTCCATGCCAGGACGACTCTGCGTTTTGTGTGTGGGTTTATCGCCAAGGCTTTGCCGCCGGTTTCCGATTAATTAGCTTTGTGTGTGGGCGGTCCCCACTTCTTATCTGGTCCCTCAAGTGCTTCTCGTGTTTGCCCTAAGCGTGACCCTAAACGAAATGCATTACAGAAGCTTTTTTTCTTTTTTTTCTTTTTTCACTTTGAATTTTCAAAATTAAAAAAAACAAAAATTTTAAAATTTTGATTAAATTTTTTATTTTAAAATTTTCTTTTTTTTCTTTTCTGTTTTCAATTTTGGGTTCTGCAAAAGTTGTGACTTTTTGTGAAACAAAAGAATTCGCCTACTAGCCTACCACCAGCAATATCCTCTGTGGCCCTTCCAATCCGGCTATGTCTACCCCCCCCCCTCCATAAGTGGCAGGTCATTTTTTTTTAATGCATGACTACACAACCCATCAATCCACTAGGCATCCACCTCTTGAGATGTGCATATCTATTACTATAAAGAAATGGATGTTGGTGGCTTGATGCGGTAATTCATGATTGGCTGGAGGCCCTCCCCTACCCACCCCCCCTTTCCTTTGAGGGCCCCAGCCAAAGTGAGCGGATGGTGGGATGGTCAACATAGTGGGAACCAGGGAAAACTGAAAAATATCCCTCTCTAAATCCCTCACCCCCTAAACTTAAAAGAAAAAAATGCAAGGCACATTCAGTGTGTGCTTGGGCCTTCCCATTGGCTACATGAAATTTCTTCTCTCAAAAAAGTTTATCACCGTTTTTGGCTTCACCTTTACCCCTCACAAGTCCAACTTTTTTTTATTGAATTTGATTGGCCCCAGCAAAAAAAAATTGAAACTATGAAGTTTCACAAAAATTGAAGATTCTATGGACAGATGGAGTGCCTCGTCCTTTGGCCCATTGATATATGTGAGAAGGGGAGGACTTTGAGCAAAACATATGGGATTAAAGCAAGGTGCGATTGGGAACACCCATGAGGAACACATTGGGAACCTGTTGGAACAAAGGAAAAATGAAAAAAATCTTCCTTTTCTCGGCCCCTTCCCCCAAAACTTAAAAGAAAACCCATGGGGAACACATTGGGAACCTATTGGAACAAACGGAAAATGAAAAAAATCTTCCTTTCCCCGCCCCTCCCCAAAACTTAAAAGAAAAAAACAAAACACCTTGAGTGTAGGCTAAACCTTCCCATTGGCTGCGTGAAACTTCTATTCTCAAAACTTTTTGGCATTGTTTTCAACCTTGATTATTACCTCATTATAATTTTTCACCTGGGGTATTACCCTTCGTAACAAACACCTTGGCTATATAGGTGAGAAGGGGAGGATTTTGGACAAAACATATGGGTTTGATATTAGGTGTTATTGGGAACACCCTTAAGGAACAACTTGGGAACATGGTAGGAACACATGAGCAACTCATGAAAAAAAAAACCTCTCCCCCTTCCCCCTTGCCCCCAAAACCCAAATTAAAAAGTTGGGGTGCTTGAATGGATGCTGCACCTTCCCATTGGCTACATGCAATTTCTATTTCCAAAACTATTAGTTACCTTTTTGCCTAGGCTAATGGCAAAGAAATAAATTTGGGGAAATAGTCACCCCTTCTATTAATTAAATGAGGTGCCTCCAAAGTTTTTTTTTTTTTTGGGGCAACATGCCAATTTGATTGGCCCATCACTCCAAAAAAAAGAAATAATGGAAACTCCCCAAAACAGAAGGCTTTATTTTGAACTGTATAATTCCTCCCCTTTGGCCCACCTATATAGGTGAAAGGAGGACACCATTTTCCAAAGGCATATAAAAGTGAGGAGATATGAAAAAAATGTTGGGAAAAATATTGGGAACCCATTGGGAACTTGAAAAAAACATAGTGCAAACACATTGGGAAGTTGGGAAAAATGATAAAAAATCTTTCCTCCCCCCGCCCCCTAAACATAAAAGGAAAAAAAACAAGGCACATTGAGTGCATGCTTGGGCCTTTCCATTGGTTGCATGAAATTTCTCTTTCCAAAAGACTTCATCACCATTTTTGACATTGGATAACACCCCTTGCAAAGAACACCCCACTTATTCAGTGTTGGGGCATATTTGATTTTTAAAAATAATTGATGGGTAGAAGTAGACAAAATGGACTTTGATACATAACACTTTAGTCTTTTGATTATTTGATCATTTTGCTTGCAAAATGGGTTTACAGACTAGTCTACTACTATAAAGTGGGATGTTCAAATGTGTGACAACTAAGTGTTCTTTGCAAGTATAGCGCACTGGAAAGACATACATTATGCCTGTGGACAGTAATCATTCTACCATACAATGTCCAACTCCATCATGAGGAGGAGGCTCTTTGTCACGCCAACTTCACCTCACGTCAACGTCTTCTTTGTTTACTTTTATTACATTTGCATCTGCTTCATAATCCTCACAGAATCCTATTTCTGTGCCCTTGAATGAACCCTTACTGGCAAGCCATTCTTGATTGGCATGGTCAAGCTCAAGACATAGGTTGGCTTGAAATTTTCAGGGACAGAAAATGTGAAATGAGCTAGCAGCCCTGCTACTACCGACTTCATTTGAAGCATTGCAAAGTCTTTCCCCAAGCATATGCGAGGGCCTGCTTGAAACACGGCAAACTTATACGGGCTTTCTGGAACAAAAACTCCATCTTTCAGCCACCTTTCTGGTTTGAACTCAAGGCAATCAGCCCCCCACAGTTGCTCCATTCTTCCCATTGCATATGGATGATAGCCAACAACTGACATCTTAGTGATCTTGGTTCCATCTGGCAGCACATCATCTTTTAGGGCTGTCTTATTATCAATTGGAACTGGTGGGTAGAGCCTAAGAGATTCTGTCACTGCTGCATGCAAGTAGTGCATTTCCTTCAGCTCCTCATAAGTGAATGAGGTGTTGAGATCAACCATTCCATCCTTGCTGTCAACATGAACTCTGGACTTCACTATTTTTGCAATCTCAGCACAAATTTTGCCCTCGACTTGACAGTTGCATGAAAGCAACCAAAAGAACCACGATAGGCCTGTAATACAAACCCAAACAAATGTTAAGGACCAAATGATAAATCAATGAAGCAAGTTCTAGTCTGAAGAAACCAAATGAGGACTAAACTGATGGTGTGAATAGACCTGCAGAGGTGGTATCCCTTCCTGCTAGGATGAAACTTATCACAATGTCCCGCAAGAAGCGATCAGAGAATGCTTCCTGCTTCCAGTTCTTGTCCTCATGTTCAACACTCCTTTCCTTTTCTTGTGCAGGGAGGCCCATGAATCGTGACAGAAGGTCAATATGTTGACCTTCCAAACTTTCTGATCTGGTCCTTCCAGAAGTGATTTCAATTAATTGTTTCCTCCTTGTGTGGATCACAGACATGGCAAATTCATCAATCTGATGCACAACTTCACACAACTTTCTTTCGCTGCCAATATTAAGTGCACGCTTCATCCTCCAGATGAATGCATAACTCCTGGACCGAGC
>Ga0209611_10003204_pt1 | contig 28560 bp, 21 predicted proteins | sample S1TSphgellanicum_3_FD_187693 | JGI IMG/M metagenome (GOLD analysis project Ga0209611, IMG submission 187693) | Host-associated microbial communities from peat moss isolated from Minnesota, USA - S1T2_Fc - Sphagnum magellanicum MG (SPAdes) (version 2) | ecosystem: Host-associated > Plants > Peat...
CCCGCCCTCGCTGCATGCCTCGTACGAAAGTCCGGGTGAGGCGCTATTGTAGCTTGTGGCTGCGATGGGGACTGACAATGTGCGGCATCCTGGCGTCATGGATACGGGCGCTTGGCCAACAGGACATCCATTGATCAGATTGCCGCCCCAGATCCCATTCCCGTCTCCGAATACCACTATTCCAGAAGTTCCAGGAGAGGAGATAACATTGTTCTGCAGGACAGTGTTAAAGCTTGAACCGAGAAAAATACCGGAAAAGAGAGGATCGGAAATCGTATTGGACAACACGTCAATGTTTGAAACTTTTGTTGGTTGAAACCCCGTCTGAGTCGCGTCTCCTCCGATGATTAAAGAGGCGGTGGGAAGCGAACGAAACTTGAACGCGCCTCCACGAACCAGCGAATTCCCCTGTACGATGGCAGAGTCGAGATTCGCATCCTCGTCTTTTAGAGGGGCAATTCCTATCACCATGTTTGCATCGGTCACCGGATCACGAAGTAAATTATTTTCCACCCTGATATCCGATCCGCCGCCGATCCGAAGATTTGCTCCCCAGAAGGAACAGACCGAAGTGTTATTCGCGATTCTCGGCCTGTGATAGGGAGGGGAAAAGGAAGACGATTCGATAGAAATTGCATCGTACCCGTTGCCTCGACAAAAGTTATTTCGGATATCGAGCGTGTTGCCGGGTTTGGGGTCGGGGCCGCCGTTAAAGATAGCGATGCCGGCTCCCCACGCATTGTTGACTCGACAGTTTTCAACAGTTCCCGCCTGCGCATTCGCCCAGACCAATCCCTCATGTTGCGACCAGATGTTGTCCAGCAACCAATCTGATCCGCCCATGCTGATGGCCGTAGACGAGCCTCGGGATGGATCCGAAGAATCGGCGTTTGAATCAAAGGCCAAGTTTTTTATCGTGCAAGACGCGCAGAAGATTGTAAATGACACATAACCGGAAGGCAGTGGCACGAGATGATAGATCGTGCTATACCATGGGCCTGCCCCTTCTATCGTGATTCCTTTGGCGTGAAGATTGTCCGCCGCTACGGTAAGATAGAACGTGCCGGTCGGGATCCAGACGCCTTTCCCCTGGCTTTGAGCCGCAGCAATGCACCTTCTAAATGCGGGCGTATTGTCAAAATTGGAATCGTCGGGCTGCGCCCCAAAATCCGCGATGGAAAGAAAATCGGCAGGTTTGGAGAGAGGAGCCGGCGGAGTTTCCAAGTCGATCAGATCGATCCAATAGAATGAAGCCGAATTGGAAGAATCTTGCTTAAACATTATCGTACTTCCGGGAGCAACGGGGGCACCTTGAATCCGAGCATGCATCTCATCGAAAAAAACATGCGGATGAAGTCCCGGTGCTGGCACCTGGGCCATTCCGTCGTCCTGCACGGATGCTTGATAGAGCCACGTCTGCGCTGACGTGAGGTGAAGGACCTGACGAAAGGTGCCGTTGACATACATATCCAAAGTTGCATTGATGCCTCCTCCATTGGGGGCGTCGGGAATGGAATACCGCAAATTGATCGCGGTGAAACTTTTGTCTGTATCGTTCGTCCAAGTAACCGACTGATCCTTCCCGGCGAGTTGTACGAAAGCTCTCCCCGAAGCTTCCAACTGAGGACTCGAGCAATCGGGAGTAGGGGGAGAAGCGAGAGTTATGACGGTGGAGCCGCCAGCCAAAGCTCCAGATTCGGCCTCATATTCGGTGAAAGGGACGGAAGCTCCCACCCCCAGCGCCAGACTCCCAAGGCCTCCAGCGTGGACGGGAAGAAGGAAGGCCAGAAGCGAGCTGGGATCATGAACGGTTTCGGGAACTGGTAGTTTTTGATTGTTAAGCGTCAATGCCTCGTTAATCGGCACATCATACTGACTCGTCAATGGTCGTGCCAAATTGTCGAGGTCGATCAACCGAACCGCGACATGCGCCAAGTCTCCTTCGTGAAGCACGCTTCCCTCCAACAGATATCGGACTCCGAGCTTTCTCCCGATTGTCGGATAATCGAGTTTTTCGGAGGTGTACCTCGCTGTACTCTCCGGTCCAACTACCTTGAAGGAAGGGATGTGAGCCAAGTTCGCAGCCATCCCATACTGGACGGCAGTCGTGAAGAAGGCATCAGCCTTATCCGGACTCAAGTTCTTGAAGGGCAAGACTGCGATGGAACGATCCGGTGGAATTACCGGAGGTTGCGCCTGATAAAAGCCAATTGCTGCCGCAACGAAAATGGCTACAGAGAGACCGCAAAAAATTAGGAGCTGTCTCGTCCGACGTCGTTTTCTTTCAGAAGCAAGTAGAGGAAACTTCTCCTGGCACTCTCTAATCAGGTCCAGTAACTCACGCGCTGACTGCGGTCGCAAGCACGGATCGACCGCCAGCAAAGACTTCAGGAGTCCGATGATCCGGCGTGGCACGCCGGCGCGAATAAGTTGATTGAGCGGCAACAGGCCTTTTCGCTGTTTTTCCTCCAACTCATGCAAGCTACTGCCGACGAAGGGCATCTTTCCGCTAAGCAAATACCAGAGCGTCACGCCTAAGGAATAAATGTCGGATCTTGTGTCGAGGCGAACGTCCTCAAGCTTCGAGTATTGTTCCGGGCTTGCGAATGCCGGAGTACCGACAAAAAGAATGCGCGTGTCCGTTGCGCCTCGATCCTCATGGAGTTCCGAGACCACCTTTGCCAGACCGAAATCGATCACCTTTAGAAGGGGCGTTTCTTCGGCCCCCTGCGTGCCGGGTTTGCCCACGAGCATAAGATTTGAAGGCTTTAAGTCGCGATGGACAATTCCTCGTGCCTCAGCGGCAGCTAGCGCCTGCGCCGCCTGGGCTACAATTTCGAGAGCGAGATAAACGGACAATGGACCCTCTCGCAAAACTCGCTCTTCAAGCGTTTCGCCATCGACGAGTTCCATGGCATAAAAGCAGTCACCGTCCTGTTCACCATAATGAAAGACACTGGCAATGTTGGGATGGCGAAGTTGGGCGGCTGCGCGTGCCTCGCGGATAAAACGAGTCCGTGCTTCCGGATGATCGGCGACACTTATGTTGATAACTTTTAAAGCGACTGGGGTGTGAAGGACAGTATCCCAACCCCTGTACGTTGTGCCCATCGCACCATGGCCCAACTCGATGGGCTCGCCTAAATCAGAGACGGCAATTTCAAAATGCCCATACCGTCTTAGCGTGGCTATGCCCTGCAAAGAGTCTTCCAATGGGTTGTCGCCTGTCTCGTCATCAATAGCCAAGGCAAACCGCGCAGCACACCCCAGGCATCCTCCACTATTTTCCAGCGGAGAATAGAACGAGCCGCAAGCGGTACACGTTTGCACTTCGTAAATCGGATCGGGGTCTGATTTCAATGTGCGAAGACCATTCGTGTTAAAGGGCAGTTTCAGCTAAGACGTGAGCAACCTGAAAAGGTAGGACATTTCCGCATCAACTTCGATCGAGGTCCTGACGGTTCGCGCCACCTCATCCCGCAGGAAGTTCCGGTAGCGTTGGCGTATGCGGTGCAACTGCGCCCGGAGGGTTGCGGGAGGAAGGTTGAGCCTGCCTGCTACCTCTTCTTGCGAAGTGGCTTTATTCGTGCCACCAAGCACGAGAATCTTGAGTTCATCGAACATTCGCTCCCTTCCTTCAGCCGCGTAAGCCTGGCGTAATTGTTCCCAGGTCCGACGAAACAATGCAGTCGCCCACGCTTTGTCGTAGGCAGAACAATCGTCGGGCATCGTCTGTGTTAGGATAGAGGCCTCCATTTCCACCAAGGGGTCTTGCATGGATACGATTTGCCGGCCCCCCCCGCGTTTAAGGGCGGTCTCGCGGTCGCGCTGATCGCAAAGGAAGTTTTCTAGTGAAGCAAGCAGGAATGTCCGTAGCCGTCCTTTATCGCTGTCGGCGCGACTTAGCGTCTTCATTTCGAGCAGACGAGCGAAAAAAGCCTGCGCCATGTCTTGGGCATCATTTACCGTGTATCCTTTGCGGCGCAGGAAGGTGTAAACGGGCGGCCAATAGGCTTGGCAAAAGTCCGAGAGCGCGGCTTGGGCTCGTTCGGGTGACTGGCTCTGAAGGGTATCGACCACCACGCTCCAGCAAGTCATTGGGAAAGCAGCCCCACCCTCTTGTAAGGTCCCGGGGAGATTTCTCATTTTGCCAGAGTATCCGAACTCGTATTCTCCCACAAGTTGCGCGTGGGAGTCTCTGGCATTGAACGCATTCGGACATTGTAGGTTTTGCCCTTTCGATGAAGATGAATACACGATCAGCGAAATAAGCGTCGCACGTAGTTTGCCAAGTGCGCTTCCGCTGGTCGTCGTCACCGCCGCTACGCTCCTGAGAGGCTAGCCCCGAGAGCTTTGGCAGTTACACAATCGCTTGCTGCCGTTGCGACAGACGCCGCATGTCGATATTTCGTCTCGGAGCCCAAATGACGTCACGGCGCGGTCTAAAGAGGAAGCCCCAAAAAGACAGCCGGCCCAAGAAAAGGTCCAGGCTGGTTTTATTTGCCAGCCGCGCTCGCGATGAAGTTGATAACTGGCTGCGGATCGTTCGGCCCAAGAGGATAATGTCCGACGCCCTCTTTCAGAATGACGGTGATGTGGCCACCGAGTTTTTTGTAGTTTTGTTCGAGGCTTTGAGAGTTCTCCTTCAGTAGTGGATCGACGCTGCCACAGACATGGAGTAGCGGTATTTGCGCGTCGTAAAGCGGCTCGAGATTATCGAAGGAAACTTTCGGATACATCACACTCCGCAAAAGCGGATTCTCCGCATAAATGCACGAAACCTTCTCCGAATTGTTAAGGGCCCATGCGTAAGCCTCTCCAGCGCCAGCACCGAAACCTTCGAGCGCAGGCCGCTTGGCGAATCCCATTTGAATCATCAGGCGATAGGTTTTATTCCATTGCTGCTCTGTCGGGCCGGCCTGCGTGTCCAGCGGCGCAGCCACGATGGCAAATCCCTTGTCCAACAAACCGAGATCCACAGGCGACGGCTCGGTTGGATCAATTCGGTCAGCACGGAAGACCCACGGTTTTCCCGGCGCAGCCGATTTTGGCAAGATGACGGCAGCGCCCGTGAGGGACCAGTCGTTTTCTTCCACGTCGTAGCGATCATAACACTCCGTGAAACCGGGGCCCCGGCAAGTCATGTACACATTGTCTTCCGGGAAAAACGCGAAACTGTTCGCAAAGCCGTAGAAATGGGATTTGAGCAACTTCGTGTTCGCCAGACTAAATCCTTCACCTGAGGTTGATTGAACATTTTGTTCGATCCAGTCGGCGATGGGCTTGGCATCCAACAAGCTATGCGGGTGGTGAGGCGAACCCTCTTTAATCATAACTGTGATCCGTCCTCCTAGTTGATGATAGATGTTCTCAACCTGAAGCGTGTGATGAAGGAGCAAGTAATCAAAGCTTCCGCAGACATGGAGTAGAGGAACGTCCGCCTCTGCCAACAAATGAACTTTTTCAAGATCCTGGGGATAGAGCGCCGGATTATCTGCGTAGATGCAACCAACTTGATCGGGGTGGCCTACTGCCCACTGATAAGCATAGACACCGCCCTTGCTCATTCCCACGAAAGCCGGTTTCTTCGAGAATCCATGTCTGTTGACGAGAAACGAATACCAAGCGTCCCACGTGGCCCCGGGTTTGTGGTTCACGTAAACGATAAAAAAACCGCGATTCAGAAGTTCGATCTCAGCCTGCGGTTCGTGGTCCCAGTAATCGCCCCGCCAAGACCACAAGTGCCCCGCCGATGCGCTCTTTGGAGCAACGACAACGCAATTGATGTTTCCAGCGCCGTCTTCGTCGGGGATATCACCCTCAGTCACCGGTGCAACAGAAGGTTTAATTTCCATCGTCAGAGGATCGATGGTGAAGTCGTATCGATTGAACCCATGCCACAGAGACTTCGGTCCATCGAACCCGGACGTTGCGTCATCCGCATGGATCGTGGCCGGGTTACCGAGCAAAACATTTGCGGCGACGACTGCTACGAAGAGTTGGCGATAAGAGTAGCCCAAGAAGCCTGAGGAGTTCATACCAATGAAAGCTCAGCAGTATCTTCCAAGAAATATTTTAAGCAACAGCAACCAGAAAAGAACGCCAAAAACTAACTTTGGAAATGCCTCTCGACGAGGTGCTCGCAGAGCTTCGGAAATTTTATGTCCAAGCGAACGATAAACACGAACTTCCGTTCAGGATCATCATTGATCATCGTGCTCTTTTTTGTCGTGCTGCTCGCGGGCCTCGTCTTGCTGCTTCTCACGCGCGCCACGTCGAACAGGCTTACTTCAAATGCTAGCGCCAATTTCACCAAGACCGATCTCTACGGGCATGGAGCCATCGACCAAATTATCGGGGATCTCCGACAGGAAATTGCTGCCGGATCAAGCAGCACCATAGTCTATACCAACCCAACGACAGGCGTGGTCAGTTATATCTATCGGCCCAGTGTTGTGGCCGCGTCCGCGCCTCAGCTTTCCGGACCGACTGCTTACGGCTCACCGAATTCGCCAAACTCGGCTTGGAATGCGACTTTTCCGAATCTCGTAAAGGAAAGCGTCTACGGGTCCGCGTTCTACGGTAGCTCTATTGGTCCGAACTCACCGAATCGCTCGTCGCCGGTTTCCTCCACTGATGACAGTTCCCGTTTTTCTGGGCCCTCTGTTGTCTCTGGTACCAGCCAGAATGGCCGATCCATTTCGCTGGCCCGGTGGAACAGACATCTTCTCCTTCCGAAGGCATCAGTCTCCTTTTCGGGTGGCAATGGCTCGCCGATCAGTTTGACCGATAGTGGTAGTACCGATACCACCCCCAATACGGCCTTTCTCGCACCAGACTGGATTCTTACTGCTGTAGACGGTAGCAATCCATCCTCCTTTGCTCCGGGATTGGCCGACTCTACGCAAAGCACGTTTGTAACTGGTCGCTATGCCTTTGCCATCTACAACGAAGGCGGCTTGATCGATGTCAATGCCGCTGGGAGCCCCATGGGGTATGGCCCCACCTATCCACCAGCTTCTCTGAGTTCGACAAATCCCAATAACGGTCGTGCTTCTCAACAGATTATCTGGAGCCGGAAGGGCGGCGAGAGTTTTGCCGATTTAACCGTTCTGCCTGGCATCGCCAATCTGACCGCACTAAAGCCACAACAGGTATCCGATGCGATCGTCGGCTGGCGCAATATCGCCACGGCGCAAGCCAATGCGTTTCCCGCCACGACCTTCGGGAGTATCGACTCGTATTTTAGTTACCTACTGGGTGTATCGGACCGTTCAATGACCGCGGCTAGTGCCAACGCAATCTCCGACCATAAATTCACCAGCCGCCAGCAGTTAATTTCGTTTCTCCAAGACTTGGCCACCGCTACGGGAGATACCGGAGACCAAGCTTACCTTCAGGACGCGATGATGTATCTCACGCACTTCAGCCGCACCCTTAATCAACCGTCGTACTATCCGGATCCGAACCGACCAATGGTTGTCTCCGGAGGAAATAACGCCGCGGGAAATGACAACCAATACAATCCGCCTTTTAAAAGTATCCGCGTCATCAATTCGTTTACCCGAAACGACGGCAGCACCGCCATCGTGGGCGAGCCGCTGATCAAGAAGCGCTTCGCATTAAACCGGCTCGTGTGGATTACCTACAAGGGGCCCAGCGCAAACAACATGAGCGACCCGGCAGTCCAATCTTCCATTTATGCACTCGGCGGGGATCCCACGAATACAAGCGATCCCGTCTACCAATTTGTTGCCCAAGGCACAGCCGCAAACATCCAAGCCTATTTCGGTCTGACATGGACCGCTCCCCAGATTCCCCCCGAGCCGGTTGGGTCGCCGAACTATTGGGTCTACGACGTTCACGCCAGCACTTCACCGGGTACCATTGCAACTCTCTCGCAAGTGGCCGCGAAGAATCGGGAGCCAGACTTTTTCGAGATCATCCAGGCTGCTATTGCCTGCGGTTCGCTCGGCAACGCCGGCTACAATCCGGCCATGAGTAATTACTGGGCGAATAACTGGGAGCAGCAAAAGGACAGTCAAGTCGGGGTGCAAGCCCTCCAGATCGGAGCCAACATGATCGACCAGGTTTCTCCGGTCAATTTTCCCACCCACATTGTCTTCTCCAATGGCACTTACACCTACTCCATCTGGGGAGTGACTGATCTCCCGTATCTGCAGGATGTCGGAATTATTGGGCTCTCCGTGATCGACGCCAACCCTCCAGCTCCCGGCTTGACGACCGATACCTTAGTTTCTCCTGGAGTTGGTGTGGCCTTGGCGGTGCCCACCTTGTGGAACCCCAATGCCAGCTCAAGCATCCCCACAAACCCGGCATTTTCGCCGATTGCCTTACGGATTACGGCATCTGACGTAACGCTCGACTCACCCAGTCTCAATTCAAACCTTTCCAGCCTGACCGGCAACCTCCAAACGTGGGACAACGTGAATGCACCGTCCAATTTTTTATCCAGCACACCCGAGCCATGGAATTTTGAAGGCAGCGTAAACGGCTTTGATCCGGCGACAGGAATGGCCGTTTCCGCTGCCCAGAATGCCACGAAAAACACCGCCATTTATTTTAACTATAATCCAGCCCTCTTTCGCGATCCGATGCCACTGCTTCTGACTTCAGGATCGAATCCTGCGAATATCCATCTGGATGCCGGCAATATTCTCGGCGTCTCCGGAGCTACCTACGATCCAAGCAATCCGTGGACTAACGGCGTGCCTGAGCACAATGGAGCAAATGGCGACAAAAATACATTTGTCGGCTTCCTGCAAGGCGTTTATCCCTTGCGGGTCCAATTCGGGTCTCCTCCCCAGCCACCGACCTACACGGTCAACTGCGTCTATCCGAACCAGTCACCGCAAAATGTAGGACGGACGTATTCGCTCGAATATCGAGCGCAGGCGAATGGACCTTGGATCCCTTACCAACAATACGACCTTTTTCCCAATTTCGTTGCTTTCCAGGCACCAAATAACTGCAGCGGAACTACCTTTTACGGAGAGCCGATTCTCAGCACCTGGTCAACACCTGCAACCAATGGACAATTTTTCACGAATATCGTTTTCGATCCACGTACTAACCGATGGGGTGCCTACAAGGATTTCAATTATCCTCCCTTTGCGGACGCTTCATTTACTACAATGCTCACGCTACGCCCCGGCGCTAATCCAGGCAGCATCGCTCAAGGATTGAATCCAGGGGCGGCCACCCAAAGCCTGCAAAGCGCAAACCCATCGCTCGCCGATCCTGACGGCGTCGTCCGACGGGCGATGGGAGGCTACGCCCCGAGCGGATCAATTGTCGGACTACCAATGGCAACGCAAAATTATGTCAGTCGGCCGATCATTCTGCATCGTCCCTTCCGCACCGTAGGCGAACTGGGATACGTGTTTTCGGGGACGCCGTGGAAAAACCTCGATTTCTGTTTTTCTGAAAGCGGCGATTCGGCGCTATTGGACACGTTTTGCATTGAGGACGACTATCGACCGGACGCCATCAGCGCGGGCCAAGTCGATCTCAACGGACGGCAGGCACCCGTTTTTCAGTCCCTCCTGGCGGGCGCTTATCGCAATGAATGGAATAGCTTACCGTCACCACCATCGACGGATCCCGACCTGACAAATGCCGAGGCAGCAGCAATAGCTCAAGCCCTTGTGAATCGAACGACCAGCAGCGACCTCGGAAGCGGGCCGCTAGGTAATGTCGCGGATCTCGTTGGTCGTTATACCGTTGGTTTTTCAAACCCTAACGGACAGCCCTACGATGGCTTTTCAGCCGACGTAGGTGGGGATTATTCTGCAAACGGAACGAATGCTGCCTCCTACTCCGTTGTTCAACGCTTTCGTGAATCCGCTATTCGCGCCCTCGCTGACGGAGGCCAAGCCGGAGCTTGGAACCTGCTTATCGACGTCATCGTCCAAACCGGTCGATACCCGAAAGGCGCTACGAGCCTTTCGGATTTTCTCGTCGAAGGTGAGCGCCACTACTGGGTACACCTCGCACTCGACCGCACGACGGGTGAAATCATCGAGAAGAATATCGAAGTGGTGAACGAATGATCAAAGGCGGGACTTCGAGGCCGCTGCGTGCGGTGATAGCGGCCCAAGCTCGCCCACTTCGTCAAATTGTAACCAAGAATGAGCTTGCGCGTTCGAGAATGTAATACACAATAATCTCCGCTTATAAAATTTTGACTAATCTAACCTACTAAATTTGGAGGGGCGGGCAACGATGAAAAGCTGGACTCCAGTTCGGTCCTTGAGATTCCTCTCCGGCTTTCTATTTACTTTAGGCTTAGGCCTTTCAGCTAAAGCTCAAGACGTTCTTTGGGATTCGGCCTACCAAATCACTGGCGATTCTAACCTTATCACGTCGGGAATCGAATTCGATGCTCTCCTAACCAATTCCGGCTCGCAGACGACGTCACCGATCTCGGTCGATAATCTTACCTTCCATCTCGCGACCCCCACATCCAGCACGGCGACGTCGGCCACGGATGGCCTGATCAGTTGGAACATTACCAGCGGCGACAGTCAACGCTACGAATTTACTGATTTTTCCGCCCCAGGAGCATCTCCGGCCTTTGACGCGCTTATGGACAGTGGGGGCGTCTATTCAGATGGCGGTTCTGCCACCGGAATCGTAACTCTCTCCGGTCTGACAACCGGGAATCTATATTCCGTTCAAGTCTTCCAATGGGCAGATGACAATGATCCCGGTCTCATAACCCTTTCAGGAAAGCTCAGTACGACGCTGAACGACGGAGGTTCGACCTCCTCTTTGGGGCAATTCGCCCTTGGAGCGTTCGTTGCCACGGGGCCGACGGAGACATTTGGTTGGTCTGGCGATGGAAGCTCCTATACACCGCTCGGGCCGATTTCCGTTCAGGACTTTGGCTACGTTGGCCCTTACGAAACTCCCGAGCCTTCCACTTTCGGGCTGGTGTGTTGCGGACTGATGGTGCTTTTCATTTGGCATTGGTCTCGCCGGAGATCGAGACGACCGCGATGAAGGCTTACTTTATAACATCACCTTTCTCAACGCCCAAGGCATCCCTAATGGCCATCGCGATGCATTTGGCCTTCTCGTCCTTGGGAGATGCCCAGGATATTCAGTGGGCCAGTCCACAATTGATCGTAGGAACAGGTGACATCTCAAAGCATGGAACCTATGTCGATGCCTTGCAGACTTACTTGGGTAACGATGTTGACGGGAAGAAGACCGGGACTACGGACATTACCATCGGCGATACGATCTTCCACAAAGCTTCTGCCGGAGCCGACAGTGGAGGGGACGGGATCATTAATTTTTCTATTAACAGGGGCCAACGCTACTTTGGCAGCGGAAACAACCCGCACAGTGGTTGGAATATTTTCCCTGTCGCTCCGCCATCTTCACCTGGCTACAGTACGATTGTTAGTAACGGGATCTACATCAGCAACGGTGACGCCGATGGCGTGGTGAAATTGTCTAAATTGAAAATCGGTCGTCTTTACGAAGTGCAAGTTTGGTTTTTTGTACAGGATCACGAACACAGCCTTACCAAGCTTTCCGGAAAAAATTCGGTCACTTTGGACAACGCCGCTGGTAAACTACCGCCTGATGGCCCCATCCCGCCAGGAGCGTATGGCAACTTTGTCCTGGGCACCTTCAAGGCCACCGGTTCAACGGAGCAATTCGTGTATTCCATTGACGACAGCGGAGGACAGTATGCAGCAATCAGTTCGATTGCACTTCGGGACATAACGGATTCCGGCGGTAAACACTAAACCCGCGAATCCTGCGGCCATGCGCAATTCGACCGCAGCTTTCACCTTAATAGAGTTGATCGTGGTGTTGGCAGTTATGGGGACGCTTGCGTTGATTGGCGCAATCGCATTTCAGGGACTTCAGAGCGCCAACCGATTTTCGCTAAATGTCTATCAACTCGCAGATGAAATTAAACTCGCCCGGTCCTATGCCATTGCGAACGATACTTATGTATATCTTGGAATAATGGAAGCTGATCAGACGCAAGATTCGGGTGCCACCCCTCAGGTCGCCGGAATCGGTCGAGTCGATTTGGGTCTTGTCGCCACCAAAGATGGCACCAGCTTCGATAGCACTAATTACAACAGTTCGGATTTAGTGCTGATTCGGCCGGTCGCATTGTTGAATTTTATCCACATTACGGGCAGCCTTCCTCCAGCGACGTCAGGAGGAATGGCTCGTCCCTCCAATAATGTTAATAACTTGGAGAGCGGATCGGCGCTTTTTGCCACTGCGTTTTCCTTACCTTTGGGATCACCCCAAGGGGAAGGCAAGTATAACTTTGCGCTCTCGATTCCTTTCAACCCACAGGGGGCGATTACCGTCAACGGAAGCGCCGTTCAGTACATTGAAATCGACCTCGTGCCTTGCGTCGGCGCGGCGATCCCCATAAGCCCAGTGTCCCCCAACGTCGGGAATCAGGCTGCCATCATCGTAGATGGCGCGACAGGTGCTGTAACAGTGTTCCGGCCATGAAGAAGCTCCCTTGCCTTTCGCGCAGTGGATTTTCGCTAACCGAGCTGGTCGTGACGCTTGGTGTAGGCTCGTTTTGTCTTTTGGCACTAATTGGAACCATTCCGGTCGGCCTCCAGACGGTTCAGCAATCGAATAACCAAGACGAAATGGTGAATTTGGTGACGAAAGTATCTCGAGATATAAATTCCACAACCGCAAGTGCCTCTCCGTGTGAATCGCCTTACTTCGACCTAACGCTACCGCCGCCAGGTGGCGCATCAACGATCAGTGCGCCGCAAGCAGTTTATTTGGATGCATCCGGGGCACCGACTTCCGGTTTCCAAGACCCGAATTCCGTTTATCGGCTCAGTGTCGGTTTTGCTCCTCCGTCCGCCGGATCAACAATGGCAACGACTGCCAGGATCATGATAACGTTTCCCGCCCATGCAGACACGTCAGCGGGATGGCCCACTCATTACGTTGCGGCGGTTCAGACCATGGTCGCTTTGGACCGAAACTAGGGGCAGCGATGCAAGCATTTCGCGGTAAACGGCGAAACAGAGGCTTCTCCCTCATTGAGATACTGGTCGGAGTGGTGGTCCTTCTGATCCTGCTCGCCTTGGTGGCCAGCATGATGGGAACCACGACTCGATTAACCGACACGACCAATCGAAATATCGACGCCACGAGCGAGGCGGAGCAGGTACTCGACCGCATCGGTCAAGATATGGCGGGAATGGTCATCCGTTCGGATATTGACCAATATTTTGTGAACTCTGCTGCAAACGACGAGATGTTTGTCTATTCCCAGACGCCAGGCTATTTCGACAGCTCAACAGCCGCAGCTCAGCAAAGCACGGTATCGTTGATCGGATATCGGATCAGTACGTCAGCAAATCCTTCCCTGGCGCCCGCCTTGGAACGGGTGGCCCAAGGACTCACTTGGAGCGGCGCCGATAACTTTCCGTTTCTCATTTTCCCGCCGCGCAAATCCGTTACTCAATCTCTGACTGCGACGTCCGGAACTATCCCTCTCCAATGGGGAGGCGTCGTCAATGATGCGGATACGACTCCTTCCTTTTGGCACACCGTTGGAAGTCAGGTTTTTCGCCTTGAGATATGTTATCAACTGCGAGACGGGTCGTATACGCTCACTCCGCCTACGCCTTCCGCCCCTCCGCCCGCTTCGACGGGTACATCTTCCCCTATCGCTCCCGTTCCAGGGAGCATAAATGACACGACCGGATTGGTCGTGGCCATTGCGGTACTCGATAGCAAGAGCCGGCAAATCGTCCCAGCGGCAAATTGGAAATCGCTGATCGCAGCACTACCCGACGTCACTCAGAGTGATCTTAGTGCCAGTCCGGCTCGTTTAATGGAGTCTTCGTGGAAGGCAAAGCTTAATCAGCCCGCTTTCGCGGCCACGGCTGGTTTACCCATGACGGCGGCATCCCAAGTTCGTGTCTTTCAGCGTTATTACGCTCTCTACCCGTCGATTGCGCGCTGAAAGCATTTGCCTCAGATGAAGCAAAGTAGCGTCCGCGTAGGCGTGACGACATTCTGACTCTTTGACGCTGGAAAGACACCGTATTCGCAGACCGGCTTCTTGTCGCCGCTAACGGTCTTTAAAATTCAGATATAAGTACGTTAGTCCAAGCGCATTAAAACCCAGGAATTCGCCGACACGGGAGTCGGCAAGATTCCTGCAAGTCGATTGCCGACTTTGAACCATCAGTGAAAGGCTAAGTATGGCAACGATCACCCAAAACAAGGATTCAATTCGCGAGCTGATCGCTCGCTTTGCGGACGCCGTGACGCGCAAGGATCTTGACGCCTTCGGGGCGCTCTGGACGGGAGATGGCGAATGGGTCATCGGCGAACCCATGTCTCTTTCCGTGTCAGGCGTGGATAGCATTCAGGCCACATTTTCTCGAATTGTCTGCAAATGGGAGTTCTTTGCCCAGTTTGCCAACAACACCCTTATTGAAATCCGTGGCAAACATGCGAAAGCCCGCTCTACCTGCGAAGAGTTCGGCATCAATTCAAGGTCAGGTGAGACCTATCACAATATCGCTCTCTACTTCGACGATCTCACTTTAACGCCCGAGGGCTGGCGTTTCCAAAAAAGAAAGTACCACTACCTATGGTTGGATGACCGACCGTTGAGCGGCAGGACTTTTCCCGTTCCTGACGTCACCTTGACTCAAATTCAATGAATGAACCCGCCCATGCCTGGTGGGACTTTGGCTACGCAGGAGTTTTCGTATGCGTTTTTCTGGAGCAGGTCGGCGTTCCCATACCCGCGTTCCCGGCTCTGCTCGCGGCAGGTGCACTTGTGGCCTCGGGGACGCTAAGCCTGACCCTCTGCCTGATTGTCGCCGTCGTTGCCGGACTGGCCGCCGATAATGTCTGGTACGGAATTGGCCGTGCCAAAGGCACTCACGTGCTGCACCTGATGTGTCGCCTTTCTTGGAAGCCAGACGGCTGTGTAGGAAAAACCAAAGGCCTATTTTCCCAACACGGCTCCAAGACTCTGGTTTTCGCAAAATTCGTTCCCGGACTAAGCGTTTTGGCTCCGCCTCTTGCCGGCATCACAAAAGTGCCTTTCCCTCGATTCATTCTCTATGATGGTCTGGGTACGATCATCTGGGCGCTTCCCCCTCTTTTGGTCGGGGCCTACTTTCAAAAGGGCTACGAAGCCCTGGCATCGCAAGCTCAGTCGATGGAGGGATATTTGCCTTGGATTTGCGGAACAATGATTGTCGCTGTGCTCGCATGGCGTTACGTCAATCGCCGCCTTTACCTTCAGGCCCTTCGTGAGGGGCTCCGCGAAGGGATCAAGCCCGAGGAGTTGAAACGGATGATGGATGGAAGCGAGGACGTCATCGTGTTAGATATTCGGGACGAGTACGAAGCCAAAGCGAATCCCATCACCATCGCGAAATCACAGTGGATTCCCTATCCGAAGCTCTTGAAGCGGATCCGAGACCTTCCCTCGGACAAGCCCATCGTTGTTTTTTGCGACTGGCCAGAGGACCACGCCGCTTCGACCGTGATGCGAGCCTTTAAGAAAGCCGGCCTCGCCCAGGCCCGCCCATTGTTGAACGGCTTGAGGGGTTGGATTGAGAGCGGATTTGAAACCGTCGGTTTGGAGCCCGCCTCTTCCACGGCAACTGCGGCTTAGACGATTCTGGCATGAGTCGTGTGCATCTCATAACTGATTTCTGCAAACAGACTGACGATTTCGCTTTTAATAATTCAGGTCCGATATGACTCCCTTAAAACAGACAAATCGCCCTAGTCATCCAGCCCTTCGGGCGATATTTTTCCAAGTATGCTCCGAATAATCTACTCCAGCTCGGCTGCTGCCCCTTTTTCGGATCAACAACTCGATGAACTGCTCCAAACAAGCCGCCGCAAAAATCGTGCGGCGGACATAACCGGCTTGTTGTTATACAAGGATGGAAATTTCATGCAAACCTTGGAGGGCCCTGAGATAGCTGTGAAAATACTGCTGAAGAAAATCAAGAGCGACCCGCGACACCGCAGGTTCACCCTTCTGATGGAAACGTCCATTTTGGAGCGTTCTTTCGAGAATTGGTCTATGGGTTTCAAAAGGATTACGCAGGAAACGTCGATTAATGTCCCCGGTTATCATGACTCAGACGATTTCTCACTAATGAGCAGCCAGTTTGTCCAGAATCCCCTTAGATCGCTCGAATTACTTCTCTCCTTCAAGCAAGAAAGCTGAGCATTTCTCTCTTCAACAGAGCTGGAAGATATACCGGCCGCCGTGGCATCCGCGACATCAGGCAAATTCTGCGAAGGTTTCTTTTCGGAACGGCGGCACTCGAACGAACTGATAAAGCTCCACACGAGTTAGGGCGTACAGTCCTTCGATGCGTTCAATGTTCTCGCTCTGGAACTCGCCAACGCAGGGCAGCCCTTCACGCATGCGTGCGGAGAGATAAATTTGAGAGCCGATGAGAAGGTTATTGCGGAGCCAGCCTTCCATCAACCAAAGTGTGGTTGAGAGGATCGCTACGGTTTCCAGATCTTTCGTGAAGGTGAACGGTAGTGGGAATGGCACTAGGTAGGCGGTCACTCTGACGTACTGCCCGCGTCTCATCGCTCGTGCTCCTTGGGGCTCAAAACGCTCCCTTCTTTCCCGGTCATCGGTTTTCTCAACGAGCATGGCATCGTCCCGGAGATTGTAGCCGGGCAGGCGTGCCGGACGGCGCCAGACAGCGGGTGCTTGCGGGCGATCATCCGCCACCGCCTGTTTGGGTGGTAATATCGTTCTGGATCGAGCGAAGGAGAATCTGCACCGCGATGAGATACCTGGTTGACCGATCCAATATCGGATCATCCTTCGCCCGAAGTGTGACGTAACCATTCTTCTGTTGCAGAGTGGCTCCGGGTTGCTGTGCGACGTATCCCGCCTGAGCCAGTTCGTTAATCAGTGGCTGATTGGCCGCCAACGTCTGCTTTTGTGCCTGATCGAATGATGCATTGATTTCAACGAAGAGGCGCTTTTCCATTTGGATGCGAGGAGCACCCTGCCGAGCCATCTCGGACCAAGAGACCGTATCGAACTGAAACTGAGGCAACGCGCTTTTGTAAGTAGCCCATTTCGGATCGGTGACTGGAATGGAAAAACTGATCTCAGGCGTGACGATGATCGTTATCTGATCGGTGCCAGCCTTGGTCACCTGCGTCGCTTGTGTGGGTGTCGTTGGAGGTGGAACGTCAGAGTCAGGATGAATACCATGCTGCTCCCATGGCATCGGTCCTCCCGCGTCTCCGAAAGCTGCGTCAACATATTGCATGGCCATTTTGTTGGCCCGTTGCCATGACGTGAAATCGTACTGCGTATTCACCACGTCATGCCCGTTGAAATGGTAGATCAGATCCCAGAGCGAACTTGGTAGATCCAGCGCGAACTGGAGGGAGACCAGATCATGAGCATTCCGAATCGCATTCTGGGTTTCGGAAACAACCGCTGGAACCAGATTGTCGAGCGGTGGCGTGCCCCAGCTCGCATCGGTGACACTCCAGGGCGTAATCTCAATTTGGCGCAGATGTCCCTCGTGCCACCAACCCGTGATGACATCGCAATGCTCCGTGTCCAAGACTTGGCCATTCGGGAAGTGAACAATGGTGTGACCATGGATTGGAAAGCTCGCCTTTGTCCCCTCGGGACGAGGGACGATATTGTCCGCCTTCAGCACGCGCGCGGAAACAACCTCAAATTTAATGACCCCGTTTAAGTTAATGTTGGTGAGGTGCGGGTCTCCCCTGCGATTTAGAAGCGCCTCCACCACCGCGTGGATGTCGTCTCCTTGCCTGGGATAAGGCATCGAAAAGCCGTCGTGATCTGAGTACGGAGGGACCGGTTGTGAGCAGCCGGTCATGGTTACTGAGATAAATGCGGCGAGAATCAGGAAGTATCGGTTTAATAGTGGTTTCATAAGGCTTTTTCTTTTCAAGCGCGTTTGCTTGGGTAATGCAGGAGATAGGTGACGGAACCCTGGCGGGTGCGTTTCCTTTAAAACCCCGATTGGTCGAGGTGTTTTAGTCTTCCGCGGGAGCGGGCCGCCGTCGGAACCTTGGGCAATCGACTACCGCTGAACAAAGAAGTTTTCATGGGACTATCCTAGATAGACCAGGCTTTATCGACATGAGCCGACCGGATTATTTCGCGCGTCAATCCTCCGGCCTTTTGTTTGGCGTTTCCACCCTGTCTAATTGAAAGCCCGCGGGATCACGGGCTGATCACGATTAGACCAGGCTGCACAGCTTGACGTGGGCAGCGGCGCCTTCATTGACACATGAGTGGGCCGTACCTGCCCCAGATCGTGGGATCCCCACGGAAAAGTGAGTATAAAATAGGCCGGTCGTCTCATGACGGCGTCGGTGTTCAAGCCAAGATCGAGCCATGACCAAGTATCGACTCGCCTGGTGTAGCGACATCCATTTTGATTTCGTAAGGCCCGACCACCGTAAAAGGTTTCTTGATTCACTGGTGTTGACCGGCGCGAATGGCGTCCTCATCACCGGCGACCTCAGCATCAGTCGGCGGATTGCAGAGAGCCTCGTCGCTATCGCCGGCATGGGCCTGCCGACCTACTTTGTGCCTGGCAATCACGACTACTACACCAGCAGTTTTGCGGAAACCGACGCCGTCATTAAATCGGTGTGTCGGCGGCATCCTACGCTGGTCCGACTTGGGCAAAGCGAAGTAATTCCCTTGGGCGAAGGGACTGTCCTCATCGGTCACTCGGGGTGGGGCGACGGCCGGGCTGGGATCGGCTCGCGAACCACCGCGCGCATGAATGACTCTGTTTTAATCGCTGATCTGCGACTCGAAGACCGCGAGTTATTTGAGAAGTTGGGCGAGTTAGGCAGGGCCAGCGCACAGTACATGGAGGCCATTGCCCCCGCCGCAGCCCGGCAATCCGATCGCATTGTCCTTGCGACTCATGTACCGCCGTTCGAGGAAGCCTCGCGCCATCAGGGAGGCCCAGGCGATCCGGCATACCTGCCACACTTCACCAACGTTTCAATGGGCGAAGCGCTGCTCAGGATCGCTCGCGCCTTTCCCCACAAGGAATTCCTCGTTCTGTGTGGGCATAGCCATGAGCGCTGCGAATATCGAGCAGCCAAAAACCTGCTCGTGAGAGTGGCCAAGGCTCAATACGGCGATCCCGCGATCGAGGACGTTCTTGAGTTCTAACTGGCCACATTCATGCCGAACCAAATTCCGTGCCTGACAAAAGGCTGTTACGTCCGCCTCAAAAAGCTACATGCCGCTCCCGGTGGTGCACCCGCTTGTCCGTGGCCGATCCACGCCCCCTCCCTTTGGGATGATGTTCTTTCTCTTCCGATCGGCTACCAAATGGAAGGCTTCCTCCTCGATGATTTGGTGCAGCGAGGTTACATCCAGCTTGACCGTCGAATCCGCAATCGGGTCGTCCGTCGGGAATATTTACTTCGATCAGGATATTGCGGATAGCTGCCGGCGAGCTGACGACGCACAATTCGGTTTACGAAATTACCGTTGTCGAGCGACCAAGGACAGCCATGCTCGGAGAGCAAATCGCCGGGACGAAAAGATCCCGGCGGCTGGCAACGCCCAGCTTACCGAGGACAGACGAGACCTGATTTTTCGCCGTGGCGAATTTGGTGCCTCTCTCGCTCGCTATCTGTCCGTTTGTCTTTCGAGCGAGCATGCGATCTAGGGTGTCCCGTTCTGCGGGCGTGAGGGTCGAAAGCGCCGGCGCCCGCAAAGGGGCGGCGGATTTCGTCTCAACGAAAAACTCGATTCCAACCACCGGCAGCCAGGAATCGCCCTCATTCATCCGTTCAAATACCGCCGTGACCTTGTCACTCAGTTTAACCTGGCGCAAAACCTCTTGAGCCAAGGCTTGGATAAGCGAGGGAGGAAGTTCGGGTGCGTCCGACCGAGCGTGATGCCGCCGGCCAAACTTGATGGCCTTCAGAAGATCTGTAGCAGCCACACTCTCACCTATAAGTTGACCATCGATCCGCGCAGCTACCACGGCGCGATCGCTACGATGCAGCATCCACCGCAACCCCTCGTTTTGCGTTCGGATCATTTCCAGGTTGATGGCGTCACGGACGATGCGTTGCACGCTGGGGACTTTCTCCGTCCAGAACTTGGCTGAGGAAGCGGGCCACGGTTTGGACCAGCCCAGGCAGGCGATGAGCTGCGATCCGCGGGAGATCGCCATGACGTGACGCTCATTCACGGAAGGGCCGGTGCCGAAGATCGCCGCGACCAGACTCTGAACCCACGATGCCTGCGGACCAGCCGCCCGGCCGCCGGGAGGAACTTGACTGAGTGCCTTTATCACAGCGGACGGTGAACGCAACGTCGCTGGTTCCTGGTTTGGACCTGCCCAGAGAATGGGCTGGACGGCAGGCGACGGACGGAGCAACAAGCAGTCGGGAGAGGCACCGGTGGCCGAAGTGATGTCCCGAAACAATTTGCGGACGGAGGATGGGGTGTTCATCCCATTCCAGATAGACACCTCGACGCTGCTCCTTGGTCCCGTTAGCCGTGAAAGGGGAAGAAGCGATAACTTTTGGGCCTTTCAGCCTATGGGAATCGTAGCGTCCCCGGAGTAAAGGGGTTTATGGAAACATTCCTGATTGCCGCCTCGGCATTTCGCGAACTGATGAAGATTGCTCGCAAACGCTATCTTCTCTCGCCGCCAAAAGTGGCGCAGATGACGAACGATTACATGGATGAAAAACCAAACGGCCTGCAGATTGACTGGGTCGCCCGCAGGCTGGGAATTGATCCCAGCAAGCTTCAGGAAGAAATTTGCAGCGAAAGCAACTGGCCGATCTGGTCCATCAGTCTTTTTAAGATTACTGGCACCTATCTGGACGCTCCTGTCATCGAGGAGCTTCGCAATCACGGCATGGTACCCATTCTGGTCGAACAAGGCGGAGCGAAGGAGACCGAGCGTGCGGGCTACATAGTGATTTTAGCCGAACACCGCCTGGTTGCGCCAATGGCGCTTTCGATTTGTCGAAAGCATAACCTCGACTACCTCTTTTGTTTTGTCGCAGTCGTCGAGATTACCGAGCTTCAAACGGTGCTGGGAGCCTGAACGCATGAGCATCGAAGGCCATTGCGCCGGATGGGAACCTCCGCCCTCATGCTTTGGCCCGTTGCCACAAAGAAATGCGATAGCTCTTAGGCTCACCGGCCTATGGCGGCTTAACGGGTCTCAGTGGAAACTTGGATATGGAAACATTCTTGCCTACCTCGGAAAAAGTCCTGCGCAACGCCTACCCCAACGGCGTGTTGGACCATTGTGGCCTGGCATCTATCGCCAACAGCCGCGAATTGCTCGTCCGCGATCATACGCTGACAGTTTCATATTGGTATAATGGCGAGGATCCGTTTCAGGCCGATCTGCTTCGTCGTCGCGACGAAATTCTTACGACCTGCAAAGCTCGGGACGCTTACAGGAGCCATTTTCGCATGTGGAGCCAACACATGACACAGGCTCGATTGGAAGGTCTGGCGGTGAAAAAAGAAACGAAGGACTACATAATGCCTAGCGCAAAAGTGTGTCCGCCCATTTATTTTTACCCCACCGTCGCGCTCAATTTTCTCGCTCAGAATTATCTGCCGGAAGTTTTTGCGGTGTATCAAAAATGTCCGCAGGAAAGTCAACACGGCGCCCGCGCGGCCCTCTATGATAAGGCCGCCATTCGGGCTCGTGAAGCCATCTGCCTTCTGGGGATTTTTCTGGAACACGCAGAGGAGGACACCATGCTGTTCGAGTATAGCCTTCTTCTGGAGCGCACGCTCTTCACGATGATCGCGCTCATGCCGGTGGTTCGTTTGGGAATGCCTCAAAATTTCACAGAATTTGTGAGGCAAAGCATCTTTTCGATCGCTGACTATTTCTACGGCCAAGCGAAAACAATGCGAGCCTGCTTCGGTGCGCTTCCGCCGTGCTATTACGACGAACTCCTGGAATGCCTTGCTGAGTTGTGCAATCTCAAGCCGCGGGTCACGCCTTGCTGTCGCGAAGACGACGACGATTACCTCGATGCGGCGTTTTGAACTGCGCGCGTACAATGGCCAGTGGGAAAACCGCGGCGTCATCACGCGACTTCGGCGCAAACTTGAGCGTTGCGCTGCCCAGGGCGAGTGCGTGCTTCTCGATGGGGAGGGCGTCGAGGGGCTTTCTTCCCAGCAACTCTATGCTCTTGTGAGAGGGTTGCCTGAGAACAAAGTGCGTCCCGCTGGATTTCCGGCATTGCGGCCTTTCCCGGTGCCGACACGGTTATAAGTGCGGCCCCCGAGACGCTTCTCAAGTCGAGGAGCTTGATTAGGCTTACCACTTCCTATTCTTCTTGAGACCCTCGAAGAGCAATCTACCCCTTCATCTCCGACAGCCTCGCGATCTTAGGAGTTCCAAATGTGAGCGAACGATTGCCGTAGTTGCTTCTAGGCTCGTTCGGTCAAAAGCTGGCGAAGACCGGAGTAATCGATCTTCGCATTGTGGCGCTTATCGACGGGCATGCGTGAAAGTAGCCTGTATGAGTCGAGCTTTGCCCAAGAGAGAGCCTCCTTCAGGTCTTGAAGTTCACATTCCGTCGGCTGACGACGAACTTGGATCGCAAGATATCTTTTGTCATCAGCCGCCACGCAGCCGGCCAAGCGAATCCAGTCAAACTGCTGCGCGACGCACTCGGCGGCAAAAGGAAACAGCGTGCCTTTGGAGTCCGTGATTTTGGCTACACAGCGGCCAAGTAACCATAGTCGTCCGGCTGCGTCGAGGTAACCCATATCGCCGGTGCGGTGCCATACCTTGCCATTCACGGAAAACTTTGTCTCTTCGTTTCCTCGCCCGTGCAGGTACGTCGTCAACACGTGATCACCCTGGACGATGATCTCGCCCGGCTCATTGGGAGCGAGCATGACGGAATCGAATGCCGCCTCGGACAGAGTACCCAGTGGCTTACCCCAGCGGTCCTGCATTATACGGAGATCAATTTCTGAAACCGGGTGGCCGGCCAAAAGGCCTTTGCCGGAACGCATGCCCGTAAAATCGTCTTCAGTAATCTCAGAAAAATTCAGGTGAGCAATGGGCTCCGCTTCAGTGGACCCATAGACGGCCACCGGATCATCGGTGAAGGTGGCCTGCAATTGAGAGAGCAGTCGCGGAAAGACGGGAGCACCACCTGTATAAACTTTAAGGCGGGACGAGTTTGCTGAGTCTCCCGCTCGCTGAAGATCTGCAAGTAAGCACTCAAAGATGGCTGGTGAGCCTGCAGTGCGGTTGGGTTTGAACTTCCCGATTTGTTGCAGTACTGGGACAGGATTAATTGAACCCGGACGGCGAAGGTCCGCATTCGGGATAATGCTGGTCACTCCGGAGCCGAGGTTGGCAAGGACGAACACCGGTAACGTAGTGAGGTCAATCTCACCGGCCCGCAAGGCAATGCTTTTCTCCAACACACGATGTTGGGCAAGCAAAAATCCGTGACTGCGTACTGCTGCTTTAGGCTGCCCCGTGCTGCCGCTTGTGAACGTAAGCAACGCCGGTTTGTCTGACTCAGCCTGTGCAATCTGTTTTAATGGAGCGTGTCTTTGTGCGTTTCCGAAAGGGATAGCTCCCGGCATCCACGAGCCGATCACGAAGGCATGCGGCACTTTGCGTAGAGCCGATGAAAGGAAGCGAAGTAGATGAGCTTTGGGCGAGCCGATCAGCCCCGCTGGAGCCTGTAGGTCGCAGCACCTTCGGACATGCCCCAGTCCCGCTGATGGGTCGAGGAACATTGCGACCATTCCGGCTCGAAAGATTCCGATAAGTGCCACGTAAAGCTCGATGGACATGCCATGAAGGACGAGAACGCTGTCTCCTTTCTTTAATCCGTTGGCCATGAAGAGTGCCGCAGCTTGAGCGGATTGCTGGTCCAGTTCGGAAAACGTGATTGCGCGATCCGCACCGTTCCTCACGTCGCGAATCGCAATCGCATCGCCCATCTTGCCCGCGCGTTCCGAAAGGACCTGCGCGATATTCATGAGTCGAGCGAATGCGCGAAAAGCGTGTAGCGCCGAATCGTCTGCGCATAATGCCCGCTGATATTTCGCGACTTGTTGGATTCATGCATCAAAGCATGAATGGCCCGTTGATAGCCGTGCTGGTGGGCAATGCGCTGAACCTGATCGACCAAAACAGAACCGAGTCCCGCCCAGATACGGCTCGGTAGCACTGCCACCGTCTTCAAAATGATCGTATCGACCGGTTGGCCCCGTTGGGCCTGAGCGCGGTCGGAAATCGCGAAAATATAACCAACGGGCCGTCCTTCGTATTCGGCCAAGAGCACGAAGCGGGGATCAATCAGCGGTTTGATTTGTTCGTACTGCGCGATAAAGGCGGCTTCATCCAGCGGCGTATAAAGAAAATTGGAAGCGAAGCTAATTACCGAGACTGCGTAGATTCTGCGTAATTCCTCAAAGAAGGCCTCAGGCCGAAACGGGCGAATCGACACGCCTGCATTCTTCAGACGCTCTTCGGCCCTCTGCATGCGAGGGTCGCTGTAACTGAGATCTGTATTGAGGGCCGAATAGTATTCGGCCAGGGGCACGAAGCCGACGCTTTGGAAATGCACTGGCCACTCGGGAGGGTTGGTGGGTTCCAGGAAAAAGGGCGGCTCCGTTCCGACTTCGGTGACGAGGCGATATCGCCTCCAAGTGTTTCCATCGATGGGACCGACCGCGAGATTGCACTTCTGCTCGCGCAACGCCTTCATCGCTTCCGTCAGCAGGGCGGATCCCTCATCGAGACTGTCCGCGGCGTAGTGGCCGATGTAGCCGAGTGTCTGGCCATCCAGAGCCGGTGTTGATTTCCACCAAAGCGAACAACGCCCGGTGAGTTGGCCATTTCGCGAAATGTTGAGATGAGCGTCCGGTTTCTGACCAGACAGGACGTCGGGAGCGAATTGCGGCAGACCGGGGGCGGGTTCGGTTGCGGGAATATTTGCAAAATCGCGCGCTAAAAAGTAGTGGACCATGGCTCAATAAGCGTAATCAACACAAAGGCCAACAGAGAAGCCACAAGACCAATGGCTCCCTGACGCAACCATCTTGGTGTGTCGTTGGGTGATTCGGGGAGGTTTCGCTGCAGATTGGAGAAGATGAGCACTGACAGAGCCACGAAGATCAGCGCCGCGATGGCCAGGATGCCTTCATGTCCGTTGTTTCGCCAGACCCACAAATAGGGGAGTGCCGTGACGGTGAAGCCAAGCAGTGTCGCCTTCACTATCGCAAAAAACGAAACGCCCGCTCGATCCGCCCGGGCGAAATAGGCAAGTGCGACCATCCCCAAGTGAGTGGCATAGGCCACACCATAGGGGTAGATCAGGTTGGTGCAGTTAAGTGACTTCGACAAAAAGAGCCAGAACAGGCTAGCGAACGCGACGCAAAATACGCCGTGGACTGTGTGAACAGATTGAGTTTGCGGGCGCGCCTCCGGGCACAACAGGGTGTAACCCAGCATCATCATTGCCGGGGCCAGCAACCAATGCCAATCGCCTAGGGCCCAACTGGTGTAGAGCACGAGCGCGCCACCTATGACTGCGCTGCGCGACAGGTACGTGATCTGACGCCACCAAAGCATGACGACCACCAGCGCGATGATGACGATAAAGCGCTCCAGCAAGGCCCAAGAACTCAATGTCAGATAAATTTTGAGCAGAACGAACGTGGTCAGCGGTACGAAGAGATTGTCCAACCCCCGCCATGAGATGGCCTCCATCAGCATAATGACCAAGCCAAGGCCAAGGCCGATCAAGAGCGATTCGGTGCGCCCCGTGTTCGTCATTAGGAGAATGGGAATGTGGATACTGAGAAAAGCGACAACGAAGAAGGCCATCGAACCTTCCCAGCTCTTGGTGCCTTCGTCTGTCTCGTACTTTGCAAGACCATAGCGGATGCCGATTAGCGCACCCGTCGCGTCCGCGAGGGCCAGGACTAAAATCGGAATGAGGAACAGGATCACGTCACCTTTCGCCAGCCAGAAAACGGTTAGCACAGCGACGGGAAAATAGATCTCACCCAAGGAACTCCGGTTGACGCTGCCAAGCACGGAACCGAGTTCTCGTTGGACGGGAGCAAAAAGGCGCACCGCCGTAAGTAGACCCACGGAGGCACAGGCAAGGATTAGGACCGGCCAGACTTCGTGAAATAGAAAAGGGAAGGTAAGTGTGACGAGACCCATGCCGACATGGACGATTTTCCTCACGAGTTCCGGATGCAGGACAAGGCGTTCCTGCAAGGCTCGCAATCCAACGAGGAAAACTCCCAGCGCTAGGAGGACGCCAGCGATGCCGATCCATGGATTCATGCCGGCAGTACCTCTTCGAGAATGAAGGCGCTATAGAAAAAGGCTTTATCACGCGAGAGGAGATCTCGGGAGCGGTCTGCATCTTCGCGAAGCTGCGAGGCCATGCTCTCTGGCCGCGAACGAGGCGCGAGCATATTCCAGTAGGCCAGCCGTGCCCCAGGTCGGGAGGCCTGGACGAGTTGCGTTAGCAGCCGGTGGTAATTTTCTTCCGACATGTACTCGAAAATATCGCTCAGGTTGAAGGCATCTAGACTCGCAGGGCCGATCTTTTGTAGGAAGTCCTCTAGATTTTGGCAGCGCCACTCAAGCCGGTCCAGATTTCTGCGGATGAGGTCGAAGTTTTCCCGGCGCAGGGCAAAAGGAAGAGCCTCACCATGCGTCCCCGTCAAAATCCAATGCATATAAGGATTCTCAGCCGGGTTCAATTCGACGAGAGCATGTCGCGTGCGTGAAAGAATCCGGTCCGCCACGCTTCCCTGCACGTAGCGGAAAAAGGCGGGATCCCGCCCCAGCTTCCCCATCACGGTTCGCGAGAAGAAGAATTTGAAAAGAAGCCGCCACCGCCAGGTATCCCATTGCTGCGAATAAAATGCCCGGCGCTCTTCTAAAGTTCCGCCACGTAAGAGTGCCTTTGTCTTTGACTGTGAGTGGACGAGGGGTAGTAGAACGTTGCGGAAGATCGCGAAGTAGCGCTCGAACTTTCCCAAGCTGCCGATACCGGCTTCAATCAGTTGAGAACGATCATCCCAAAAAGCCCGGACGGCCTTTGAAAGAAGCGGCCGGCATTTCAGGTAGAGCTGCCCCCGATGCGATAGCGCACGAATTCGGTCGCTGGGTTCACCCGTATATGCCGCAGATGGATCGGGCGGCCTCGAACCGATGAGAATAAGAAGCTCTTCATGTGTCAGACATCGATATGCTGCGACGCGCAATTCCAGGCAGGCAAGTTGCGCTGGATTGAGATCAAGCGCATAAACCTTGGCGGGCGATTTGGCCAGCATGGCCAGCGCGTTGTCGCCCGCTGAAGCAATGGACACGCAGGTGTCGCCGGGCTGAATCGCCAAAGCTTCCAGCAGAATATCCGCATCTTCCCAAACTTGGGCATAACGGATTGCCTGAAAATCGGCGCGTTCCTGGACCTCGCTTTTCATGCTCCCCTTGGCTCCTGAACTTTTCGGATCGTACCAGCGCTTCCGTCGAGTTCGACCCAATCGCCGGTCTTTAGCCAAGTGGTCAGTCCCGATATCGAAACGACGGCAGGGAGGCCAAGTTCGCGCGCGACAATGGCCGAATGAGAAAGCAGGCTGCCGTATTCGACTAGCAAACCGGCAGCGGACGGAAAAAGCATGATCCAGCCAGGATCCGTTCGCAGTGCAACGAGGATTTCGCCTTCATGAAGTTCGGCATTACGCGGATCGAAGATAACCCGCGCTTGGCCTCGCACGATTCCCGGGCAGCAACCGATTCCGCGCAATTCGTCGCCCGTAGCGACAGCTTTCGGCGCAGCCGAGCTAACAAACGTATTTCCCTGATGGACGATGCCTAGCGTTTCAAATCGGTCTGCCGGAGGCAACTCTAGGCGATAGCGGTCGAATTCTTCCTGCCGGAGTTTTACCAGCGACCGCAGGTCCGTGGTAACTGTGGTTCCGTCCATGAATCCCAGCACCTCTTCAACCGTGAGATAAAAGACGTCTCGGGCTTCATTCAGGCGTTCCACGGCGGCCAAGCGCTTCCCGATCTCAACGAAAATACGCCTTACCCGGCCAAAGAGGCGCGTTCGCTCGAAACGCAGGTTTTCCCTTTCGCGAACGCGGGCGCGGGCTTGGCGGAGTACCCACGAGAAAACGAGGCTGCGAATTGGGTGCCTCCGAAGTTTCGTCCTTACCCGATTCTCGGCTTGAGCCCTGAGTTTCTCGTCGATGGAGCCAGATCCCGTGGGTGCAACCGATTTTCGCTTGGCGATCTGACCGACGGACCTGAACAACGTTAGCGGCTGATCATGAAGCGTGGCCGTTTCGAGTTTGAGTTCTTCGATGCACCGGTCTCCGAATTTTTCGAGGTAGGCGTGGAAAAGTGAGGCAAATTCCAGGTGCTTGGGCAGGTCAGCCTGAATTTGTTCCAGTGACCCTCCCGAGAGCAGTTGAGGTAACGCTTGAGTCTT
>Ga0209611_10003210_pt1 | contig 28540 bp, 12 predicted proteins | sample S1TSphgellanicum_3_FD_187693 | JGI IMG/M metagenome (GOLD analysis project Ga0209611, IMG submission 187693) | Host-associated microbial communities from peat moss isolated from Minnesota, USA - S1T2_Fc - Sphagnum magellanicum MG (SPAdes) (version 2) | ecosystem: Host-associated > Plants > Peat...
ATGGCTATTGAGAGATCGGCGCATATTGATGAGGAGTGCCAATCCATACTGAATTTCTTGAGACCAGGCCTTGGAACCAGTGCTGGACTGAAGGGAGTTGCTCCATTGAGAAGCAAGCGCCGAGAAGAGAATTGCTCAATTTTGGCAACTCTGCCACATTCTAACATTCCTTTGATTGTGATGGACTCTACTGATGATGATGAGGAGGAAGATGAAGATGTCCGACCGTTCTCACTGAACCAGTCATTCAAACCAAGTTTTCCAGATGAAGAGGGCATTACTCTGGAGGATATTGAAGCAGTTGTAGGTACCATTCCAGATGCTGAAAAAGAGAATCCTTGTGAAAGGCCTCTGGCAAAAAAGACTACCAGTCAGGATAGTGGAAAAGGCCGGAGGTCAAAGACTCACAGTGAAGGTGATTTTGTAGATGATGTTGCTCCAAAGCCCAGGACTGTGAAGGCAAAGATATCAGATGAGAGTGAGGTTTATCCTGATTTTGAGCTTGCAGAAGATTCTGGAAGCAGTGATTCTGAAGTAGAGGATGAGCAGAAGGATCCACTTGATTATGCATGGAAGGAGTTTGCAATAATGTCACAGCAGGCATGGATTTTCAAACATCATCATTCTTATGCAGCATTTTCTTTTGGAGAAATCCTTCATCCTGCTTCATGATGTGTTTTTTCTGAACAGTGACCAACAAGTAGATCTGTGATACCACTATCTTGTCTTCTGAGTACCATTCACTGATATACCAAGGAGGTGAGTCTGTTTTGGATGCAGGATGCACTCAAACCTGCATTGGAGGAGAAGAAAGAGGATTGTGTGCACAGTTTCATAACAACCTTAGACTTGGGAAGGTCGTGCACTATCTGTGGTTTGGTTGTGGAACATATCAAGGATATGGTATTTATGTGGCACAAACCTGTACGTGTCCTTAACACACCTGTTACTGTAAAGCTTTGTCTAGATGAAACCAGCATTACTAGGCTTGGAAATTATATGTGTTAGTACATGTAGTAATTTACATGTAAGCAATGGAAAAAACACATAGGAAAATTGAGAACAGGATAGGAGAAGAGAAAAAATTAAAGAAAACTTCATGAAGAGAAGTTTTTCTTTGTTGTATCAACCTTGTGGTATGTCCTTTCACCCAGTGTTTTTTGTCCATTTTCTCCACTTTCCTCTGGAGCTTAGAGACCCAAAGACTCTTCTTTCTTCTTCTGTCTCAGCATCAAGATGAATATCAACCCTTCTCAACTCCTCCTGACCCCTGTGGGCCTTGCCAATGGAACCGCCATTGACAAGGACAAATGTACCTTGTCACCTGTGGTCAATGTTGACTCCTTGGAGACATCTATACGATCTGGGTTAATCTGTTTATTTTACACCCCACCTTCCAAGTGTCCAATCACCCTAATATTGGTAGCAAGACAGGATATGAGAAGAAGAGTAAGAAAATAAGAGAAGATAAAAATGGAGACATTCACAGGGAGAAAAAATTGCATATATCTTTAGAAATTCTTAATTGATAATACATACAGTGCTTATGCTTTTATAATATACCATATGCTTGATACTTTACACAGTAATTTTTAGTTATGCCAATCCAGTGCAACATTGGATGGGGGACATGGGCATGAACTAATTTTATTCCAGTTTCACTGTGTGGAGTTGAATGGACATACACAAAATAAATTTTGGTTGTCAATTTGAAAGTCTAAAGATGTCAATTTTGTGTTCAAAACCAGGTTCTCAAGCAGAAACGTTTGACCCCAGGGGAAAGGCAACCTAGATATTGGTCCAAAGAAGGTGATGATGCAGAGCTAGAAGAACCACTAGGAATTCCTGGATTAGAGGTGCACCCCTCATTGGAAGAAGCACTGCACCCTCATCAACTGGATGGCTTCAAGTTCCTCTCAAGGAATCTGGTAGAGGAGGATGCAGGCGGTTGCATGCTTGCATTTGCACCTGGCACAGGGAAGACTTTTCTTGTTATCAGCTTTTTACAGAGTTTCTTGATCCAGGTTCCTCATGCTAAACCCATGGTCGTTGCTCCAAAGGGCATGCTTCGACCTTGGGCTCAAGAATTCAAGAAATGGGAAGTAGAAGAGATTCCTATCTTTGACCTGTATGAGGCAAATAGTGTAGAAAGCCAGTTAGACCTGCTCCAGAAATGGCAGCAGCAAGAGAGAAGTGTCCTACTGGTAGGATACCCACAATTTGTAAACATGACTGGTGATGTTGGGAAGCTGCTCACAGAGGGTCCTGGGTTGCTGATCCTAGATGAAGGTCACTTGGCAAGAACCAAGAATACTAAGATTTTGACATCACTAATGCAAGTACGTACCAAGCGACGTGTGCTACTGTCAGGTACACCATTCAACAATAATTCTGATGAGTTTTACCATACTCTGGAGCTAATTCGACCAAATTTTATGCTGCAAACTGGAGCAAGCCTGTCTCCAACTACAAATTCAACTGAAGTCATTGCATCGGAGATGGTGGTGGCGAGCCAATCCACATCATTTATGAAGCCTTCAAATGGCAGGCAAGCATTCAAAGACATTTTTGGGGATGGGATTGACAGTGGGGATCCAAAACAGATGACGGAAGCCTTGCGACATCTGCGGACATTCATTGCTCCTTTTGTATCATGGCACAAGGGTGAAATCTTGGACACCTTACCAGGAATTTCTGACTTCACAGTTATGCTTCACATCACACCAATGCAACGACATTTGCTTGATTTGTCAGAGATGAAGAATAATGACAATTTACAGAAACGAGCTGCAGCCATCTATGTCCATCCTGTTCTGGAACCGGTGGCAGAAACCGGCAATAGGAGTCAGGATGATCTTAGACTGCAAGGTGATGTTAAGGTAAGAGATGGTGCGAAGCTGAGGTGGGTCCTTGATTTGGTGCGATTGTGTCATGCTGCTGGAGAGAAGCTACTTATTTTCAGTGAGTACCTGTATTCACTTGCCCTTATTGAGAATATGGCAAGTCACCAGATGGGCTGGAGCAAGGGCGTGCAAATCCTTCGGTTGGATGGGAAGATGCATCCGGCAGAAAGGGAAAGTACCATAACTCGCTTCAACTCAAACTCTGAATCTCAGGTATTATGTGCATCCGTAAAAGCATGTGGCGAAGGAATTTCTCTTGTGGGAGCTTCTCGAGTAGTCTTGTTGGAGGTTTCCTGGAATCCAGCTGTTGCTCGGCAGGCAATAAGCCGAGCCTTTCGTATTGGGCAACAGAGAAAGGTCGTAGTGTACCGTTTGATTGCTGCCAACACACACGAAGAGCACAAAATCCATGAGTCCTCTATTCGCAAAGACTGGCTGGCCAGAGTTCTCTTTGATCAGAATGCCGCCTGCAATGACTACAGGAGCATTCTTTGTGATGTTACAAAAGGGTGCAGTGACCGATTCCTTGACCATGGTCCCCTTAGGGATGGTGTACGCAGCATCTATGAACGTGAGTTCTAAGAATTTCTAGGGTAGTTACAGATAGAAACTGCATATCTGAGATCTACCAAACTGATTCATTGCCATTTTGTGTCTGTTGCTTGGTCCCGAAAACCATCATTTGGGGGCTTTGCAGGAGGCAGTTGGGGGGATGGGGGGGCAGAAACAGGGCTGTGGAGACGGGAATGCACATGGCACAGTTTTGTAATTCTAGTCCGGATGACATCCTGGAGTAAGTCCCTCCCTACTGTGAAAAAAGATGAGTGAAGCTCTCTGTTTTAATGTGCTTCAATTTATTATCAAGCAGGAGAAATCACAAACATGTATATTTCTGTTGAAGAAAAGCTCAAGAAAAGGGGTTGCCAATTTTAATAACAATGATGTAAATATAAAAACCTCCCAGATGGGCTCATATTTGGGCCCAACTATTTTCCAATTTCCAATCACAAAACGGGTTGAAAATCAGCTCAAATGACTGGCAGGTACAAAGAGCAACTCCACTAGTGCTCAGTATGTGACCTTGCAAATTAAAATTGGATGAAGAAAAGTCAAAACATGCTGGTTTGGCTCTGCAAAACGGTTTTGACCCAGCATTTTTTCACTGTTTTTTAAGGCTGGTAAAAGGCCCCGCACTTCCTAACACATGCCAGAGAAGAGTGTAATAAATATGATCTGACTGCAGCTCTCTGTTTCTCATTGGCAATCAAAATGATTGTTCCAAGTGGTTTGCTATAGTAGTCTCCCACCCATTTGGAGTCCTGGTTTTAGTTTCATGGGTGGGGTTGTAAAAACACAATTAACTAAACTTGGATGTGAGAGATATCTTTTGCAGGGCCACATACTGAGTACAGCTGGGGATGCTCTAATAAGTACTGACAAGTCTTGGGGGCCACAAGTACTACCATTTGGTTTATTACATACTCACTTATACCAGACTGGACTGATTCTTAACATCATTACTTAGACAATGTTACATATCACCGAACAAACTATATACTTTAAAAACCTAAATAGTAATATCTGAACCCTAAATCCTAATAGCTACAAATTGTGTACTTGTCCGATACCTTACAAGTGGAGTTCAATCTCAACATTTGTATCACTATTATTAATAAACCATATGAATGATTCGATAATGCAAAATTTGTTCCATGCACACAAGTCATTCACATCTGAATCGTTACTAATTTGGTTTACAAATCAACTTTGGCAACAGGTCATTCCATTTTTTTGATGCTTAAAAAAATTTGTGGCATTAATAATCTTGAATCCACAACAATGGAAAATTACTTACTTGGAAAATTGGGAAAAAAAAAGGAGAAGAAATTCCTAAGAATGTCTCTAGAATTTGGGTCCAACAAATGAACACCCACCTCGCACCTGCCCACAATGTCATGTTTGTACATGGGATTTTTTCGTTTCATTTGGACACTTGTTGTTTTGGGTGTAGTTTTTTTTCCCAAACATAGTTGTGTCGTATCCAACATGATAGCACACCACGAATTCCATTAAGATCACTCATTTTCAGATGGCTAAAGGAATAGGGTTATGCAATTTACATGCGGATATTTTTTGAGGTCAGCTTTTGAGGGAAAGAACAAGAATCAATTTTGAAAGACTAATGGAACTTTCGAATTCGAGCTACTAATGAAATTATTTTTTTAGAAAGTGGCTAAGATGTAGAGCATAGCTATGAATGGTATGTATGTTCTCAAGGTTTTCAAATGGCTGGAACTTGAGTCTCTGCCAGTTGATGCAGACACTGGGGACTGTGAGACAACAGCAGGTCCGTTCGGTGTAAGTGAGGCAGAAATGGTTTGTGAACCTGAAACAACAACAATTGTCAACAGGACACGAAGCCATTAGAGAAGAAAAATAAAATCGAATATCCTTGTTGAATGAATGTAATGTCCAATCTCATCCGAGAAACTTTACATTGAGACCCGAAGCAAATATTTTATGGCCAGATGATGCTGGTTACCACACATAGTTGATTGTCTGGGAGCATCGAGTGTACTCATTATGGGACACATCAGATTCAGCCAACAAGCAATAAGGAACATGCAGAAAGGCTGATATGGAAGTTCTGAAAATGTTAGAAGGCAACAAAATATGTGACATAACTGGGGAGCTAGTATCCAATGGCATGCTGCCACATAAGCAAGATGCTCCCTACTACGACCCACTATGGTCAAATAGTGAGAGCTCATTTCCATGTCTTTGTAGCTTTTCACAACATTAGACTTGGAATCCATTGCCACTTAGCTAAGGTGACAGGCGTGAGCATGGCTGAGCAAGAGGCTGGTTTTCTTTTGAAAGGCCAGTGCAAGTACAGAAGAGTTGTTACTAGCACTTGTCAGTCTGGTAGATTACCCACTATTTTGGTGCCAAGGTGGGTGTGGGAGGAGACTCACCAAAACAGTGGGCAAACATATTTCTGAATCAAACTTATATCATATGCAAACGGTACAAGAAATCTGGTGCTTCAAGAGTTGATCATACTTACAATCGAAATTCTTCCAGCCAAGTCGCTTCAAGTCGTTATCATAAACAATGATCTGATTTTGGAGAACAATGTCTGGTCCATCATCCCCACCACAAGGAGTCAAAAGAATTCATTAGTGCTTCAGAACTAGGCTTTCATGTGAACAAATAAATAATAACCCACACACACACACGCACGCACACCAAAGAGCAATGCAAAAATTAGTTGACAAAACCCGATTGTTTGTTGGCCAAGACCAAATTATATGTAGCAACATTCCTGAACTAGAGTATAGAAATCACTTGGTGACATGCAATAAGAGTCTCTCTACCTCCAAGAATGGAGTAGGAAGACACATCTCCAGAGCTTGCTTGCCACGCTGGGCAGTAGTAGGTATTACCTCCCTATCAAAAAACAAAGAATTCAAGTTCAACCAAGTCTACTATATTAGAAAGCATTTGTTAATTCATAATTTGCTTGCAAAAAGAAAAAAAATAGTTAACAGATTGGGAGTGAAAACCAGAAACTTTGAGACATGAAACTGTGGCATTCGGAAAATATGAGAAACTCACAACTTGTAATGGAAGAAGATATGAATCAGAGCCTAGCTCCATTGTTCCACCCTCGAAATAAAGTGTGATATTTGGAAACACGCTACTTGAACTGCAAAAGTGGCACCCAACAGAGCAACATTAAAGATTTGTGAAAACACAGAGTAAATTAAGAGGAGAAAATCTTCGAAGAATTTCTAATGATACATACAGTCTGCACATTATTGGTCAAATGAATAAAGTATGCAAAAATGTGAAAATGTTCTTACACAATTCAAGCATCTTGCTAAACACCCATCTCACCCAAACCATCTCTTTACACATTCAACAAATCTCACCTTGGGGTTGACAAAATTTATATAAACAAGCCATGGATGGGTATCTATCTATCTGTCCACCCACTCCATCTTTTGCCAAGGAGGTTGGGAGGGACAGAGGACGGGAAGGGTGGGTTTGTATGTACGTATGAAAGCTTCAGACACACAGACAGACACCATTTTTTTTATTGTATGGATATTTTCATGTACCTGGGATAGCACTGACTGCCTTCTATTGTTTGGAGTGGAGTTCCTACACTCTCATCAATCTGCCACCACCACTTCCACATCTTGTTACATGGGATCCGTCTTTTAGAGGATTTTCATATCAACAAGTACATGGAACTTTGGAAAATTTATGTAGATATCAGCTTTGCTCAAACTTTTTATCTTGATTGGTTTCATAGTATGTAATATCGTAGTATTATATCTGCAACCCTACCACCCAATATGCTGCATTCTATTAATTAGACAGGATCTTGCATTTTTTAACCCCGCAATAGAAATTTAAGTTGCAAACACAAAGGGAGAAAAAATTGATTTACCGCATTCATAAAGTCAGTGAAGAACGGCTCAATTAGATTTGCCAAAGTTGTTCCACTATCAAATATAACTTCCAAGTTTGATCCAGATGAGCTTGTGAGAACAGTTGAGCTTGAGATATTGACTCCTTGAACCGCAATATTAACCAAAACTGCAGTGTAATGTGATCTGCATTCCCTCAACATTGAGCAGGTTGGTGCAATTATTAGTACTCTGATTATTCAGTTCATTGAACAAGCTTAAAACTCTCCGTAAACCAAGACCAGGCTGGTATGAAAGCTTTAAAAAGCACCCAATACCATGACCAGGTTGGTATGAATTATTTTATAAAAATTCCAATACCAAGACCTGGAAAATTTTAATTGGGTGAAGAAAAAACATGCCAGTTTGGCTCAGCAAAATGGTTTTGGCCCAGTATTTTTGCAGAGAGTTGGCTCAGGCTGGTGAAAGGCACAGCAAAGCCTAACACGTGCTAATGATTGGCTAGATAGTTTGATTGGTCCCAGGTGGGTTGCTATTAGTAGTCTGCCACCTATTTGCAGTCCCAGTTTTAGTTTTATGGGTGGAGTTTGAATAAAAAGTGGATTACTAAACTTGGATGTGAAATAATTTTTTGCAACGGTCACACATACATATACTGAGCATCTCTGGAGATGGCTCTAAGACTAGACCTTTATGTTTGGAAAAACACAAACACCTCTTTATTCTCAAGAAGTGAGAGTCTTTGGAAAACTCAAGAAAATGTACTTACTGATTTGGAACCATGTTGGTGTATGTAATGCCCGGTTCGGTGATTTCACCTATCACAAGACTACTGGTTCCCGTCTCACCCTGAAGACAGTGTGCAAAAATATCGGGAATTGTCCCATTTGCTGCTAATTGAGAAACCACTGAAACCGCATTCGCACCAAACCCAATCAATCCATCAGTTGCCTCCTCTGAGCTCGCCAAATTCCCTGTTCGAACATTTGCACACCTGCTTCCCATGCATCCCCGGGCAGGTTCCAAATTTTCATCAACTTATAAAGAGCCTCTCTCCAGATCATATAGGAAAAGCTTGTCATTGAAAAAGCTTCATACCCAAATAAATAAATAAATAAATAATAATAATTAAAAAATGGTCACAAATAACAATGTAGTTGGTTAGGGTTTTTCTGGAGTTATATAGCTTTGTAGGACCATATTTATTCAACTTGGAAAAAAAAAGAAATGGGTGTTAAAATTTCTTATGGAAAATGTGAGGATTGAAAAAAAAACCCCAAATTGACGACATATTAAGAGACTTGGGTTGTGTGACTAAAAATAGTTCATTTGCAAAAAATTAATAGCAATTCATTTGCAAAGAGTCTCACCCAAAGGAAACTCTCGTTGATACAAGTTCCGTAGAGTTTGTTGAATTGATAATTGCATTGTATGCGAAGAGATCAGAAACAATGTAGCCACTTACAGTGCTACCATCTCCATATTCTGAGTAAAATTGACAACTTGAGCCTACACCACAAGTCCCCTGCAAACTATCTGAAGCTGCCGAAGTGCAGAATGCATCACCGCATTCAATTGCTTGGTTGCTTGAAGATGCCGATTCACTATAAGGTGAAAGCGAGATCTAGCACATGAAAATTTCCACCATGTACCATGAAAAAATTTATTGCAATGTTTGATGTAATAGTAAGGTACATTCATAATATATAACAACGGAATCACAAAAATTATAACCAATGTTTTTATTTTAGAATAGGTTAACTAAGTTAACTTATGCGATGTATTTGTATAATAATATTTTAATATATCACAATAGCATTTGGATAAATTTGAAAATGAAATCTAATGAGTATAAGATATTCAAAAACATGACTATGTAATCAAATCTTTTAAACACAATTTAAATATCAAAATTTTAGTGAAATAAAAGAAAAGAATTACCAATTTAAGTGAGTGGTAAAGTGAGTTAAATTAGTGTTGAAGATGCATGATGTAATTTATGTAATAATGTTTGTAATTTATCATTGTTCAATTTGGATAAATCTGAAATGAATCTAATAAGGTATTTGAAAATATAATTTATAGCCAAAAATTCTAATCATGATTTAAACATCATAACTAGTGGGGGGGAAAAAAAACAACAACCAATCTTAATGTTTTAAAGCACAATGTAAACATTATGATTCATAACTAGAATGAAAAAATAATAATGTACAACCAATGTCAATGCTTTTAAATGTAGTTTAGACGTCATAAGTAGGTGGAAAAAAAAGGAAAAGAACAAGCCAATCCGAATGCTTTTAAGTACAATCTAAACATCATAAGTAGTGAAAAAAAATTGGAATGAACCACCAATCTCAAATGAATGTTGAGTGCATAATACCTTGAGAGAGCTCGTTTGAGGGCAACCGGTGCAAGGACTACAATCAACCCATAGAAGGTCGCTACCCGTATCAATTTGTACATCATATGTTTGTGGAGGCGTACCGAGCATAATCTCCATATAATACAACCTTTAGAGCCATCATACCCACACCAAAATTCAGGCAAATGATGCACTCTTCTTATTGTGTTGTGATCAATGTTTCTTTTCCTCTTCTTTTTTCCAATTTTCTAAAGTAGGAGAAGTAGACAATGGGCATCCAAATGAGGTAGATTTAGCATTTATTGGCAACAATTAGTAGAAAAATGTTGAAAGTTTTGTCCAAGCAAAAACAAAGTGGCAAATTTGACTTTTAAGGGAACTCAAAATGTGGGGACCTTTCTTCAAAAACCAAAACTTCCCTTTGTTCTCTAGCAAATTATTTTCTAAATTATACACTTAGTATTTGCAACAAAATATTTTGGTTTTTGTTCTTTCTATGACCACAATGTGAAAATTCACCACAAGTTGTGATATATGAATCATAATCTTCTTCTTCCCATACATGCTCATGAATTTGAGCAAAAAAAAAAACAAAATCTCTTCGTCTTCCCACACATGCATGTGAATTTGAGCCAAAAAAGAAATCTTCTTCTTCCCAAGTAGATGTCTTCTTCTTATTCTTCACATACGATCAAAGACACATGCTCACAAATTCGAGCAACAAAAAAAAAATCTTCTTCTTCTTCCCACACATGCTCACGAATTTGAGCAACAAAAAACTAAAGATCTTATATTCTTTCCCATGCCACACACATGCTCATGAATTGATCATATTCTTCTTCTTCAAATGGTCGTCTTCTTCCTAGACAAAGACATGCTCATGAATTGATCATATTCTTCTTCTTCAAATGATCATCTTTTTAATAGACAAAGACATGCTCATGAATTGATCATATTCTTCTTCTTCAAATGATCATCTTTTTAATAGACAAAGACATGCTCATGAATTGATCATCTTCTTCTTCTTCTTCTTCTTCTTCTTCGAATGATCATCTTCTTCCAAGACAGAGACATGCTCATGAATTGGAGCCCAAAAAACAAAAAGGCAAAAGAAGAATTCATCAAAATTGGGTCATGAATTGGGCATAGTACCAACAACTTGCGAGTTGAGTTTGTTGTTGTGTTTTAAAAAAAAAACTAATTAATCAAAAGAGTTATGAGGAACCATAAATATTTGAGGGTGATGAAGAAGAATAAGGAAGAGATTTGAGTATTTACGCATCTGTGAGGTAATGACCATAGAGCGGAAAATCCACAACTTCTAAGCTTTTTCGACGAGCTTTGTCATGAGACAACAATCTCTTATAATGCTCCACACTCATTCCTCCTCCTCCTCCTCCTCCTCCTCCTCCTTGTCTCGCACCCCAATTCAAGCCACCTTCCACTTCTGCCATCCGATGTTTCAGCTTCATTACTGACCCTCCTGCTCCTATCTGGGCTTCTTCTGTTCTCACCACTATTTGCAATAGCATGAGCAAACCCATGATCAAAGGAACTCCAAAACAATTCACAGCTTGAAGCTTGTGAGATCCTTGTACAATCGTTTTCGTTGTTGATGTTGTTCTTCTTCTTCTTCTTGTTTTACAACCATGTTGTAGCCACAAGGCTTCCGAGCACAAAAAACCCATCTTTGCCTTTCCAAAACTCTCTGCTCTTTTGATTGAAAGCTTGCTCTTTTGATGTTTAAATCTTGCTCTTTTGATTGAGAGCTTGCTCTTTTGATGTTTAAAGCTTGCTCTTTTGAAGAACACTCGGCTTCTAAGGGCATAGGTATAGACATAGACTCTTGAATTAGAGGAAGAAGTCTAGTTGCCCAGGAGCTCTTAAGAGGGAGAGGGGATCATGTAGGAAAAAAAGTTAGGACAATTTTCACGTAAGAAAGAAAGTGCTTCCTCATCAGCTACAAAGAACCCAAAAAAAAAGTAAAGCCCTCAACCCAATAAAGTCGTGGTCTACAATCCGATGGTGGGATCATAGCTGGTGCACAAAGAAACATCCCCGAAATGGATTCAGATAAGTGGGTCCTCATCAAATCTCTCTCTCTCTCTGCTTTTCTCTCTGTGTCTGTTTTTTCTTTGTGTGTCTTTGGGTCTTTTTTTCTCTCTGTCTTGTTGTTTGCAGATCCACACACGGACAAAAAATGGGTCTCACTTCTTCACCGGCGCTACCTACGATTTTCGGCAACTACAAAAGCTTATAGCACAGTGGAATTGGTTCGGATTTTGACGAGATTTCTTCAGCTTCTTCTTCAGCTTATTTTGATTCCTATTACAGGAGAAGATCGAAGATCGTAGTAGTCTTGTCTTCAGTCGCGGAGGACAGCTGCAAGAGTCTGTTGTGCGAGAGGGGAGGAAGGAAGGAAGGGAGTAGCTTGCGGCGACCCCATCAGGTAAGGACCCGGAGTGCGGCCCTTCGGCCCTGGAGTACCTACCCACCCACCCACCCACCTACTTACCTTGCTGAGTACGTCGGCCCTTAGATTTTGAGAAAACGCCCCTTATCTAAGGACCACTCTCTTACCAGGTGTATAGACTGAAGTAGGTACCTACTACCTTATAAAACAAATAGCCTGCAATTTTCTAGCCATAAGGGCCTGCCCCGGTGTAAAGATGGCATTGCACAACAGGGGATGCCCGCCCGCAAGGTCATTACATATAAGCTAAAGCCCAAGAGGGAGGACTTTATGGGAATAAGGACCCCATGAGGCAGAGTGCAAGCCTGATTCCTGTAAGGCCTACCCCCAAGGGACGGCCTTACATGGACGACATAAAAACCCTTGTGAGTTTTCTTTTGAAATTCCCTTGAAATCCAGTGGCCTATTATGCTATGTAAGGCTACCTACAACTGCACTAAAAGAAACTTCACAAGCTTTTATGTACAGGCTAAGGAACTGCTTTGAGGCTCCTCCTGGATTTTAGGGCCCAGCTTAGGGCCGAAGTCCCAGGGTGGGCCCCAAATTCTGGCAAAGAGTTGGGAAAGTTGTGCCTTACCCTATACATAAACAACTTTTCAAAATTTGAGGGGCCCTACTAAAGTGGAAGATACCTTTCTTTTTTTTTTGGGATCATCCATTTTTTTAAGGTCCCTCACATTTAAAGTGAAATTTTGCCATGGGAGCAGGCTTTTTTTTCTTTTCTTTTTTTTTTCTTTTTAAAATTTTTAAATAATTTTAAAATTATTAATAAATTATTTTGTTTTATTTTTTAGGGGTGGTGCAATTTTCACATTATGACAACAACAACAACAAAAAAAATTGGATTTTTTAATAAGAAAGTGTAGTAAATTCCGAAAAAAAATTGGATTTTTTTTTTCCAAATTTTATAATAAAATAAAATCCTGCAAAGGAGGTGCTTTTTAGATACAAGGAATGAATTTGAAAAGTTCTTTTTTACGTAGAAAATGGAAATAAAGGGTGATGAGAAATTTACATGTAATTTCTCCATAGCCACGCGGATATTTTGCATATATGACCCGTCGATTACAACAAAGTAGTGGAGACTTTTACATGTGGCCATCCACATGAATTTTTATTTAAATTTTTGTATGTAAAAAAGTATTCCATACGACCACGATGACATATTTGACTCAACATGAGGCGTTTTCCAAATTGGAATGCCCACCCATGAGGACATTACGTATATGGTAAGTGTCCTCCCAAGGGTCTTCAAAAACCCCAATGGAGGGTGCCTCACCTAACTTACTTAAAGACCGGAAAAATAATTAATTAATTAGTTAATTTATATATATATGAAACCTTAAAATTTAAGGTTTTGTGATATAACCCACCACTTAAATTAATTAATAGGATTGATTATTATTAATTTTAAAAATTCCGGGTCTATACTCTTTACATGTAAATGAAGTCCTCAAAGACCGGCTGTGGAGAAATTACATGTACCACGAGAGTGGACATTATGCGATTTGGTAATCTACCATCCATTTATTTCGGTTGCGTGAAAAGGAGACTATTCCACACATGTACTTGACTATTATGCACTTGACTATTGGAAAATGTAACGACTACAAAGGGACTCGTCTCACAATACTTCTAGAACCTCCAAGTTTGGACACTATGTTTAGCCAAGTTTTTCACCCTTTTTGCCTTTTCAAGAAGAAACTTCACATCTTGTTTTCTTTTGGGAAACTTCGTGTGCTAAGTTACCAAGAAGCTTTGAGGAAATAAAGCTTCTATCGTTGCCTATATATATATATATATATATAATTTATTTTCTCACAAATATTTTTTCTTAGGCAAATTTTTTCTTTTTTTCAACCTGAAATATATAGGAATTTGATACATACATTTAGGATTTTTGTAACAAAAAAGGCCCTAATTCATCAGATTTTCAAAACAAAATCACCTAATGTATTTGTATGTATCAAAATCACCTAATTTTTATGACAAGTTCTAGTATGTAGCCAAAATATTTATGTAAACGTTTTTTTTTAATTTTTAATTTTCTTATTTGGTCTATAGCCATCTTCTTATGGATGATCACCAATTTGTTAACATGAGAAAATTATAATAATTTTTTTTAAAAACCCTAATATCAATATAAAAATTGAGTCCAAAGTCATCCATTAAATGCAATGACCTTGACTTGAATCCAAGCTACCCAACATAGAAACTTCTGGAATCAATCACCGAAGTAAAAGGTTGAAAACTTGAAGGTGTAGAATTTGATCCCCAAGGCCCCAAAACTTGCAAAGTTTTAAGTATATTTTGAGGATGTTTATAGACTCTTTTTTTTCATTTGCATCTTCTTTTAGTTTAGTGTTTTTAGTTTCTTAGCATGGATTTCATTTTTGGGTTGTGGCGGCCTATTCGTGTTCTAGTATGTAGAGGGACTACGATTATAAGGGAGAGAGCTTATCGAACCACAAATGTAATTTTTAATGTAATTTTCATTTGGTTCCTTGTTTTGAGGAATGTTAATCATTTTGTTAATTTGAATTATTTATTCATTTCTTTTGGGAATTGCATGGAACATTTTTCTATTTGAATTATTATTGCTAGTCTAAAACTTGTGGTATTGGGCATTAGGTATAAGTAGCTTGTTTCATCTTCTTTCTTGTGAATTGTGTTTTCTTTTGCATGTTTTTTTTTTTTTGGGAAGGACTAGATGTTGTTTGTGATATTTTCATTGCATTAAGTTGAACATCATCCTAGTTCCCATCATCAAAAGGAGTTGTGGTATAGTAAAATCATGGGCATTTGGTGCACTTTTGATCGTCATTTGAATTGGTCGGTGGTACAAATTGATACCTATGTTGAATGTTTTTTATTCTACATTTAAAAGTGTCATTTTAATTGAAAAAAAACTTTGAACCACAAGAGGCCTTAAATAAAGTAAGGTTAAAATCAATTTAATCAATTTTTTTTTAATTTTTTTTTAGTGGATATCTATAATGTTCAATGATATAAGGTGTCACAAACCAATTATTTAATACACAAAGTGTTGGTGAAGATTATGCTTAGTTTCTTTCAAATCAACCAACAATCATAATGAATCAATGAGAAGTGAAATGTGACACCCCTTTTTGGGTATACCTAGTTTTCATTGAACTTTGGAGAGTTTAAGTATATAGGAGAAGATTTCTCTTCTAAGCCCTTCCAGATTTTGAGGCCCATACCAAGGCCAATTGGTCGAGGGTACGTGTCAAAAAAAAAATCCGGAAGGGCCTTTTAAGGCGAAAGCTTCTCTTGCATAAAGAATCAACCCTATTTCCGCTTTCTTTTTGTCACTTTTATCTCTTTTCTTTCCCAACTCCTTTCTTTTTTCCGTTTTCTTTTTCCCCTCCTAAAGCCATCCATTCTCGTACTTTTCACCCTAAATCGTTTTGTCCTTCTTTACATCATCTCGGCGTTTGCATTTGTCCTTCTTAGTATTTTGATTTTTAAAAAAAATCTCTAAATTTCAGGTCTTAAAATTTTGATGGAATTTATTAATTAGTTGACATTTACTTTGTAAAGTTTTATTTCCTTTAATTTCTTTCGGGTAAAGATTTTTTTTGTAAAGGAAAAAAAAAATGTTAAAAAAAATCCATGGGTTTGGATAAGAAATCTGGCCTTAAGGAAAAGAAATTGGGCATTTTTTATTTTTAAAAAAAAAGAAATTGTATCCGTAAAGAAGGATGAAGTTTTGGTCCCTTTCAAAATTTGGAAGTGGCCCATGACAGCCTTGCGGGTCCTTCCACTTTGTGGAAAGGACCAATGACAGCCTGGCACGTTTGGAAGGAGCATTTTGAAATCTTTCAGCTCAAAAGTGGTCGAAAAATACACTAAGGAAATAGGATCGGTTCTTTAAGGTAATTTCATGGCCTTCATGTGAATGGTCATATGACAAAAGGATGACCCTGCCTTGGAGATTCTGAAAAACTCATTCATGTTGTGTAGGATAATGGAGTCAATGGTGTTTGTAGAGGGGAAGTCTTTTCCATGAGGGGCTTCCAAGATTGAGGTCCCTCAAGCGAAGGATGGAGCCCAAGAGGAAGGGACCGAAGTCTTGGAAGACCTTAGGGGAAAATACTTCCCCAATGTTAAAACCTTGGATGATTTTTTTAAAAAACTAATGATTGTAATTCATCGATGCAACTTGTGGATTCATCTCTATTTGCATGCCCATTTCCATTTTCCCTAATATACTTCCTCATCGTTCTCATCTTTAATGTTTTTCAATTGTGCAATATGTTTTGGCTTGCTATGTTTTTTTGGGTTTCTTTAACTATGAGGGTTAATACGAAAATTGCTAATGTTACAAAGCTTGTGTTGTTCGATGAAGAGCTTCCTAACTATTTTTCATTTGAAAATGAAGATAATAATGTTCTAGTGTTTGTTGACACTATTGGATCTGAATGTGTAAGAACATTTCAAGATTTGGGTCCAATCAAACTTGATCATGTTGAGCATGATGGTTGTCGCAAAAGTAAGAATGTGGAAGTTTGGGTGGCAAAAGCATTTGATGAGTTTCGAAAGTTTACTTAAGGTTTCTTCTTATTAAGAGCATTGGAAAAGCTATTAGAAGAGAGCAATATGAGGCCTTTTGTAAACATGCTTGTTATGTTCATGATGCAAGTGATTAGAAGAAACAATGTCCTATATCCATCAACCATGATTCAATCACTTGTTTGTGCTCTTGGTTGTTTAATCCAAGCTCATGAGGAGTAATGCACTTTATAAACATGCACCACCGAAACCTTTCGATATCCTTATTGATAAGCGATATTACAAAATTAAGCTTGTTTTTTATGAAGCAATTTTGAGATCCAACAAGGCTAACTTAATGAGATCTATTTAAAAGAGTGATGTCTTAACTCAAGCACAACAGCTTGCCATTCTGCAATTTGAATAATGCACTTTGAATACACTTCAAGGTTTCAACAACAAGTTTGTATACTTGTGCAACAACTCTTTATTTATCAAAACCAAGCAAGAAATGAAAAATGTAGATGATTTTGATTTCTCTTTACACAATGATCTTCATGGGCATTTCCTTAGGTATTTTTTATATTCATGTTTGTATTTATGCTTGATCTATTATCATTGCAATTGTTTATTTCTTTTTTTTTTAAATTGTTGTCCTTTTGACTTGTAGGTACACACCATGTTCAAGCGAGAATCGGAGGATGGATGTTAACAATTGTGGGGTAGACTTCCAATGAAGACTTGTCAATTGCTTGGATCATGTTGTTGTTGAATGATATGAATACATAATGCAGCATTGACTAAACTAGTTAAACACAAAACCAAAACCTCATCCTTTTTTCTTAACTCCGAGGTCAAAGATCAAGGGCTTTAATCAAGTCTAGTACCTCAAGACACTTGTGGGTAAGAATACTCTTGCAGTTACAACCAAGTGCATTACGATTGATTTTGAGGATCTTAAAAGGAAGTGGATTACAAATATAACGGGATGTAATGTCAACCTAACAAGAATAAAGCAAGTTCTAGTACCTATTGAACAAAGGATGGAGCGCACATGACACAAAGATGTTAAATTTTATTGTAAATATAACTAAGATGACAAGTCTATATTTGACAAGGCGATCCAACATATAATCGTCATTGAATACATCAATGGATGACCTCTTACATTTTAGGAAGCCTACAATGATGAAATGGTCAAGCACCATGTTATCTTAGTGAATATTTTTTCAACATGTTTTGTTTTTTCAGTTGTTGTTTTGTTAAATAAGTTTTTGTTGAGTTTTTTTTTAAATTTTAATCATTGTTTGGTGTTTCTCATGTGTAGCAACATTCCAATATTGAATAAACAGACTGTCTTAAAGGTGGATCAACCACAAAAGTTGCCAAAACACCTACAACATTGAATGACAAGATTTTTTTTGCAAGGACAAGCATATTATGCCTATGGAAATTCAACACAAATTTGTTATATTTACCAATTTTGATGAAAGTTTTTGGGAAAGTTCATTTGTGCAAAATTGTATAACTAACATGATCAATAAGTACCATGAAAAGGTTAAACAAAAGAAATTTGCACAACATAATGTCGCATTTAGTAGTAGCAATCATATCGGGCATCAAATCTTTCATTGTCACAACATTAATTTGATAGTCATTGAACCAGGGATAGTTGCTACATTGATGAAAGAAATCAAAGCTCATGATTATCTTGAGAAGCCATAGTTTGGCAAATATATATGAATTATGTAGATGAGCAATAGACATGTGTTTGACCTAGATCCACCTTGTAATTGATGTTGATTCTTAGCGCATTGTTGTGTTTCCACATAGTAAGACCACCAACATTGTATACATTGTGAACTAACACAATTGTGTTTGTTATATTACAAATAAAAAAGGCCAAAAAAAGGCAATAATACCATTTTGATCACTAAAGTTTGGTGGGGTGTTATGGCATGAGATCCCATTCACACTGAGTGTTATGTGTGAAATCCCACTCACACGAAATCTTACATGGATGCCTCACTTGATTATCAATCTTGCATATAATCTACCTACAACAATAACAAAAAAAATCTCCAAGGTTTTTATGCCAACATGGCTACTTGGTTACATGCCAACTATGTGAGGGAAATAATTAATGAACTTATAGTTCGTGATATCCCAATGATCATTTACCATGACACCCACTAATGCGATTAATGTGTTTTACATTTTTATCAAAGCCAACTCACATGTCTCAATTAATCCCAATGTGTTTATCAAAGACCTGTTATTCAATCCACGTTCTTTTCATTTATTGTGTTTATGATATCACCATATCAGTAGAGTGGGATATCATTTGAATGTTTTTGCCTCCATTGCTTGAAAAGTTGATTTTTCATATGTATCATGAACATGTAGTCTTTTATCACTCAACCACTTCAAAAGTGTTTCAAGATTGTTTAAGAATATATATTGTTTAAAGATGATGTTTGCATCTTAGGAAATGATGTCATTACAAAATCTACACAAGTTGGTATATAATTTCAAATTATGTAAGGAGTAAAAATTTTGAAAACAACACACGTTAATAAAAGAAGTTTTTACATACATCCAAAGGACAAATGTTTTCCTATAGCTAAGAAAACAATTTATTACATGCACAAACAAGTTGATAATTTATTATACTTTTAAAACCAATTCACAAATGGTTTCCCACTTTCTATCAATTAAACTTTTTTGGAGCATTAGTTCAACTTGCATTTCAAAAACTTTAAACATCCTTTAAATTTAATCAAGTTGTGATTGTTTAGCTAGCTTGTGTTCTATTTTCCATATTGTAAGACTTGATACCCATACTCACATCCAAATTCATATGGGTAAGTACAAATGTCACTAGGATTTAAGTCTTATGCCTTTTTTTTATCTCATTACAATTTATTAGTTTTTTTTTTTTAGTTGGGAGTCTAGGGGTGAATCAAGAGTTGGGTGTGAATTGAAAATGCAGGGCAAGAATCAAGAGTATTCATGATTGGGGTTGCAAAAAGGAATGTTTAACTGAAAGACTTCAAATGACAACTTTAGGTGTTTCCCCTATTTATTTGTAACATATTGTCATATGTCGATAAATAAAATGATGTCATGTTATATTAACCATGAAAATTAAAATTATTTTGATATTATTTTGAATCCCTTAAACCAATTACATTATGTGTTTTAACTACACTATTATTCAAAATATGAATCAAAATGAATTAATAAAATCATGAAACTAATTTCAAATTTTTTATACAACAAAAACATGTTTCCTTCTATGCAAATACATGTTCATTGCGTGAACTTGATGAAATAATAAATTATATCAAAATTTTAGTGGCTTGAAATTCTATGGGTGAAAGCACATTACTATGACCCCCATTGGGGCACTTTTGAGTTTAGTATTATAGTACATACAATATAATTGCTCCAAAAGCATGGTACATTTAATTTTGGGTATCAATTTTGGTTTTTGGGCCTACATAAATTATTTTTAAAAAATTAATGTTGTGTAGTATTTTTTTAAATAATAATAATTTTCATTATTTATATTGAAGGATTCATGAATATTTTTATAATATACATTGGTATAATAGGGCCATAGTCTCATTTTGATTGTAGTAACTTTAGGGTTTCATTAATCATTCAAATAATCAATTTTAATGAAATTTTTTAAATGACTCATCTAATTATGTTTGTCACCTTTTATGTGGATGTGATTTCTTGTCAAAAATTCAATTTACCATACATTTATCGCATCTTTGCTGAAAAAACTCATTTTTTGAGATAAAAATTTTCAAATTAATCACATGGTATCCAAACATGATTCTTATTATGTGAAATAACATGGTTCAATATATGTTCAACTTTCACAAAGGCTAAAAATCATTTTAATTTTTTTAATTATATATATATATAATACATAGGTACATTACATTCATTTTCCACAAATATATTCCAATCTCCTACTTTATAAAATGAAATGAAATAGTTTCTTTTCTAATTTCTTGGCTAGGTTATATTCTAACATAATATGCAAAAATATTATGAAATGTTTTCAAAAGTTTGAGGTGGGATACATTCAAACATGCACATTCTTAAAAAACAATACAATGTGACACCCCAAAGGGGATCTCCGTAATGTACTTTCACCCTTAAACCAAAAAGCTACAAAGGAAAGGATTTATTTGGCTATTTATTTATATTCACTAGGTTTAGAATTTATAGTTCAAAGTGTAGGTCAAAAAGTGCATGAAATAATCATGCAAAATGACATGTTTAATTGTTCATATAATTTTCTTTTAATTTTATTTTTCTTGTTAACAATAATCAATGCACAATAATGTATGCTTGTGAAAAATCACCACCACCACACAAATTATTTTATTTTGGACTATTCATTTTTCCTCATTTAAATTTGTCCTATGTAATTATTATTTATAGAAACTAGTGGGAAAAAAATCTTTAAATCCTTCTTTTTTAACCCCAAACATGAATGAACCCTTTACCCTATATATTGCCTATATAGACAAAGATTATAATATTAATATAGAGAATATACATAAGTATAAAGGGCCTTAAAATATGTTTATAATTTGAGTTTGAGGGAGAAAAAACCTTGGTGACCAATGAGATTGTTAAAATTGATGGATTGATTTTTTTGAGGAATTTTTTTGAGTAAATCAACATGATGACATTGTTCATAATACCAACAAATGTGTTGTTTTGGAAAAATACTTGCAAAGGCAAGAAGAGTTACTGAAAGCTCAAAGCTCAAAACAAGATTGCAATTCATGGCAACATCAATTATAGCTCCATTAAACATCATCATAGGAGCTCCATTGCAACCCAATACCCTTGCAACTATCCACATAGATGACACATTCACTCAAAATAACATGTAGACTCAAAATTGCCATAGACAATTGACACAATTGATGTAAAGGTAATTGACATCACAAAAACTTGAAAAAGTTTCATAGTTGTAAATTTGTAAATTGGTCCTCATATTTTGTAGAATGATGTTCATTTTTTATTGAATAAATCATGGTCATAATATCTTTCCAATTCCATCTCTTTTTACTCTCATTCATGTTGCATTTTAGTTTGTTTTCATCAATTCACATAGGTGCTCCATCTTGGACGTTGTCAATACAACCAAAATACATTAAAAGAAATGCCAATGGTCCAAAGGAAGGAGCATGAACAGAAGTCCAAAGAATTTTTATTTTTTTTGTGAAATTTGGAAGGAGCTAAAAATCAAAAGAAACAACAAATTGGATGTAATGCCAACTCAAATAGTGGGGGAACCAAAACGTGTTAAGGTCAATTACACATTGATGATTTTCACACGTATAATGTTATGTCGTTTGTTGATTACAGAATGAAAATGCTCTAAGCCTCTCTCTCTCACACACATATATATGTACTCATTTTTTTCTCTTTTCACAAGAGAGTTTTTAAAAATAGTCTTTAAATTAAAAGACTCATAAGTTTATTGTTCTAATGGTTTGAAGGAAAAAAAATTCATCCATGAATTCAAAGGATTTATAAATTCCCTTTCATAAATAACAAGGCTTCAATTTGAAATGTATGGTTGGTAATGCCTTGGTAGTAGGCCATTAATTAGCATAATGATTAAAGTAGGATGCAATTTCAAAAGACTTCCTTAGTGCCATTAGTATGGTGAAGAATTACCAAACACAATTTGCCACCATATGGCCTTGACCTATGCAAGGTGTTTCACAAAACAAAATACCCACTTGTGAGGTCATTATGCACTCTTATTAGGTGCTAAAATTGAATGGTCACCATGATGACTCCACACCATTAAATGTTGGGGGTGTTACATGTAGTATATATCTTCCAATAATTCTTGCCCTAAGTCACACTTCAAAATTTCCTCTAAATGAATGACATGTATATGAGAATATTGAGGTGTGGAGTTTTGAAAACATTTATATATTTATCAAGAAAAATCAAATGTTCAAAACAAAAAAATCCAAACTCCAAGTCTTCAAAATGAATGTCAAATTACAATTTATGTTTTATAAGGTTTCCTTATGTAGCCTATAGGTTCAAAGCATATATACATTTTAAGCCTTTTGGTTATGTTTCAAAGTACTCCCAAAAAAATCCTTACCCATACATGGTATTTGGGTTTTCCAAAGAATAAATATCACATGTAGGATGGTTGATTTATTGTTTCCAACATGTCTTACCCATAAACTATAATTATAAAAAATGGGAGACTTTAATAACAAACCACCTTGGCCAATCTGAAAATCAATTAATTAGTTTAGCCAATCAATATTAGGTGTTATATTGTCCAGTGCCTTTTATATAATATGCCATCAGATTAAAATGTGATGCCAAAGTCATATTATTGTCCCACTTCAACATAATGTTTATTTTTCTTCATCCGAAACTTGCATTGTAATGCACTAATGGGGATGTTTTAAAGTCTCATTATATAGTCTATGGGTTCAAATTCAATATAGATTTTGGCCTTTTGGTTAGATTCTAAAATGAAAGGTTTTTAGATTTCTACAAAATTTCGTGGTTAAAGTCCTCAAGCAAAGGTTCTTTTTACAAAAATGAAGGATTTGTTTTTGGTGTCCCAAAGCAAAAAGTTTACACATGTTTTCTTTATAGTGGAAGGGCCCACTCCCAAGAGCCTCCCTTCATTTGAGGGTTGTAACCCCTAGGGCATGGGCCCAAAAATTAAGGGAAGCTTGTGGGAGTAGGCATCCCCCATTGTAGGTTTTTACCTGAATCAAAAAAGGTTTGCATCAATGCAAATGGTGAAAGGTTTCTTTTATTGACAAACACATCTTCCATGTGGGGGAGGTGCTTTCAAATGTAAAGAAAAAACATTACAATATGTAAGGAAATGATATTTAACTAATGATCTTGAAAGGAATAATACAAAAGCAAATGAGCATCGGTTGTATGAAGACAATCCTTCCACACCATTAATTTTACCCCTTTTTCTTTGTTGTTGCTTTCAAAAAAACTTGACCAAAAAGCTTTTTGAACTTTCTAGCTTTTAAGTTGTAATCCTTACATAATCCTTTTGTGATGCACCTTGGGTTGATGATAAAAAGAATAGACAAAAATGTAAAGTGTACCCTAACATGGAGGCATTTCTAAAATAAGCGGCCTATGACAAGGTGGTAGCCATGTCCATCCTTGCATTTTGGGAATGTCCCCTACATGTTGGCTTTACCCACACATGAAACAATGGTTATTATCAACCTAAAGATACATAGATCATGATGTGTAGGATGAAGAAGGACAAGTAGGTGTCAAAATCCCTATTTTAAGGAATAGTTGTAATACCTTTTTTCATTTCTACAAAGGATTTTTGTGTTTTTTAGATACATTAAAAAATTGCTCTGAACACTTTATAAGACAAAAAAGTTTTGGCATGATTATGATTCATCATACTATTTTGTTACCATAATTGAGATTTTCTAAATGACTTTTTGAATTCCTTTTAGATCTATATTAGGATATAACCTTACATCTTACATATGAACATGTTTATAAACATTCACTAATTGCAAAACATCCAGAAAAAAAGAAATAATGGCAAAAAAAATCCATGTTTCTTTTGCATTTCATTTCTATGTTGATTTTTTATTGCATGCATCATGTGTTGTGTAAGAAAGCAAAAGGACAAGAATGAAATCACACCATCTCACAAGGCTTGACATACTATAAAACCTTTTTAAGTTCAACACAATAACATCAAATAATTAATACAATTTGAAATTTATGTTTCAGCACCACAATTTTTTATTTTGAAAATTTTGACATAAAATGATTAAGTACAATAAAATCATAAATGTTCTCACAAATTATTTGTTATACTTCATGTTAGACTAATCAAATATAGTGTGAGATTAGTGAGGAGGGCATTGATTTGAATTTGGTTGCCTTTACTAAATATTCAAAATTTTCAACATAAAGATTTTTTTATTTTTTATTTTTTTGGCAAAACTAAAAATAATATAATTAGTGCCAAAGCTAAAAAGGTACTATGGTATGTACACTTGATGGAAGTATATGATTCATTTACATTGTTTATTTTTAGGTCTCATATCTAATGTAAAGGTCCTATTTCTTGCTTGATTCAATTGTGTTGTTACATTCTTGTTTCTAGTTTTGAATTTTAACCTATTACACATCCAAGGTGAAATGATGTTTTTTTTTTTGACATGTTGAAAGCCTTTACCATCTACATAATATTAGGCATTTTGTACCACAATTAAATTCAAATTCCTAGACCCATACATTTCATATTTGTGAATGTGCCAAACTCATGAATTTATAATGGATTGAAATTGCACATGTCTTTCTTTTGGGTTTATGTTTGTTAGATCTCCACATGAGCATTTCCAAGATTTTTCTCTTTGTAGACCTTAGATTGGATGGCACTATTGTGTTACATGTGAATGCATGTTAGAGTTTAGTTTCTTTTTCATAAGCCATTTAATAACACTCATATGCGACATGTGTCTTATATGTAAACCCATACAACTATATTACATAACATGTGTATAGATTATGATCAAAATTAATTAATTATTCAACAAACATATGTTAAAGCTACCAAGGTATTATGGTACAAAAAATGGTCTTGGAAGGAAAAATTAATTAAGTAACTAGCTCATACTTGGGCCAATGGTACATGCCACACTGGTAGAATATTATAGGTATATGTTCATAATTCAATTTTAAGCAATATATTTACATTTAAGTAAACTATACATTTTTATTTTTTCAATAAATTCTGCTTTACATTTTTTTGCACATCATTTGGAGAAAAATGGAGTAATTTCCGATGGGTGAAATCATCTAATATCATGCATTTTTTTCTAAAAGAAAACAATGTTCATAGCACACATTGTTTATTATGTCCTTATTAATTAGATTCAACATGAGGTGATCATCAATATCAATTGAATGCCAATGGAAATAGGTATCTACATATAATATTCACCAAGCATGGATAAGACATAATCTATATAATACATTTTTTGTTGTTTGTCTATGTTGTGAATACTTGCCTACAAACCTACCTTTAACCTACTTACAAACCTACCTATAAACCTACCTATTCCTTTGCTTATACCAACTTGTCTTTCTTACACTTCTTCATATCTTAAAACATTAAAAACCTTTGCTTCCTCTTGCATTTTGGAACTATCTTGCAAGACATTTGTTTTTCCAATTTCAAAACAAAGTTTTACATTTGTGTGTTATAAATTGCATGAAAACCAAAACTAATGCAATCATATCTCTCAATGTTTTTTTCTAAATACCAAGGTGGAAAGAAAGAAAAAAAAATTAGTTTACATACACTTGGTACAATCTTCTAATCATGTTATTTGCTTTTTGCTACAATTTTATGACAATCATTGGGATATAAGATATTATAGCTTTGATGTTTAACAAGATAGACAAATATGGTTATAGTAAGAAGAGCTTTTTGTGTTGGGTTTTGGTTTTGGGGTTGAAGTTGTGTACTTAAGGTTTCATGATTGATGAGCTTTCAAGAGACTATTAGCTTCCATTTTCATCATTTAAACATATGTTGAAGGGTTGTTGAGGAGTTTCCTTTTCAAGAAAGTTGTGAAAGATTTTTTTTTAAATTATGAAATAGTTCAACAAAAAACAAAAGAAAATATTGATTTGCCACAAACGTTGGTTTACTAACATAGAGCTAACATAATAAACTTGATACACTAGACAAATGCAAATCAACATATTTTAACAATCTAATAGGATGTAACTATTTGATTTTTTTTGGAGCCTTAGACATATAATTTATTGATCTTTGGTGCATTGACAAGAAAGAACTTTTAGTTCTTTGTAAACAATACATGCTAGAGAAGGACTTTCATGCACATTATGCAATTGAACACAACATCCCAATATGGGTAAATTTGCAACTTGCATAAACAATGGGTATGTTTTAGTTTGTGTTGGGTTTATTGGATTTTAGCATCAAGGTGTTCTTGAATGCCCACTCGAATGTGCTTCACAATTATAACTAGTATACAATAAAAACTCTAAAACCAACATTTAGGGTTGAGGCTTATATAGACCTAAATATAATTCCCAATGGATAGCATAGGAACTTGATAGAGAAAAATGTTTGTTGTAAGTTTTAACATATGTATTTAGAATACAAAATTAGTTTGTTTTGGGTTCTAGTCCCCACATAACTCAAATTAAACTACACCTAGGTGATTATTTTTCTATGACATGACATGCAACCAGTCAACAAATTGAACTATCCATCAATTGTTAAAATCATGTCTTATAGTCATAAATATTATCAAGGTTTTTTAGCATGCTTCACACAACAATGAAGGATGATGTAGTATGTACATGGTAAATTTTTACATAGGGAAAAAAATTTATAGCATTATGTCAAATCCTTAGATCCATTATTAAAACATTATAACATTATATCTTTTATGTGGCCAACTATATATGGTCATTTTTTAATATTTACATGGTCACATTGATTTATCAATCAATTGAACTACTAGATCCCCCAATTCTTAATCATGATTTATGGTCAATAACATGACTAAAAGTTTTTAAATATTCATGTTGTGATAGGTTGGTGATGACATTCATATATGTCAATTATTTACATATCATTACTAAATAAGTGTCACAGTTCATTCAAATATGAAATTTATAATCCATAATTCTTTACATGTGTTGGCCCTATAGGTATTAAAAAATGATTATGTAAAAGTGATCAATGAAATACATTATATTTCACCTCCATGATCAAAAGTTTGATAATGACATTATATTATAGATCCACAATTTCCAACTATTGGAACTTTAATTGAGCATGAATTGAACTATTAATATATACAATAACCAACCTAAATGTCAACTAATATGTTCTCTCTATTGGTCCAAAATCCATGACAAAATTAAAATGAAGATAAATTCTAAAGCACATCACATATGTGAACAAAATTTCAAACCTATGTTTTGTGAAGTGCTTGGAAGTCAAATAAGCATTTCCTTTATATCCTTTCTTATATCATATGACACATTTAGATGATGATCTTGAAGCATATTTGCTTCAATGATTGGATCTCCATTGTCAAACATAATTAAATATTAAAAATGCCAATTTAAAGGAATATCTTATTAACATGTATCAAAAATTAGGAATAAATTTTTGTTTAATTGTCATGTTCATTTGTTACAATGGTCAATGAAAAAAATAATTGGATCATTTCAAAAGTTTGACTTTATATTTTCTTCATATATTTCTTCTTTGGAAAATGGGTTTGGATTTTGCAATGAAAAGGTCCTTTACAAATCAAATTTCAAAGTTGAAACATATTGAAACTCCCAAAACTACCTATGGAGGAACTAAAGGTGATGTTATTAAGACTTGTTTCAATGTGCATTAAGGCCGCAACCTTGATGTTTCATAATGACCCTCATGATTATAATTTAGTCTCAAGAATCTAACATATATTAAATTAAACATATGCACCATAAGAAAGATTACACAACAAGATGAAAATAGTAATAACATAAGTCTTGGTTTACCGTAACCTTTCACACAATATGTTGACATGTTTAAGGGTCCTAGTAATGTTTTGTCATTTTTTATTACCCGAATTTAAATAGGATTTAATTGTAAGCTTAATTGCTTGTTCTTCCATTTTTTGTGTAATTGTTGGGTGTCAAAAAGTTGGCATGTTTTTTAAACAAATTTATTTTTGGAAAAGAAAAAAATTATACTTTTTTCAACCTAGGGTTTTTTTTTTTTTTT
>Ga0209611_10003212_pt1 | contig 28535 bp, 22 predicted proteins | sample S1TSphgellanicum_3_FD_187693 | JGI IMG/M metagenome (GOLD analysis project Ga0209611, IMG submission 187693) | Host-associated microbial communities from peat moss isolated from Minnesota, USA - S1T2_Fc - Sphagnum magellanicum MG (SPAdes) (version 2) | ecosystem: Host-associated > Plants > Peat...
AAAAAAAAAAAAAAAAAAAAAAAAAAAAAAAAGACTAATCAATCCTCCATCACAACCGAGCACACATGCATGAAGGTTTTCGCAAGTGAGGAAAGAGGTATTGGACGTCTTCGGTACACCAAGCGGCGACAGTTTGGCTTGAGGAACTGCGTGCGTGCGTGCGAGGGATTTTTTTGATGCAACAAGATCCGAGCTCCAAGCGCACACTTTCTGAGAGCAAACCCTGACCACCGATTGCCAGTTTCCGTCCCCCTCCGCGCCCCCCCTCGCCTGTCCCTGGTTTGGTTTGAGTTCTGCTTCGATGGCCATGCAAAAACCTGATATGCCACAACTCTCATCCATATTCCTCCATCCGTTCATCCGCCCATGTGATTTGTCGAGAGCCCACTTGGGATCGTGGACCAACACCATCATCCATCCAAAAGGTTATTTGTCCAAGGCCCATTTCGGATCGTGAACAAACACCATCATCCGTCCAAAGTACATCCATCCAAGGCCCAGTTATGATCATGGATCAACACCATCATCCATCCAAAGACTATTCGTCCAAGACCCACTTTCGATTGTGGATCAATACCATCATCCATCCAAAGGCTATTCGTCCAAGACCCCACTTTGGATTGTGGATCAATACCATCATCCATCCAAAAGATATACATCCAAGGCTCACTTTTGATTGTAGACCAACATCCACATCTGTCCAAGGGCTACTAATTCATCCAAGGCCCACTTTGGATTTATGGAATAGGTAACAAACATCATCATCCTTCCAAAGGATATTCATCCAAGGCTCACTTTGGATCGTGACCAACACCATCATCCATCCAAAGGCTAATTAACCAATTGGCCCACTTTGGATTTATGGAATAGGTAACAACATCATCCTTCCAAAAGGCCATTCATCCAAGGTCCACATTGGATCATGGACCGCCACCAACGACCCAAAGGGTTATAGATTGTACCCCCAACTTTGGGCCCTCTTGGCATTGGAGACGAACAACAACATCCAACGGATTATTCGCTAGTTGGGCCCTTCTTGAGAAAGTTTGCTGACGTGGTGTTTAGTTATTGGTTCCAAGCAGGGCAGCTATACCCATAGCCTGGCTGTTCTTGTTGACCTTCAAAATTAAGCACTTTTGTAGGTACCTAACACTTTCTTGTAATATTGTGCTTATGGTAAGGACTTGTGCTGAATTTTTTTATAAATGCACATATTTCCACTCATGGCTCTCAAGGGATGGAGGGGGGAGGGCTCCAGCCAATCACGAATTACCGAATCAAGCATGTGCAGACACCAATTATTTTATATAAGTAGAAATGCAGGGCACGTTATTTACAGCCATATTGGTTCCACCATAGCAGACCAGCACCTACAAACGGACCACCATGGATGGATGGATGGATGCTACATGAACAGAACACTTTTTTTCATCGGGTTCTTGTTCCCCAGCTAACACAGCTGAGAGGGGTTCTGCAAGTGTGCCTGGAGTTCTATAAGTGGGGGGCCACAGTCAGCCAGCACCCACCATTGCACCATCCACTGGATGCTTCTTAGTACTCCGTTGTGGATGAACCTTAACTGAGTTAATATTTGGTTTCGCCTTGGTAAACAATTCAGTAGGAATTCAGTCTTATATATAGGTAGAGTCCTATGTAGGTAGATAAGTAGGACAATAGGTAACTACTAGGTAAGTAAATACTTTATACATAAGTAAGGGTTTTTTCATTACCTACCCACTAACAACCTGCTTCTGGGCTGTTAGTAGGTAGATAGTAAAATAAAGCAACAGAGCTAATCACCATGGTTAGCAAGCGCAGCTGGAACCCAACGGAAAACTGCTTCCTGACCACTTATCATCCATTCTTCATGATACACTGGTGGGTGTTGGTTCGACCTGGCCTTCAATTGGGGTTCATTCAAATGGATGATGGCCTCAGAGCAGGGTGTTCCCAGTGTGGGTCCCTCACTTGACTCCTGCCTTGGAAGGCACCTTCCTTTGGGAACACCCAGATCCTGGGTTAAATATAGACCCTAATAAGAGGCTTCACTCAAGTAGGTGCAGGTACCTACCCATTGTAGGTGCTGGTTCATGTGGCCTGTTATTGGGTACCTTTCACCTTGGTAAGGCTTGTAGTGGGCCATCTAGTTACTCTCTTAGTGCACCAACTCCAATCCTCCACTTGCAGGTAGATAGCCCACTGCTGCCTGTAGCCAAGCTCAAGATAACTAATACATAGTCCATAAATGTTTTTGGCAATAGAGGTTCCATAAGGATTGGCCTCCATTCATCAACATGCACAATTTCATGTCTTTGAGCAAACACCCAATGGACCAAATGCAGACCCAAGTGGCTACACACCATGCAATTTCTCACACGGTTCTCGATCTATGAAGGTAGTTTGTTGGTCTTGCCTACTTAGGCAAGGATATTGTGTTTATTTTCATTATAAAGTATAATAGCTTAAGGGATTTTGGCCCCTAGGTAATACTAGGTCTATTTTTATATGAGGATTTTTGAAAGATGATATTTGGGCTTGTGCTGAAACTTGAGATTAATTCTAGAGTTATAATATCTTGAAGGATTTTGGTTTCTTTTAGAGGACTTTTTGAAGATTACTTTGCATGCATGCTGAAATATTTGAGTTTCCATTATTCTTCTTTCTCCTTCAAATACTTTTTAATGCAAATGGCGAGGCCACAATGTGACACACCCCTTGTTTGTTAGTTTTGCACATAGGGAAGAGATTACGTATCTGCGCAAGATTTGGACTTGGGAATAAAATTTTGGCTCACTCATTAGCCAATGTGCAGAGGACAAATGTTCACAAAATGAAAATTTTCACATGGATGAAATTTTTTATGTTTAGATAGATGTAACCTTAAGTACATTAACTTTTCAAGTAGTTGAACATTATAAGTTTTGATAACCATTGCAAAAGCTGAAAGGATTATCTTCTTCAACCAAACTTTCTACTATTGGAATTACACCTCTAACTATATTCATCATCAAAAGATGTTGCTGCTGCTTCTGTTCTTCTTGTTCCACCACTATTATGTCCTGCATGGTCCTCTTCTGTCCTCTATGTTTTCACCTCTATCCTTTCCAAAATCCTTTCTTTTGTTTAACTTTCTAAAGCTACAAAAGTTTACAACAACTTCGAAGAACTTTCAAAGAATCTAGGTTGTGCACTTGTAATTTTCCTCCTCCTAAGTTCAACCTACACAAAAGCCACAACCCTACTAGCTGCATGAGCAACTACTTCCAAAGCCACTTTTGTTGTTGTTATTTTCATTGGGATCTTGGCTTTTACAGTGGCATTTTCTTTGGTTACCATCCCCACCTTGACGAAATGTGTCGTTGTAAATTTTGCTTTCCATATAATTAAGTTTCTTCATTCTTTTCACATCACATAATTTCCAAATTAAGATTACAATTGTTATGTATGTTTTCTAGTCCCATCCTTTACCACAATGTTTTCCATGATGGATTTTGGCAACAATTGGCAAGCTTGCTATCATCATGATTAGAACATTATTTATGTTCCATATCTGGTTTTCAAAACCAAGTTCGAACTCCGCTTCCTTGTTGACAAAAAGCAGAGCACTCTACACAATTGTGAAACTATGTGTGATCCATGGTTTCTTCAAAAATTCAATTGCCTTCAATTTGCTCAAGAAGAATCTTGGAATCCTTATTGAAATTCAAAGATGGCAACGACCCACCTACTTGTTTGTTGTGATCATCAATCACATTCTTGTCATGAATATCAATGTTATACATGTTGATGAAGTAGAATCCACATGCATGTTTTTTGGTACAGGAATGGGATTACATCTTTTTTGTTGCAGTAGAAAAAACCAAAACCATTTTCAGGATGCAAAAACAAAGTTGACATTGGATTTCATCTCTTTGGTGTACCATGCATGTTTATAAAGCCAACTACATTTTGACACACTATTCTTTGTGTTTTTGATGCAATCCACCATCTCTTGGTTTAGTAGCAGTGGGTTACTCCTTCCTTTTGTTGTAGAAGAAAAGTGAAAAAGAAGAACTAGAAAAAGAAGAAGAAGAAGGGAATGAAGGATGTAATGAGGCTCATGCAGTTAGTTAGAAATCCAAGGGAATGCAAGAAAATGTTGAAGTTGGAATAAAGTCCCTATCATATGGTACTCACCTAAACAAACTATTGCAACCTCGCCACTTATTGATTCGTTGCACTTGAGTCTTTCAAAGCTCCAAACAAAACAATGGAGTTTCCTTCCTTGGTTGAGATCCAAGGAATGTCTTTTGACAATGGGCCAAAAACAGAACAACAACAATTGTGCGGACAAGCATCAAAAGCTTGAAACCATTCCTTGGTACCTTTGCTGGAAGCTTGACATGTTAGGTCATCATCATGGACATCTCATTATTGTTTTTCACTAGAATGATTTTTCAACTACTACTGGAGGGGAAAAGCTTTTTTTTGTATGCCAATGCCCAAGCTCACAAAAGGGGCAAAGTCTTGTAATAAGATAAGCATGACAACAAGGGTTTGCTCTCTATGGTTGCTCCTTTTCAAACCCTAGACACTTAGGATGGTCATCTCTTTTCTCCCAACTTTAAAGCTTGGTTCCATCCCCTTGTTGCTTAAAGCACCATCTTTCAAAGTAAACAAACACAACTAGCTACATGAGATATGGTCTTCAATGTGTCTAAATGCTTGTGTTGCTCTTTTCCTCAATGTTTGATACTTCATGTACTTCTTAGGGCTGTTGTTGCACAATCCATCAACATTATGCTAGCAACTATTGTTTCAACATCAAGATGTCATGCTTGTGTTGTTCTTCTTCTCCATATGTGATTGTAAATTCTTTGACATACTTCAAAAGGCTTATGCACAACCTCATAGATTTCAATGAGAAAATTGTCTTTTGGTTCATGTTTCGAACCTTCGAACGTGTGCATTTTTTGCTTTTGATCAACAATTATGTGTAAAACCCATAATCTTGAACTATATTTGTCCAATCTTTGCTTACAATTGTGCTTCTTCTCTTCTTCTATCTTTATTTTCCAGAGGTGGTTACACCAAGGACTCCAAAGGCTGAAGACCAAAGTTGGTCATCAGCCTTAACATCAACAACTTATGGTTTCCCCCAAATACCAAGTACAATGACAAAAGGAATTTCGAACAGTAGGAATCATCATCATCACATGGTTTAGATGCTTAAAATGGACAAAAGGAAACTTGACTACCAAGGCCACTCTGGGCACCTAGTTGCTTCATCATGCACCACACGAGCTAGTCATGCAAGCAACTTGTTTTTTCTTTCTTTCCACAAGTCTAAGTTTTATGTGTGAAAGGAATTTTTTCATGCTCTAAAAGTTAATTTCCCTATGCAAAAAATAATAATAATCCTACAGCCGACTATTTTTTTATGAGTTGCATATCACTCCAGCAGATATCCTCTGCAAATATGTCCCTCTTTCTTTTTGGGTTTAAAGAAAGAAAGGGATAATAATGCATCAAAAGAGGTTTTTTGTGCATGCATTCAATGCAAACTATTGTTAACTCAAAATTTTGTTGTCATGTATTCTTTTGTGCATGAGTTTGCTGCATTTCAAAACTCTTATGTTGCAAGAAAGGCATTGTGGTGATGACAAATTTCTTTAAAGTGTGGCAAACATTAGTTTTGTTTGTTTTTTTGTTATGGGTGGTTCATAAAAGAGTCAAATTGTGTAATTTAAGGTGTTGTGGTTATCTTGTTATTTAGGAGCTGATGAAGCTAGTGGGGAAAAAATCATGGCAACAACCTTCATGGTGAAGGTGATAGCTTGATGTTTTGTGAATGATATTCATAAGATTATGACCATATCTTACTCTTGCAGGAACTAACACAATAGTTAGCTTCAACTTGTTATTTGTTGAGTTTTCTTTGTAATCTCATATCTATATATATGTCTTGTGTTTTAATTTTCTAGGTTTTTTGTGGGGAAAGGCTACTACTGTCAAAGTACCCACCTCTTTTTGATGGCACAACTAGGTGTGTGACCCCTTTGTTGCACATTTAGTCCATGATTTGAGTTGTGTTCTATGCATGTTCTTGGTCTCTAACACATCTTATTCTATATGTATTTATGTTAGGAGTAGTTTAAAAGTGGTCCCCGTATTGTCCTGATTTTCTATTGTTACCTTCAAGATTATCTAGGCCTTGTTTTTGCTTGTTGGTAATGATGAAACCTTGTGGCCCAACTTGTATGTGAAATAAATTAGTAAGGCAATCATTTTTCTTTTAAAACTCCTAAATTTCATGGTATTTAGATACACCAATCTATCATGACTTGAGAACAAATTATGGTGTTAGAGTTCACGTAACCTCTCAACCTATATGTGTAACAACCCATATCTGAATATATTCCAGGTTTACTCTAGCTTCAAAGGTTCAAAGTAAATAATAACCTTGTGGGGATGTTTGTGTGAATAGACTATATTATAATTTTTTTGCCCGTATGCGCAATGTGTTTGGATCAAGCATTTCAGTTTTCAATTTTTAGTATTCAATTTTCAATATTCAGATATTTCAATTTTCAAAATTTTAGGTTCCTTCCAGACATTTCACAAATAAATTTCAAATTTTAGTTTTCAACTTTCAACTTTTAGTTTTCACACATCCAAATTCAAACATTTCAAATTTCAAAATTTCAAATTCCAAATGCTTCACATAGATATTTAAAATTTCAATTTCAATTTTCAACTTTAAATATTCACACATCCCAATTCAAACATTTTAGTTTTCAAATTTTTAGATTCATTTCACATATAAATTTCAAATTTTAGTTTTCAGCTTTCAATATTCACACATTGGAATTCAAACATTTCAATTTTCAATATTTTGGATTCCAAACATTTTTTATATTATAGTACCTTGGCACATTTGGCACATGCCTCCCAAAAAATTAATTAATTTTGAATATTCAATTTTAAAAATAAAATATTCCTTAAGATTCTTTATTTTCCTTCTTAAGGAGTTGGCCTTTGGAATAAAATATTGATCATGGTCATATAACATTGGGTAGAGCCATTACATGATGAGCTGCTTGTTTTGTTTGTTCGTCATGTTGAAATTTCCCACACCATGGCATCTCTTGCCACATTCATTAGAAAGGCATTTCTAGCCATGCTCTTGGTATTGCTAGAAAGTCCTTTATGAGTAGGGGTGCATAAGTTGATTTCATAATCTTTCAACCTATGGTGGAAAAGTTATTAAATATTGAACAATTTTTTCACTAAAATTTTATTTAAGTCAAAACTAACATTCATAATGGAATTTGGGTGCATCTTTAATATTGTTGGAAAGCCATTGATGAATAGGATTTAATGAAGGTGACCTAAGGTGTGGGAGATATTGAATTTTGAGTAGTTTTTGTAATTGGAAATTCAATTTAATTTCCAAAAAAAAAATTACAAGGAAAATTTGGTTGAGTAATTAATTTACATTTGGCTCAACAACACATGCTAAACTAGTAGTTTGAATTAAAGTGTTTCACTTTTTCTTTTAATGAACATATCATAATATAAGTTAGTCTTTAACATTTTTGTTTTGCATAATTAATTGATAGTTTGACATGTATGTGTGATTGTAAAGTGGTTTGCTTTACATTAACAAGTTTAAACATGCCATTCAAAACAAGGTTTTGGATCCAAAATGTTGTGTTGTGCATTCATCCATTTAAATAATTAAAATATTAAGTTTTAAGTTTATAAAATGAAATTGTATATAAATTAATCACATGCAAATTGCCTCTAAAAATATACTTAATAATTCCAAAAAATTTCTAAGAAAAAAAAAAGTTTTTTTCTTTCAAAATGTTTTAAACTTAATATATTTTTTCCTATGTTATACAAACATTTTCAAAGTACCACAAATAAGGAATAAGACAAGGTATACAAATTTAGGTTATTTCAATTTGGAATTTGACAAACATATGATTTTCATAATATTTGTAAAAGCCATTGTTGGATCACACATATAAAAACTTTCAAAAATTTTACTTAAATTTTGAAATTATAATTCACCAAAGTCAATTTTAACCAAATTTAGAACATTAGATATATGGAAATGTCATAACATCATATATTGTACCTATGACCAATATTTGGCAGATCCTTGTTAAATATATTATGTATTTTAGAAAAATGAAATTAGACCATTTCAAATTTCAACATATGAAAAACAATTATGCAAAGTATACATTTTTGTTGTGCATTTTTTCTAATTGTCTAATGGTTGAGATAAATAAATAGTTTTTTAAAAGTCAGGAGTTTGAGTTTCAACAATTTTGACAAATATCATACAATTTTCCTTTTTTTCAACTAAACCTTTTGTATATTATTTTGTGTTAAACATGAATTGTAAGTATGGTAATATAAAGTATGGTAATCCATATGAACCACTCACCTTTCAATTGTATTGAACTTAATTGTTTTCAACAATTGGGTTTCAAATACTATGAATATTGAAAAAATTTATATGTTGCGCATGGCATTGTGTGCAATTTGTAATAACATGGAACAACTTAAAATTCACATTTGTGACCTTAATAAATTTTGTGAATGATATGTACATCCATTCATTCACATAATGGATTAGTTGCAAGAACAATTATATATATATATATATATATATGGGTCAAGTCATGATTAATTTCATTTTTTTGAAAATATATCTATAACATTAATGTTTGATCCATTAATTTCAAATTTGGTTATCATATCTTTTAATTTTATTCTTGAGTTTGAAAATACCTTATGTAATTATTCTTCAAAACATTTATTGCAATTCAAAATGTGTTCCAAGGTTATATGGGAGATGATATAATGTATTAAACAACTAGGGATTTGCTACATTGTCCATTATCAATGATGATGTTGTCAAAAAATTTTAATTAAAATTGGTTTGACATTACTAATAATGTAAAATTTTTAAACTTTTTTTTGAATATGTTAAAATGATATATTGATAATAAATAAATTTTGATTTTAACTTATCCAAAATCTCAAAATGTGCAATAATTTATGTTTAGTTAAAATATTTATTTAAAGATAATCCACATATGTACATGTGATTGTTTTTGACATGATTGGAAAAATATTACATATCCATGATTGTTAAATTCATAACTTACATCTTAAACCTTGAATTGTTTACCCTTATCACCACACATTTCCTCAAAACAATGTTATCCCACATCCCTAATTTCATACCTTAGAATCTAAATCATTTTCTCCATTCCCTCCGCATTCACTAAACCTTAAACTTTAATTGATAATTGACCAAAACAATTCCAATCCCAAAAAATGCACTAAGCCCCGACCCCACAAATGCACTTTAAAATCATGCAAAATGTTAATTTTTTGAAATGTTGACTAATTGGAGTTGTAAAGGACTCCAAGCTAAATGTTTCAATAGAAACAAAATGAGATTTGGATGATAAATGGAAATTGCCAAGGATGAAATTTTAGTTATTCAAAGTTCAAACAATCTTCAAAATTGCAAGTTTCGGGGGACTTGGATTGAAAATTTGTGCTCCATTTATTGTAAAATGTTGGTGGTGGATAGAAGACATGCATATAAATCATGTGGGGAAAAAGTTCCAAAAAGGATTTGAAATTAATGAATAATAGATGGTCAAAGTTGGCTATCCAAATTGATTTTCGTCTTTTTTGGAGCAAACAAGATTTTTAAATAGTTTGGGACTATGACTAGGAATGGCATTCCATCATTTGATTCAACTTTTGTTTTCAAAATGTTTAAATTTTAATATTTTTGGAATAATCTTGATTTTGGATCCTTCCTAGACTTTGAAAAAAAAAATTGTCCTTAAATGTTGATTATTCACAAAAGAACACAAAGTTGAAGTGAATAGGTGCAGTCTTCTCATAAAGGAAGGTGAAATGCAATTTTTTTTTCATAAAGGGCATTTATTACACTACATTCACAAGAATGACAACGAAAATGAAAGAAAAGTAAAATTCAAGTTGAAACTCATTTTATCACCTAGGGGGGAAAGGAGTTTTAAGGTGTGTTTACAATCATGTTTTTTTTTGTTGACACATGTTGACTTCACTATGAGCTCACCCCCTTAATTGGAAGATTGTTGCTTTTCATTTTAAACTTTTTTCCTTTTACAAATATCTTTATTGAGCAATAAAACTTTTCACATTAGTGTTGTGCAAAGTTAGCCAAAACTTCCTATCACGTTGGGCAACTCACAAAAATTCTTATAACATGTAATTAAACACAAAACAATTTCACCTCAAGGGTGGGCCTTATTTAGTGCCATGGAATCTACAACCCATATATGTCAAATATTGAAACCATAGCTCCCACCTAGGAGTACTAGGGGCTTGGAAGACCAAATCGATTCTCCTTAATATTTATGGGTTAAATATATATTCTAAAATTTAAATCCTTGACAAGTTGACTTTTGGCCTTTAACCCCCATAGCCATTAGTTGACACAAGCTTATCATTATTGTAACCTCATGCTCTAGACCCTAATTAACTAACCATTTTTACCATTTGTTAACCTTCAACCTTTAACTTTCAAGTCACCACATATAAATCCTATTGCACATATAACAAAATGTTAGCTCGTGTTCAATGAAAATATGGAAACAAGAACTTTCATGTATGAAAACACCATTGGTTTTTAGAATTTTTTTAATATTTTGAAATGGTGTGTCATTAATAATTACAAATCATGAAAAAACACAATACAAATGATTATGTTATCAGCACAAAACATTATGATTGAAACTAAATTTGATCAAATGTTCCATTAAAGCTTCGTGTCATACCCTCAAACAAAACCAACCCAACATTTATAAAACATATTAATTAAAACCTTATCTTTAACAATGAAATTAAATTCAACAAGTAAATAAAGGAATAATAAGACAATCATTTGAGCACATTAAATTCTATAACACAATATGTCATTAACATTAACAAAATATATATTATCAATATTTTGATCTTGAATTTAGATTTTATATAATCCAATATTTAATGAATATATGTAAATAATTAACACAATAATGGGTTATATAGTTTAATTTCATGGATGATTTTGACTAGTGTTGGGGGGTTCTCCTATTTGCAAGGTTAAATTGAAGGGTTTGATTCAATTTTTTTTCCCCCAAACCTAAGCTAACATCCATTTGTTGGAATTGGTAGAACTAGCCTTATGTTAAATATAGAATTGAGATTGGAACTATAAAAAAAACTTTTGAAGACATGTTAGGTTCTTTGGATAGGCAAGTTGATTTTTTTTTTTAAATTTTGATAATTGGCTAAAACATTTTGATAAGTTATTGGTTTTAGTTACATCTAAAATTCCTAAAAGCTAATATGTTATAAAAATTGATACTAGTAAAATCTCCAACCTTTAACAATGTGTAGAACATAAATACTAATGGGATGGGTATTTTATTTTGGAACATTAATTGAGTTCAAACATTAAGGGAAAAAAACTCAAAAAAACAATTGGGTCGAAGTGTTTGCAGTGTAAATGTTAAAGAACCATTTAGGTTTGGGTTCTAAAAACCCAATGATAAGTGATTACAAGGTGGGGGCATGGTTTTGGTTATATGATTTACCTAGATATATGATTCAATTTTCTAAAAAAAAATTGGACGGGAATATTCATGTTACTTGACTAGGTTATTTGATAAATCCCTTTTGAAAATTATGTCACGGATATTTGACAAATAAAAAACCATCAAATATTTGCATTTTTTAGGGAGAAAAACACATAACACACATTTACAAGCTTAGGTCTTTGACAAATACAAAGCTTGGGACTTGCATTTTTTTGAGTAATAAACAAATTTAAAAGAAAAATATTTTCAAAGGATTTTTCTGGGAAGTTCTTGAACTAAACAAATATTGCTTGCACCTAAAAAATTCAACTCCTTTGAAAATGATTGTTAAATGGTGAATTAAAATGAATAATTTTGTCATGTTATGGTTTTAGGTTTTAGAAAAAAATTCATTTGTTTCAACTTTCATATGGTCCTTAAGTCATATTCATAAAAAAAACCAATAGATTGAAATTGGAAACATAAGACAAAGACACAAATAAACACAATACACACAAATTAATAATCAATACATATAGTAGCAATTAGCAAACAACACATAAAACACACAAGATAATTAATGAACCACATAGTAGATTTATAAGAGATACTAGTCTGTAAACCCATTTTGCAAGTAAAATGATCAAATAAGCAAAAGACTAAAGTGTTATGTATCAAAGTCCATTTTGTCCACTTCTACTCATCAATTATTTTTAAAAATCAAATGTGCCCCAACACTGAATAAGTGAGGTGTTCTTTGCAAGGGGCGTTAGCCCATGCCAAAAATGGTGATGAAGTCTTTTAGAAAGAGAAATTTCATGTAGGCAATGGGAAGGCCCAAGCATGCACTCAAGGTTTATGTTTTGGGGTGGGGGGGAGGAGAGATTTTTTTTCATTTTTCCCGACTTCCCAATGTGTTCGCACTATGTTCCTTTCAAGTTCCCAATGGGTTCCTAATATTTTCCCCAACATTTTCTCCATACCTCCTCACTTTTATATGCCTTGGAAAATGGTGTCTTCCTTTCACCTATATAGGTGGGCCAAAGGGGAAGGACTGTACAATTCAAAATAAAGCTTTCTGTTTTGGGGAGTTTTCATTATTATATTTTTTTGGAGTGATGGGCCAATCAAATTGGCACGTTGCCCAAAAAAAAGCTTGGGAGGCACCTCATTTAATTAATAGGAGAGATGATTATTTGTGTAGCTTAAACCAATACACATTAAAAAATCTATAGTAATATATTGACACACTTTTGAAAGTGCATGCCCAAAACATGAACCATCAAATGGCTCCAACAACCCTAAGTTATTACATGATACAATAGAATTTAGAGCATTTGCACAAGTTTACAAGTTGGACCTTTCACCCTTCACATAAATAACTATTTTTTTAGTTAAAAAAACTTGTTTAGTAACTCACGCAATAAAAGAGCCATGGTTAGGTTGTTGATGTCTATGACCTCAAATGAACCAATAGTCACATACTTTGCTTTTTAGTTGTTGGAGATAAAGTTGATAACCACAATGAATATGTCATGTGCTCCTTTTGACATTCATAAATCAAATGTGCAAGTGGTTGATAAACAATTAAACAATGTCGATTACACATACATAATCATGATTTTTTCAACCAAACTATGTAAAACATTTTCAACAAAAGTTATTTTTGATGGGAAGACAATTCATGGACATAATTTGTATGACAACCTTTAAAGCCAAATGGACTCAACAATTTTCATAGGAGCCCTTTAACCACACACAAGAGTAGATTTTCCAAAAGCCCCACTTGTGTTGGATCATCTATTTTGAATTTACTTCTTCACCTAAATATTGTAGATGGATATACATGTGCCTTTTTTTTGTTAGCTTCTCAATCAAGTAGATCTTTTGTTAGGGTAATGTTGGGATCTTCTACCAACTTTTTCATTAGGACAAAATGATCATCATCAACATGTTTTTTCATGGTTTTTATACCATTAATCTTACGATACCATTAATCAATCCTTTCCTACACCTAGTGTGCATGGCTAGGATTTTAAGACCAATATGATCATTGTGACAAATAACACATCTCATGATATGGTTATGATCCAAATCCACAAGTTGATTATTGTTCATGCTTTCAAAATTGCCCAAGTGAACGAAGGTTGATAATGTGCCTTTCAATAAAATCTTTGTTTTTGAAATTTTTCCAAGTGCAATTTGGTGATGTATGCATAATCTCAAACTCCCCACTTTCATAAGTAACTTGCACATTGCCAATATTGTTATTGTTATCATATCTTTCCAAAGCCAAAAGGGTTTTTTCATTAAAACTAATATCATGAATATTGACAGTGTTCATGATATGACATGAAGAAGAAAGTTCAAAAAAATTAGTAAAAAACCAACACAAAATAAAACAAAAAAATGTGAATTGTTCACAATTTTACTTGAACCTTAAATAGGGCAACAACAATCAAAATGTGACATGACTTTAAGGTTTAAAAAAAAGGTTTAAGGTTTAAGGTTTACAAAATAAAGTTCTTTCAATAAATTTTTGAAAATCTTTCCCATTCACATAACCTCACACATGTGAAGAAAATTGAAAAAATGATGTACATATCAACATGCCCCTTATGCCCTGGGTGACACATGTGCTACAATGGTCGGGACAAAGGGTTGCAACCCCACAAGGGCGAGTTAACTTCAAAAACCCGGCCTTAATTCAAATTGCAATCTACAATTCGCCTGCATGAAGCCGGAATCATTAATAATCACCTTCCTCCGGTTTATCACCTGTAGTCTATTTAGGGTTCCAAATTAATTGATGGCAACTAAACACGAAGGTTGCGCTTGTTCTAGGACTTAACCTAACACCTTACGGCATGAACTAATGACAGCCATGCACCACCTGTGTTCGCATTCCTAAATACACTCATATTTTTCAAAAAGATTCATGGCATGTCAAGCCTTGGTAAGGTTATTTGCGTTGCATCGAATTAAGCCACATGCTCCACCACTTGTGTAGGCCCTCGTCAATTCTTTTGAATTTTATTCTTACAAACGTACTCCCCAGGCAAGATACTTGACGCGTTAACTACAACACTACATAGGTCAATACACATAGCGCTTAGTATCCATCATTTATAGCTAAGATTTCTAGGGTATCTAATCCCATTTGCTTCCCTAACTTTTGTCTTTCAATGTTAGTGTCGGCCTAACAGAATGCTTTCGTTGTTGGTGTTTTTTTCAATTTCTACACACTTCATCGTTCCGTTGGAAATACCCTCTGCCCCTACCGTACTCCAACTCGGTAGTTTCCACTACTTGTCCAAGGTTGAGCCCTAGGATTTGATGGCGGACTTAAAAAGTCACTTATAAATGTTTTACACCCAATCATTCCACATAACGCTTGCATCCTCTATCTTATTACGACTATTGGCACAAAACTAGCTAATGCTTATTCCTCATATATTATCATTATTTGTTTTTTGAAAAAACGAGTTTACAACCTATGGGCCTTCTACCTCCATTCGACATTGCTCTGTTAGGCTTTCGCCCATTGTGGAAAATTCCCCATTATTGCTTCTTGTAGGAGTATGGGTCGTGTCTCAGTCCAAGTGTGGTTAATCATTCTTTTAGACCAGCTACTAATCGTCACCTTGGTAAGCCATTGCCTCACCGGCTAGTTAATCGGATGCAAGCCCCTCCTTGGGTGGATTCTTCCTTTTGCTCTTCAGCCTATGGGGTATTAATAACTGTTTCCAACTGTTGTCCCCCTCCCAATGGCAAGTTTTTATGCATTACTCACTTGTCTGCCACTGAAAACACCACTAGGATGCTTCCCATCCAACTTGCATGTGTTAAACATGTCACCATCATTCATCCTGAGCTAGGATCAAACTCTCCATGAGATTCATAATTACATTACTTATAGTTTCCTTTTTCATGGACAAAGCTAATTGAGGATCATTTTCATCCCAAGGGACAACTTGTGTTCATTTGCTTCATATTAACCTAAAATTCACTTCTAGTATACCCATCCCTACCCTATCATGTTAATCCCACAACCTCTTTCAATTATGAGGAAGCTAATAGAAAAGGGAGTAAATAGAAACACTTATAATAAATTTAGGGATAATCAGGTTCGAACTAATGACTCCCACCACGTTAAGGTGATATTCTACCGCTGAGTTATATCCCTAACCCAAAGAGAACTTACTAATGAGTAGGCACAAACCAAAAAGTTGGAAGATTAAAAGCCATTATCCTACTATTCTTGAGCAATTTGATTGGAGTTAGGCCCTCTTTTCACATATGATTACAGAAATAGTAAAAAAGATTGAATCCTATTGTCGACTGGGAAATCTTATGAAAAATATGGATTCCTATTAATTTGAGCCATGAGTTTTTTGGGAAAATCCATAAACCCCCCCCTTCTTTTTTTGTCAATCCAATATCTTTTTCATCTAGATTTAACAAATTATACATGAAAAAAACATTTTTCAATATGTTTGATTTACACTAATCACTTTAACCCTAATATAAGAATTGTTAAAATAAGGGGAAGGAGAAAAACCAAGTAAAAAAAATACATACATAATTTTTTTTCTTATACCAAAAATCTTACCCATTTCTAAGAAAATAAAATTCCAACTACCTCTAGCCAACATCTCTTTTTTATGCTTATTCAAAAATTTCGATGTGTTACCACATTTTTTTGAGAGTTTAGTCGAAAAAAAAGACAATTTTTTTACTAGGAACATATGTAAGGATTTATCATTAAAAAAAGGAATCCTATGCAACCGTTAACTACTTTATATACATACATTGCCACCCTACTGAGGAAGGATTTGCAATTAGCTTTAATATATCCTTGACAGTAAGAAAAGAAAATATTTGCCTTTGTGAAAAGACTTTTTGATTTGAATTAACGTAAAGGTACAACTAACCATATTGCCAAAAATTTATGTTGTCTATTTTAAATAGGAATGGGCTGACCCCCCCTGCTCTTTTGTGGTACAATCCTCTTCCCACTGAGCTTTTACTTTGTCCCCATTCCCTGGGAAACATAATAAAAAAAAACATAGGATTGATGCACATAATTTATCACGAAGGATTCCACAATCACTAAGAAAAAAAGAGCTACCTTTTACTATATTTTCTTTGGCCATCTTTATTCTTATTTATGGGCTTCACACAGTCGATCAACATGATATAGATATCCGTAAGTTATTGAAACTATTCTCGAACAAGCCAACTGAATCAAAACACAAAAGTCAAATAATATTTTTCAAAAAATGAATTCCTAATTGATTTAATATAGTGTATAATTGCCTAGATAACCTTATACCAACCTATCAATTTTTCGAATTATTTGCATTTGGATTACTTACCAGTAGATAGTAACAATCTTGAGATTTGATCACAATGTTGTAAAAAGGAAATAATAAAAATATTACTGTTATTTATATTTACCAAATTATAAATTAAAAATCATCATTTTTTATTCGTGAAAATAATTAAAATGGAATATTAGTCGTTCCGAATTAAAACATAAGAAAGCTTGAATACGCAATTATTTGTTAATAATATTTTGAACGAAAGTTGTATGAAATTAAAGTCTCACGTACGGTTTTGTAAAATGACAATACAAGGTAATTCTTTTGTTAATTTTTCCACCACAATACCGAAAAAGCCAAACTTTGCCTTACATAAAGTGGTTAGAATTAGATTAACCTCTAGCTTATATACCAAGTATTTGTCACAATTTGCAAGAACATTCTGTAATACTAGTAAAAGGAGGAAGAGTAAAATATCTACCCGGTGTAAGATATCACATAGTTAAAGGGAGTTTTGATGCTATTATTAATTAAATTTATCTTATGTAGATGCAATTAGGAAAGCGACATAAATAAATATATAACCAATAGAGAAATGAGCTAGTCCGACTAATCTCACTTGAACAATAGAAAGAACCACTGGCTTATCTTTCCATCGAACTAAGTTAACCAAAGGTGTATGCTCATTAGCCCATGCCAAAATTTTGATAAGTTTTTGCCAATAACCATGCGCCCAAGAGATAAGAAACATAAAACCAGTGGCCCATACAAGATGTCCAAATAAAAACATCCATGCCCAAACAGATAAACTATTCATACCAAAAGGATTGTACCCATTAATAAGTTGTGAGGAATTCAACCATAAGTAATCTCTTAGCCATCCCATTAAATAGGTCGAAGATTCATTAAATTGAGCTACATTTCCTTGCCATAAAGTAATATGTTTCCATTGTTAATAAAAAGTAACCCATCCAATAGTATTTAGCATCCAAAAAACCATTAAGTAAAAAAATCCCAGGCCAAAATATTGCAAGCATTACCTCGTCCTAGACCATCGCAAGGGAAACTATAACCAAATTCTTTTTTATTTAGCATTAACTTAAATTCACGTGCATCTAGAGCACCTTTTATCAAGATTAATGTAGTTGCATGTAAACCCAAAGCAGTGGCATGATGAACTAAAAAGTCTCCGAGACCAATTGTTAAAAATAGTGAATTATTATTATTATTGATTACATCCAGCCAACTGGGTAACCATAAACTTTGACTAGCATTAAAAGTTGGGCTATCTGCTGAAGATAAAACCACATCAAAACCGTATATAATTTTACCATGAACAGATTGGATCCATTGAGCAAATACAGGTTCAATCAAATTTTGTTTTTCTGGAGTACCGAAAGCAAACATAACATCATGATGAACGTAAAGTCCCAAGGTATGGAAACCTAGGAATAAACCCGCACAACTTAAATGTGATATAATAGCTTCCTTGTGTTTTAACATTCTTGTTAATACATAATTAATTTATTATTCCGAATTATAATCCCTAATAAAATAAAAAGTTCAATCAGTAAAAGCACCTATCTTTATAAATCTAGCAATATATTGATGATGAATATATAACGTAGCTTGAATAGTAAAGTCTTGTGCTAGAAATGCATAGGTGGGTAGAGATTACATATGTTGAATTACTAGAGAAATAATAATTCCTAAAGAGGCTAGAGTATGACCCAATTGGAAATGAAGAGAATTATTAATTGTGTCATAAATACCCTTATGTCTGTAGCCCAATTGGCCCCTTGGAGGAGTATGTGCTTCCAAAATTTCTTTGATACTATGGCCAATTCCAAAGTTGGTTTTATACATATGATTGTCGATGATAAAAACAACTGCAATAGTCAAATGATGATGAACTATATCAGTTAACCATAAACTTTGGGTCTGTGGATGAAAACCTTTGAAGAAAGTTAAAATAACAAAACCTGATCCTTGGGAAGTACCAAATAAATGACTATTTGAATCAACATTATGGGCATAAATATTCCACTAACCTACAAAAAAGGGTCCTAAACCTTGGGGATGTTTAATGCCATTAGTAGATTACCCCATTTTACGTGTTCACCTTTTGATTCGGGGATAGCCACATGGACTAAATGTCCTGTCAAAATTAGGGAATTGACTTAAAAAAGTCCTGACAAATGATGATTGAGACAAGATTCAACATTTTTAAACCATGAAATACTTGGTTTCCATTTAGGTTGTAGATGCAACCAACCCGCAATTAAAAAAATGGCGGAAAAAAAAATAGAAAAAAAGCTCCAATATAAAAATCCTGGTTGTTACAAAAACCAATTGTATACCACCATTGATATACACCGGAATAAACTATATTAACTGGACCCGAAGCTCCACATTGAGTAAAAGCTTTTATAGCGGGTTGACCAAAATGGGGATCCCAAATTGCATGAGCAATAGGCTTTACATGTAAAGGATTTTGTAGCCATGTTTCGAAATTACCCTACCAAGCCACGTGAAATAAATTACTGGAAGTCCATAGGAAAATAATAGCTAATTGACCAAAATGAGAAGCAAAAATCTTTTGATAAAGACATTCTTCGGTCATATCATTGTGACTTTCAAAGTCAAGTGTGGTAGCAATACTAAACCAAATATGATGAGTAGTTGGGTCTTGAAATAAGCCCTAGCTAAATTTTGGAAATCTTGATGCCATAATGCTTTTCAAATCCTCCTACCCATTATCGTACTACAATAATTCTTGCTAGGAAGAATGCCCATGTTGTGGCAATCCCACCTAGAAAATAATGAGCTACACCTACAACACGGCCTTGTATGATATTTAAGGCTTTAGGTTGGATAGCAAGAACAATTCTTAATTTATTGTGGGCCCAAATAATAAACTCAATAAGTTCTTGCCAATATCCATGGCCATTATGTATAAACATTAAACTAAAAGCCTAGATGAAACGAACACCCAAAAACAAAAGGTCATATGTAGATAACAAGGAACCATAAAATTGTATTACTTGAGATGGTTGTGCCCATAGAAAGTCATGGAGCCATCCATTAATGGTAATTGAACTTTGTGCAACGTTACCTCTTGTAATGTGAATTACCATTCCTTGATCACTTATGCTACCCCAAACATCAAATTCCATTTTCTAGCTAAAATGAAAAATGATTATCGAAATTGCATTATACATCCAAAATAAACCCAGGAAAACATGATCCCAAGTAGACACTTGACACGTCTCTCCTCTTCCAAGTCCATCACATGGGAATTGAAAATCGAAATTAACTTTATCAAATATTAGGCGAGAACTACGAGCAAATAAAACACCCTTGAATAATATCAAAACAATGACATGGATAGTAAAGGCATGAATATGATGTACTAGAAAGTTTGAAGTTCCTAATGAAATTGGTAATAAAGCCACTTTGCCATTGACTGCAACTAGATCACCACCACCCTAGGTTAAATTGGTGCTTGTTGTTGCATTGGGAGCTGTTAAATCAAGTGTTAAAACATGGGTATTTTGTATCCATTAGGCAAAAACGGGTTATAATTTTATAGCAATATTTGAAAACATATCTTGGGGGTGTTCCAGAATACTCATGTTATCATTATGAATGTATAAACCAAAACTATGAAAACCTAAAAAGATATAAACCCAATTGAGATGTGATATTATCACATCACAGTGTCAAAGGACACGATCTAATAAATTGTTATATTAAGTTGTTGGATCATAATCTTTCACCATAAAAATAGCAGCATGTGCAATAACTCCAACTATGAGAAAACCACCGATCCACATGTGATGTGTAAATAAAGAGAGTTAGGTACCATAATTAGTAGCTAGATATGGATAAGGAGGCATAGAATACATGTGATGAGCTACCACAATGTTAGAGAACCTAGTAAAGCCAGGTTAAAGGCTAATTGGGCATGCCACGAAGTAGTTAGAATCTCATAAATACTTTTATGGCCTTCACTTGTAAAATGCCCTCTATGAACATTTAGAATTTTTTTGATATTATGACCAATTTTGAAGTTAGTTATATACATACAACCAACTATTATAAAAATAAATTGCAATAGTTAAATGATGATGTGCCATATCAGTTAACCATAAACCTCATGTAATTGGATTTAATCCCCCACAGAAGGTTAAAAAAATGAGTATTCTAACCAATTTAGCGTAAAAAAATGGGGTTAATCCTTTAGAAAAACTTGGATAAAGTTGAGCCAAAAGATCACGATTTAGAATAAATTCATGAGGAATCGGTATTTCCTTAGGATCTACCCCAACATCTAAAAGTTGATTAATAGGTAAAGAAACATGCACTTGATGCCCTGCCCAAGATAAAAAGCCTAGTACCAATAGTCCTGTTAAGTGATGATTCAACATAGATTCCACATTTTGAAACCATGCCAATTTTGGAACAGCCTTATGGTAATGGAACCATCTAGCAAAAAGCATAAGTGTTGCAAAAATTAATCCACTAATTATAGTAGAATAAAGTTGTAATTCACTAGTTATTTCAAATGCTTGCCAAAGTTGAAAAAAACCAAAGGTTATTTGTATTCCCTAAAAACCTCCGCCTACATCTCCATTAAAAATCTCCTGACCCACTATTGGCCAAACAACCTGAACACTCAGTTTAATGTGAATAGGATCATTTAACCATGCTTCATAGTTCGAAAAACAAGTTTTGTGGAAGTTCAACCAAATAAAAATGATAGCTAATTGACCAAGTGGGCACTAAAAGCTTTGCGAGAATTTTTTTCTAAATCATTGGTGTGACTATCAAAATCATGAGCATTAGTGTGTAAGTTCCAAATCCAAGTGGTAATATTGGGACCTTTAACTAAAGTTTTTGAAAAATGTCCCGATTTAGCCCATTTTTCAAAAGAAGTTTTTACATGATCCCTTTCCACCAAAATCTTGACTTCTAGTTTCGGTGAACGAATAATCATCGAGGTTTTCCTCTCTTTAGACAAGGCTTAGGAAAAACCCACCAATAATAATTGGTAAGCTTCTAAGAGATATAAATTATCAAACTTTTTTTTATCCCACTTTCCAGTTTGTAATTGGAACAACTATGATATAGAAATTACCTAGGGTAAGTATTCCAAATTATTATGACACATCTTTAAAGTGCTTATTGGACCATTCCTAGTCTTTTTTTTTATTGGATGAATATATGACATTTTATATTCGTATTTTATTTATTATATTACTAAAATAATAGTTGGTTTTTCCATTTGTTGCAATTTCCCCCATTAACAATCAATACTTTTTATTATTAATAATCAATATTTTCTACCGATTGTTAATAAAACCTGATTAGGGAGGGGAAAACCATTTTGAAAAAAAAGGGTTTTTTATTACCCTTTCTTTCCCATAAAATAATAAAATTTAAGGGACCTGTACAATTTATTTCATTCAAAATAGTTCTTACTTTATACTTTAAAACATCCTATAATTTTTGACCAATTTTGTGCTTCAATATAATTACTTGGAGCAAGTGATATGACTTGTTTTTGATAATCTGCTGCTTGATTAAACTAAGCTTTAAATGTTTCAAGATTTCCTTGTTGAATGGCTTGTTTTTCCTAATCAAAATAGGTGAATAAACAAGACTTATTTTCATGGCTTGGTGAAAGTTGACAAAACAAATGAATATATGAACAAACACAATAGTTGCCAAAAGTAAGAAAGTAGAAAAAACTTCACACACCCTTGTTATTTCACAAACATGTATTCATGCAAAACTTGCAACAATTTGTAAAACAAATGAAAGAATGAAACATAATGAATAACAAACTCTAAGATCAAAGATTAAAAATGCAAAAATACTATTATTGGTTAGTAGTCACCACGAATGTCGAAAATCTTTGTCCTCCCCAACTTTTACAACTTTCATAAAATTCTCTATTTTTCACCAATGTAAAAGTGATGGTGTAAAAGATTAAAACCAAAGTACTGCAATTTTAACACAAAGAAGGTTGCAAAGCTTTAAAATAACTTACCTTCTTGTAGTTCATTGGGCTTTATATTTGGCATGTTTCCCTAAAAGAATTTGATTCATCTTTAAAAACTCTAATAGCTAATAGGTTGTGTTCATAGTTTCAACAACACATTGATAGAAGGTTCAATGTAAATGTTACAAGTTGTAAAGGTAGAAATTGTTTGCAAAAAATGAAAGAGACATGAAAAATGCAAACTACAAACATATATTGCAAACACTACTAACATTACTAAAAGGGTATAAATCAAATATTAAAAGGGTATGAATCCAAGTTTTTGGTAGATACCTTTTGCACTTGTTTCTCCCCATGTTGGGTATGGTTATTAGTATTTGAACTTATAAAAGTTTGGTTATGAGGTGGGGGTGGGTACCAACTTCTTGAAATGCTTAGCAAGGCTAGGTTTCAAAAAAACAACACTCAGTGGTTATATATATATATATACATGGTTTAATATTAAGTAAATGTTCAAAGTCAATTAAATACCTACCCAACATTGGTAAATACATGGAACCAAATTTAGTTTTTGAATTAAGCTCAAAGGATCAAAAATTTGAAGGAAAATGTCAAAACCAAAATTATCACTAAAAGAAAAAAATCAAATTTACAACTTGTCTTTATGAATTCTTTTAATCGCAAAGAACATTTGTCATTAAAATCCCTATAATTATGTGAATGTGGCATGACATCAATGTCGATGTAATTCAAAGATGGATGAAATTATGGTTAACATACATGGTTTCATATGTTGACCAAACCATACATGTATTATTGTTTGTGACTATATTGTAATTATTTTGGTAACCTTTATTAATGTAGCACATGTAAATCATTTGGCAAATGATGTTCACAGATTTAATGGCCAATGAAAAACCATGTGAATTTATATAGGCTAATTAGTGTTGCCACATGGCACAATTTTATAAATATTTTCAATTTTAATTTTAATAGCTAGGTAGGCTTAGGTTAAATAAGTAGGTAAATAGATCTAAGTTAGGTAGGCAAGTTCAGGTTTTAAAATATTTAAAAATAATTTTATTTAGGTTAAGCCTTTGGGGTCAAGCCTTTTTTGTTAGTTCATCCCAAATGGCATTTGTGTGTTAATGTTTCATGTATATTTTCGTTGTTTTTAACGCATTGAAGGCTACTTCAAACATAAGGATAAAAACCTTACTCACCAATGTATTATTAACAATTAAATACCATACAATAGTTACACAAGTTATATGTACGTAACTTACCCAACACACCTATTGCCATTCAGACATAACATGCATGTATTTTAATAATATTTTTTATTTACATTATTTTTATTATCCTTTACAATTTCTTTCTTATAATAACATTTGTTGTGAGTTGTGACAATGGGTGATATCTCCAAATGCCATCCAATCCCTACTTTTGGTGACAAAAATTAAGGTTTCAAATTCCTAAATGTGATTTTTTCAAGGATGTGTGTGTTTATTTGGCAATGGCAAAGAAAATGTTCTATAAAGCCTTTTAGTTTGACACTGTGTGGAGAATAAGTAAAACTTGTAGGAAGATGAACCAAATGAAGCACAAGCATGAAGAAGTCTAACACGTAACAATGATGTGTAGGCATGAAAAAAAATTGGACAAAAAAAATTTTGTTTTGTAAATTAAAATTGATAGTTTTAGAAGTTAAGAATGAATGTGTCAATGAGGTGCCATTGAACGTTTGTCTCTTCCAACAAAAGTTGCATTAACTACATCCATTGTAGAAAGAAAAACTAAGCCCAATGCTTACAAATCATTTTACAAAAGGTTAAAAACAAAAGGACATGCAAAAATGGATAAATTCATTGCAAACTTTTCAAACCATCATTTAACAACAATTGTTATGCAAAATTAGTTTTTTCATATTTTCTAAACACATATGTTATTGTGGTCTAAAACACATATGAAACATGTATAAAATAAAATGAATTTTTTACAAAGGAAATAGAATGTTTCATAACAAAGACTTATTATAAGACCGTTTTTCGAACCACTACATAATGTTATAATTTCTTTTTGTAAATTTTCATTTTTTGGAACATTTTATGTTAACAAACATTCACCTAACTTTGTGTTAACATTATTATGTTCCAACAAGAAATCCACATAAACTTTTCAATTATGTAATTTTAAAACGTGAATGTAATCACTTTGAATTATTTGTAAATTTAACAAATTGAACACTTAATATTAGATAGGATACTTGTTTTATATAGTTTACTCACATGAAAAGGAGGATGAAAAAGATGAAATAAATTTTCTAATAACAACTATTATTGATGAATCTATTAAGTATTGAACATAACTTATTACCTAAACCCTACCATCCATCCTGCATGGTGCGCTGGTGGGTGCTTGCTCACTCTGACCTTTTTAGGTTACCGGGTGACATGTAAAGGCACTGGCTAGGAAGGGCAGAGACCATCACCCACTTCCTTCGTTCCTTCTCTCTTTCTGACTCTCTCTCTTCACCTGCTCGTGATGCGCAGCTACACAGCTTCTGCTGCTTGCTTGCTTGCTTGTTTGCCAAGTCTAATGTCAGCTGCGACCAAGTCTCCGTGCCCCTCTTCTTCTACCATCGCACCTCGTGCTTCACAGAGTGAAGAGTTTTGACTGTCCCATCTCCGAGTGTGTAGAAAACTGTCTAAACGTCGAGCAAAACTGTTTTGTTTTGCGTATATTCTGTTTTGGAGATTGTGGGGGTTCGGGGGTGGGGTTTTGTTTTTAGGGGGACGGATTGATGGAGTGGGATAGGGCTAGCCAAAGAGTCAGGCGAACAGAAGATGAGAGAGAGAGAGTGCGTTTGAGGAAAAGAAGAATAGGGATTGGGATGGGAAAGTGAAGAAAGGGTGTTCTGGGCGAAAGGGGTTTGGGAGAAATGGGTAGAGCAAGCCGAGGAGGAGGAGGAGGAGGAGGAGGAGGATCTGCAGCAGCAGCCGCAGAGTTATGTGTAGGGTTGTACTTCGGGGTTTGGGAAGAAGAGAGATTGGGAGTGGAGAGTGAGAAAGAGGTGGTATGCTGCAAATCGTGGAGGTTCTGACGTGCTCCTTCTGCTGCTCGAGTGAACAAGGTGGAGGAGGAGGAGACCAGGGTTATCATGGCTACGTCGAATTCACAAAGCTCCAGTTTCCGTTCTCATTTCAAAACCTCGGAGGGTCGTTATAGTTTGTCTCACGAGAAGACTCATCCGACTGGCCTGCTGCACTATAACCTCGGCAAGGTCATAACTCAGGTACCGGAACCCCTCGCTATCTCTCTCCAGATCTAAAGCTTCATGTTGACGTATGAACTTTTTGAGGGGCGTTGGTCTAGTCTTAAGGATAGGGTGCCATGTTTCTGCACATCACACGCATCTTTTAGGTCAAGTGTTTTGGTCAGAGCAGCCAAAATCTCTCTCTCTCTATTGCCCCTGAAAAATTCTCAGGAGAGACTCAATTTTTCTTGCGGAGCTTTGGTCTTTGATTGCATAACTGTGGAAGCGTGGCCTCCAGAATGTATGTGGAAAGTAACATACGGTTCTCATTTTCATTGGTTTTTGTATACCCAGCTCATGGACTGTTGGTATCATAGTGTTGAGTGTAGCACTGTGAGGGCAGTCCAGAGAAGGGGATTATGAAAAAAAAACACACTCTTGAACACACGTTGGCAGCTCAAAGAAGCCAAGACAAGAACCTACATTTGCATGTCTGTGGTGGGCCTTATACTTGTTGCAGTTGATTTTGAATCCCTAAGCAGGGGATTGTTGCCGTTTTTGTTTCTACGATTAGGTCATATGATGACCGATAGACAGGAGGCATTGTACATTTGTTTTGTAAATCAATGTGTACAATAGGTTGATCAGAACTGCAGCAGAGACTTTGAGGAGCATGTCAATGTGTTCAAGGGGAGAGTTTGCTTGTTGATGGGATAGAAGGTAGATGTCTGTGGTCAGAATGGTTCAGAAGCATAAATGGGCAATGAAGACTGCAAGTTTGATGGGTTAGAGTTGTCATATTGCAAATGGTTGAGAGCAGGTGACATTGGCGCATTTGAGGGATAAGCCAATACAAACACCAAGCAATAGTGGCAGCTCCGGTAGCAATGGAGGGGTTAGGTTTACCACAAGGCTATTGGGGGCAGGAAATGGTACTAGAGGACTTGGCTTTGGTGGGGGCAATGGATTCTCTGGTAGGCTTAGTGGAGCTATCAAATCAACAGCAACTCCCATCACCAATGTGAACTCAAGCAATGGTCCTGTGACCTCTAGTTTTGATGGAGAGGGCACCTATCTCATTTTTAATGTGGGCGATGCACTTCTCATCAGTGATTATAACTCACCAGAAAAGGCAAGCAGTTGTGAACTCTTTATTGGTTAGGTAGTCAGTATCAGGAGTGTAGCAGGTTGTCACAAAGTTTATTGCATTGAGTAGTGGTATAGGGCATACCAGGGTGGCAAACCACAATTTGGTATGACTTGTGCACACTTTGTCATGGTTTGTGTTCCTTGAATCTATGTGTCCCATTGTATTTTGTATGCAATACCAGTCCATACCACATTGATGCCATCTTTGGTTTCAAGTCTTGAATACTAGTAGCTGCTGTATGGACCATGGTCTGCTCTAATGATGATTCATCAGCATTTGGTTGAGCATTATTTACAGGGCATGTTTTTTTCCTGTCTCTATCAGATTAAGGTGTGGAATATTGACTGATTGTGCTACTGCAGGAGGCAATAAAGATCATTCACTTCAATAGTTCAAATCCAACTTGTCACACTTTTGATTCAGAAGCAAAGGATGGCCATGATCTTCTGGTTGGTTTGAGCTCTGGAGATGGTGATTATTTTTATCCATCCAAGTGCTTTGTTTTATGTCTAGATGGAAAGGTCACTATTTTGCTACCATCCTCTCAACTGCTGTATTAACACCATTTTGCCCTCTTATGTTGCCTTGCTGAATGATTTCTGTCTTTTATCCTTCACTTGTGTGCATCTTGGGCCTTTTTTTGTGAGAGTTGGCATGGTGATTGGTGCAGTGTACTCGGCATCTCTAAGACAACAGTTGCAGGATGTGGGAAAAAAGTTGGTGGGGGGTCTGCACTACAACAAGGATGGGTCCATCAACAGCAGGTGCAGTCTTATGGAGCATCTTGTCCTAGTAAAGGTTTTTAGTCAAAAAGAGTCATGTGCTACCAAGTAGGTGTTCCTGACCGTCCTTTAGTTTTCGGTATGATGTATTGTATCAGGTTGAGGGCTAATCTGACGAATGTTTTTCCTTTCTTGATTGTGATGATCCCTATGGACTGTGCTTAAATTGAAGCAATGCCTTTGGCCCAATTTTTTTTCTATTTCTAGGAATAATCAGCATCTTGGTAAACAATGTTGGTAGGCTCTGCAGCTCTGTTTTCTCAATGTCCTCTGCATAATCTTGATGAAAGAACTTCCAGAAAAAGTGATCTCATTATACATTGGGGATTGTCTTGGTGAGTTCCTCCTTGTAAGAGCCTCAATATTTTCCAGGGCAAGCTTGTTTCCATCTT
>Ga0209611_10003214_pt1 | contig 28521 bp, 15 predicted proteins | sample S1TSphgellanicum_3_FD_187693 | JGI IMG/M metagenome (GOLD analysis project Ga0209611, IMG submission 187693) | Host-associated microbial communities from peat moss isolated from Minnesota, USA - S1T2_Fc - Sphagnum magellanicum MG (SPAdes) (version 2) | ecosystem: Host-associated > Plants > Peat...
TGGTAGAATCCCTCAAGAGAACCCGGGGGTTCAACTCCAAGTATATGCTACCATGGCGTCTTCATCTCAAACTTGTACCCTGCTCAAAAGTTGAAGCATCTCTCGTACCTTTGACCACTCCTTCACCAGAATTAGACCATCATGAAACTGCAGACTTGGGCATAAGAGACACACTCAGGGTTTGGAAATGGGAAATTCTCGAACCTGAACCTGAAAGAAGCAAAAAATCCTGAGGATGAGAAAGAAAGACAGCCGTGGTTTCATTGAATTTGTTCTGAAGCTCTACCTATTGTTTTCTTCATGACTATGACTTCAATTCATTAGCAAAGAAGTGATAGTGGGTATCTTCTCTCAACTGCCCACAACAAGTTTGCAATGGGAATGGGAGGTGTGTCCCAAAGGGGGAAGTTGAGAGTTAATTAAACCTACCATTGTTGCTTGATTTAAGATGGAAGATGCTTGCATTTTTTTGAGGGTACTGAAAAGTCTTTGGCAACGGAAAGTAACCAACATAGAAAGTGGAGAGCCTTTAGGCCCTTTCATACTCCATGTAACATTGGCACATTCATGGTAACAAATCGTTTGATTATTTGTGCAAACAATCAAATAATTTGATTGCTAAATAGAGGAATTGATTTGTTGGGTGCTAGTCACAATAACTCTTTTTTCTTTTCTTTTTTTGGGTTTATGTTTGCCTCCTTAAAGGCAAGGAAACCTTGGGTAGAACATGATCAAGGAAATAAATATCTCCATGTTGGATCGATTATGATGACATCAACTAAAGTGTAAACCATGTCTTTCAAGAAGGTGATGTTAAATTGGGAATGATTAAAAGGAAGCAATGTAGTTGTTCATATCCCACGCAGAAGTTGCCCACATCGAAGGGCAAGAAGGATTCAAAAATTTAAGCAAGGATGTGGAAGACCTAAATGAAAACTCTAAGGATATCTATGGTTAGAACCCAAGCTTATGTTCATGCAGGTAAGGATGGAGTGAAGCAAGTATCGGGGTTCAACAATCATGTTGATTTAAATTGGGCACATTAAATAATTGACAAGAATGTTGGTGTCAAACTATACCTTGTTGAGTAAATCTGTGGCCACTTATGAGTCAAGAGTTGGATGTTGATAGGGATAGGTTGGGTTTGGTCAAGAATTAATGTTTGAACTATTGGATTGGGAAGGGGCATAGACAAAATTTGAGGAGTACAAGAGGAAATCAAGATAATATTGAGTTGTGAGGACATTTCAACACAAAAAGGTAGGGGTCAATATGGGGTGATAGTGGCATGCACATGGTTGGCCAAAGGTGTTGAAGTTGATAGTGTAGGAGGTGAAAGAAGGGTCTATGTATGGATGTGTACGAGGAAATGGGTGACAAGACTTATGGGGTTTGACAAGATGTGAAAAGTTAAGGGAGGTTAGTCTTTTGGTGCTCATACAAGTAAAAAATTGACTACAAAAGATTTACACTAAAATGTTGATATTTTACATGAGAAATGTTGTTGGTGTGTGTGTTCCTTGTACTTGTGGATAGCCTCAAGGAACTTTTGTCTCATTATAATCCCATTATGACATATATACACATCCCTCACCTCTCCAAGAAACCAACGATGTGAATAACATGTAAATTTGATTTTGTTTATGACCCCAACCAATTAAGGTGAAAATCCAAGATATGTTGAATGTCATCAACACCTTAGTGAAGGTTTCAATAATTCATGTTCAAACTGCCATGAAATGATTTTTTAAAACAATACTTTAATGTTTCAAAAATCACACCAATCAAACTATGTATGACATCAAAATGAATTTTTTAAATAAAAAATTAACTTTTAATTTGAAGATTAAGATTTTTTAAAGTCATGGACACTTTTCATGTCACAAACATCTATGAATTTTTTTTGGTTTGCTACAAAATATGAAACAAAACATTTACAATATAATAAAGATATTCACAAAAGAAAGAAAACACGACATTAATACCTCTTGTTTGATATAAAAGGGGTGAGATTTCTAAAAAACACCATAAAAAATACACTAAGCTAAAATGGGATTGAAACTGAAATTAACACCAAATTTGTTCAAATTTGAGTTTCATCTTGTTTTTTTTTCCTAATTGTCTTTAATCAATCATTGTTGTTGTGTGTATTGTAACTATAAATATTTTTGAACCTTGTGCATTTAATCTTGAGTTTTAACATTTTTACCCATATTTAAATTTAATAAAATTTCATTATTTTTCAGATAACAATGTTTAAAAGTTGAAAGAAGGGCCCAAAAAGGGGTCATTTTATGGATATTTTTAATATAACTTGTAGATTGCTTGAGGTAGCATGTGAACAATCACAAACACCTAGCATGGTTATTAGTCCATTATTTTTTAATTAGTTGGATGAAACACCAATGGATGAAAACACACATCCAAATTATTTTCGATTTTTTTTTATTTGCATGAAAATTTGCAAATGAAATTTAAATTTAAATTAACATGGGAGGTATAAATTGAACCCCCCTAACTTATGTCACCCTAAGCATGGCTTGCAGCATATGAACCTAAGCTTGTGCTTGGACCAACCAAGTTTCAAAGCAATTTGAATTTTTTAATAATGGCAATTCAAACTTTGCCATTCATTTTTTATTAAAGACAATGGTGGATCATGACACTTGTGGAACTTCTCACAATGATGGTGCTTTGTAGTGTTGGGTCTCATAATGCCTTACAATGATGGTGCTAGTGCTAATGGTGGCACTTGCATGCACTCCTCAAGCAAATTGTCACCTTTCAATTGACTACCTACCTAAAAAACACAAATAGAATTCAAGGATAAAGGCAAAAACTACTTTGATTTCATGACATAGGATGATGCATCATGAAAAAAAGTTTGTACTCCTTTTGGTGGTTGAGGTTTGAACTTTTTAGTTTTTACATTATTCAAAAGCCATAAATTTCAACCTATTAAAAACCTAACACCATGTTGATGTTAACCCAATTCATACAATAGAAACAATCTTGCCTATTTAAACCTATGTGGGTTTTATACAATTACAAGTTTGTGATCTATCTATGTGGATGGACACAAAGGACTCCATATGAACTTTCAAATTTAATATTGTAAGTTGTAAATTGGTTTGGAATGGGTTTACTTTCAATTTATGTATATGGATCACACCTAAAATGAAAGACAATATCTACAACTAATCTCAAAATTCTTTTTTTAATTCTTTGGGTTGCAAACAATGTTGAATGGTTTATTTTTATGACTACATTCATGATTGATTTATAGTCATACACAACACTATGTAATTATTTATTCCATTTAGACATGCCATCTTCACCATGGCATATATAAGTACTTTGATGTGACAAAACTACATTTAGATTCAAAGGGATATTGCAATTGCTACCCAAAAGTGGATCCCAAATTGATGCAATCCAAAAAAAATGTTTAATATTTCAAATGGAACATTTGTGCACATAAACTAAGCTAACACTTGTAAAAACCAAATTTAGCATTCAAAAGAAAATGTCATTGCAAATGAATGTGAGTGTGAAACATCTTTAAAACGAAGCATTGATCAAAAAGTTAATCTTATAAAAAAATAGGGAAAAAAACAACATTTCCTAAATAAATTTAAAAAAAAAGAAGTCCTACATAAGCCCATGTTTATAGCTATTGAACTCCCAATTTAACTCACCAATGAAAATTAATAGTTACCCCATGGTATTTTTATTCACATGCATACTAGCTTGTTAGCCATGTAATATCTAATGCATAGTGTAGTGCCAACAAGTGGATGAACTAATTGGAATACTTATGCAATATTTGATTCATCTCTCACCCAAATCAATGTGGTAGTGCTCCCTCAAAAAAACCATGCAAAGATCTTAGAATACCCTATGTAACTGAAAAGAAAAATTGAAAAATATTTAACTTTTGTGACCCACACATTCAAATTGGCTTGTTGATTGTTTAAAGATGAACACCTAAGATGAACTCAACTTGAACTCAAGCTTTGAGTTCCTTGTACAAATAGTCATGCATCTTCAACCTTCAGATGATAATTGCATTCATTGTGTTTGGGCATAATCCCTTTAAAAGGTAGGCCAACCTATTGCAATTTTTTGATCAACCTTCATGAAATGAATGTAAGCTTTTAATTCTCAAAGTCACAAACCTTCCACTTAGTTTTCAAAATAGGGTTTATGACAATGATACTACCATATGTCTAAAACAAGACACCAGTATAACTTATTGAATTTTTCATAATTTTTTCATTATTAAGCAAAGTCAATATATAATTATTTTGAAATTTCAAACATATTAAGAAAAAATTTCCCAAAATTTTTAACAAGGAAATTTTGAATTAATATGTGTCAAATCTAACATCAATGTAGGGTATTCTTCATTTGGTGTTTCCAAGTGGATTTGAAAATTTAGCATGGAATCATTTTAAATTGTTCATAACTAAAAATTGTATATAAGTAAAAACTTGTCATTTAAATCCTTTGTATGCATGGGGTGGATTTTCATGTGCACTAAAGGCAAGTGGGGACAACATCATTCCTTACATGCATCCTTACATCCTAACATTAAATAATTTCATGTCTCATTCATAACTTCATTATCAAGTGTACCTTTGGAACATGAATTCCAAGGTTTTATAAAATTACGTGCAAGTTGGGGAGTCCTTCCTCCTTTAGGTCAACCTTGGTATATAGGTCATACCTAAGTCAAACACCATGCTCAATCTATTGGACACTCAATTCAAAGGAAAACTCACCCTTTAACAAACAAATTATGCATTACATGGGTGACAATGCTACTTTCTTTGGATGTTAGTGCTTTTCCACTTCAAGTACAAAGGGTATTATGCCCCATCATTTGATAGTGGAAGACATGGTCCCGATGATCACAACCCTTACCCTTATACTTCAATTTGAATAGGAGTGTAGATTGTGGAAATGAATGCCTAGTGCTTGAAATACCATGTTCCAAGTCTCAAGCATTGACTCATCATGTGGGTTTTCATGAAGAGGCCACAATGATCTTTCAAGTGGAATGGATGAAAAGGTGGGAAGCCTATTACCACTTGTTGTTCTTTCAAAAGGTTGCAACGTTTTGGAGATATTCCAAATACAATGTTATTGTGCAAGGAACAAATTCAATTTGAAGCTATGCAAATTGCATTCATGCCAATGGGAAAAGAAATTTGATCTAGAGAAGGGGGGAAAGGAAATTGCTTCCAAAAAGATATTCAACAAGTTATTAAAGTAATTCACTTGAAGTTTGTTCCAAATTTGTGTTGCATCTATGGAGTTGGATCTTGTAGGAGGGTGTGATCCAATGGAAGTGGAGAGTGAATCAAAATTATTGTCAGATTGTAGCATGGTGATGTTATCCTCAACAAAACAACCATCAAGTGGGAACTATGATGCCCATGGTGGAATGATTCCAGATTTGTTGCAGCATGTGCTATTAGTGGAGTATGGAAAGGTGAAAGAACAACAAGAGTTTTTGGTTTTGGCAATCCATGCAGTGATGCTAGAGACTGGGTTTGTTTTATTAACTGGGATCGTGTCTACATCAAAGGGTGAAGATATGTTGATCAATAATCGCTCATTTGAAATTAAATATGGTCTTCCACCTGGATGGAGTGGGAAGGGAGGCCAAGTGAACCTCAACTACACTCTTCCAGAGATCATCAAATCTAGATCTGAAGATGATGCAACAACAAGATTGCAAAATTTTGTGGACTCAAATATAATACTTCGTTGCCAGATAGTTGGAAATGCATTGGTAGTGTATGGGGCCATTACTAGTGGCCAATTCAAGTCTGAAGTTCATAGGGTTAGCCTTCCTATGTCTAGATTCTTGAAGCGGCAAGAATTAATATTAGTCCCAGAAATCAACAACAACATTGGCGATTCCCTCATGGTGCACACAACCTTTTCTATTATTGATTCTGACATCAATTCTAAAAAACAATAATATCTTTCACATCTAAATATTGTTTTCATTCCAATTAAGCCTCACAATTGAATGTTAATGCATGTGCATCCGTATCCTAAAGAATTGCATTTTGTTGGATCTTCATCAGCTAACATGACAAACTCATTTAGATACCCTTCTTTGATTTTATGTATGCAATTTCATCCAAAAAAATCTTTTTTCTTCTATCATTTGGTTGGGTAGCAGGATCATAGTACAGCAATGGATTGTCAAACAGAGTTTAATAATATCATCATAGACAAGCATGAACATATGAAGCCAAACACCAACACAATTGTGTTTCAAAATGTGTTTGATCTATGGCAAGAAGTGAAAGACAAGTTGACTCTGCCATTGCTTACATCGATATGTGAGAAAGCTGGGCTTCCACTGCCAGCATCCTTTCTCACCATCCCGACTGAGGTGAAAAACAAAATATTGGAATTACTTCCTGCGATCTCACTTGCTCGAATTGGGTGTGTGTGCTTGGAACTAAAATTTCTCGCCGGTAGTGACAATTTATGGAAGCTTCGATTTACATATGAGTTTGGGTGCCAAACCCAAAGTATTAAGGTTAAGGCTCCCGGCCAATGGAAAAACATATTTGCTCGAGAATGGTGTCATCGGAAAAGATGTTTGCATCATACAAAGGAGGTTGAACAATACCTCAACAACAATTGTTATAATGACCGAAGTGGGGAATCAACATTCCCAATGCTTTTGATGCCACAATTATCCCCATTTTTCCCCCACATTATCCCCACTATGATTGGTGGAGACTATGACCAATTTCCAAGCCTAAATAGTAGTAACATGGGTGCCATGTTATACCAACCTAGGTCTCGAAGTGACCTCACATTTTCAAATGCTGAGTGTTTGAGTTGTTGTAGAAAAAATATTGCAGGAATAATTGATTTGGGTACTAGGGTCTCCTCTAGCCTTAGCTCTCTCCCTCATTATGTTCCTTCAAATGTTGGGCTTAGCTTAGACGTAACCGAGTTGCATCACAGCCCTGGTATTTCTGAACTTGAATCTTCTCCTCCAATGCACTCTATGATGATGATCGACAATAAAGATACAAACTTTCTTCCTCTTTCCCCTTCTGGAAGAGCTATATTCAAACTAGAACCTCCAAGGAATGAATGACCAATTATTTCTCCCATTTTTCTACACCACATATCATTTGGAAGAATTTTTTATTTTTTATTTTTAAACTAGATACACCTCACAAGAATTGTTATTTCTAATCAACATATTGAACGGCTTTGGTATGGGTTGAGACCTACTATTTATATGGATACACTCTTACAGTGTTTCAAGCAAGTTGGTGGACATTTTAATATGATAACTAATGCTCATCACAATACAAACATCAAATGGGGTCATAGTTGTCAAATAAAATTTTCAAAGTATAGTTTCTTGGACTTCAACACTTCAAAGATGGAATTGGCCAAAGGAAGAATAAACTTGATGGGTGGGCATGACTTTTGACTTTTGATCATGTGCCATGCTCTTAACTTTCACAAGGACTCCACCCTCCCTCTCAAACAGTCAAGAGAATTTGCCAACCATCAAATTGTTTATAGCATATTTTTATTAATATCCCCAATTTGAGGAATCTCATAAGGCGTCATTAATATTGCAAACATTGAGTTTAAATTGTATTGGACCTTCATGGTGGCTTCATCATTACTTTTTGTATAATTGTAAGAAATTGTTTAATCATTTTTTTCTTTACATGAGATCCTTTACCTTTTACATAGAAACTCTTGAAAGGCTAATTGAATAAAAGATTGAGGAAATAGATCTATAATTTGAATTGTAGAAATTGTAATGTTTGTGGAACAATACAGTGAGTTTACAAGCCATACATGTCTGAGTGCTCATTCCATAGTCACTCATATATTGAGAACTGTATGTCACAAAACATCAAAGTAAAACTTGAGTTATTGAATTTTCAGCATTTTCATCCTAAGAATACAATAGAAATCAATTTATAAAACTTTAGGAAAATAGGAGATGTGCTTTTCATATCATTTGAACTTGCCCTTTGTAAGAACCGATGCACTGTGCTGGTTTCATAATTTTCAGACCTATGAAGCAAGGGTCATTAATTTTTTAATTTTAAAAATTAATGAAAATGTGAAAATTTCACAAAAAACTCAACAATATTTTTACGAAAATTGGATTTCACAAAAATGCATATACTTTGTAAAATAAGTTACAATATGTGCTCAATAGCTTAAACATAGTACTAAGTATAATAAAGCATTGGGCTTCTAAAGTTCAAAAAGTAAACAACTTCCTGATATGATCAAAGATGAGTTAAATGGGCATAGAAGACTAAACTAAAACTTAGAAAAATACTGAATAATTCAAGCTAGAATACAAGAGGTGTTCAATAGGATATGCCACACTAATACAACATGAAGACAACATATGGAGAAGTAGTAATTTAGTACACGCAATAGCTAAAGAGTTCAATGCTAGACACAAACTAAGGACACATATTTCCCACCACAATATTGGAAATTTAGGATGGCATAAATTCCCATTTGTTTAACACCTCCTTAAATATACATGTTGTACTAGTGAATCAAGGCATAAGTAAGTAAGCACACCATCTTGCCTTGACTACCTTGAGATAATCATAACTTTTTGTTTGAATTTTTCCAAGTTCAAATTGGACACCATTTGCAACCCAGAAAGCAAGTCAAATGGTGCTTAAAAGTTACATACATGTAGAAATTTGAGGCGGTTTTGTTTCAAGGTTTCTCAGGAGAATTGTCAATATAATTGTCAACTGGCATGAATCTTTTCCAAAACCAATGCCTTTTCCACACCAGTTCCATCTCCTCAAGAGGCACTCCTTTGGTCTCAGGCACATAAAGGAACACCACAAATGGCATGAAAAAGTTCCATATAGCAAAGAAGACAAAGAGGCCCCACTTGAGGGAACATAACATGGTCAAAAATGATTGAATGATCACAAAATTAAATAAGAAGTTCACAGATCCTTCAATGCTGAGCCCTGCTGATCTTGTTTCAAGTGGGAAAATTTCACTTGGAATTAACCATTGACATGGGCCCCACGCCCAACACCATCCCGCAACATATATACATACAAACACCACTAAAATGATTGCGAGTGAATGTGACAAGCGCACTTCATCTTGTAACCCATATCGAAGGATCATAGCAATTGCAACCTGCATCATGAATCACACATTGAGTTTTATATATGTTGCATCCCTATTATATAAGAATGGAATGGTGGTTCGTTGCAATCACCATTTCAAAATCTACTTTCACTATGTTATTAAAAGTTAATTTTCAGGGATGATGAAACTGGTTTTTTTTTCCCCCAATTTTTTTGTCAAAAAACAACAAAATATGTCAAAGAAAAACTATTAAGTGGATGAAATTCCCTCAATTAAGTGCAAATTAGTGTACATGTACCAAAGGGCACATAACATGCCAGGTAGCATGTGCTAGGGATCTTGTAGCATGTTACATATTGCTTAACACCCACAATATGCCCAAAATGTGAATGATATGGACCCAAAACATGTCTAGAAATGCCAAGGTGAAACCAAAAAAAAAAGGGGCAAAGGGTAGTCTATAAGAATTGCAGTAGTATTCTTGTGCTGACTGCATTAACAACAATGGCCATATATAATGTTAGGGGCCATGACTCCACCAAGACAACACCCCATTTGATGACATTTGCATATATGCAAATTTTCAACTCAACAAGTTGACTATTGACCATGACTTTCATTTATTAATTTGGTCATCATAATAAGTTAATAACTAAATTATCCTTGTTTAGAGAATAGAATTTTCAAAAAACATATGAACATATAAATGCAAAAAAGATTGTGAAAAAATTAGAGGAAAACAGGTTTGATATAGCTTAAGATGTTGCCACTATAGGCTGTAGAAACTTCATGCATCTTGCAAATAAAGAGATTGAACAAAAAGATTTCACCAAATTTTAATTTTTTTCATTTCATTATTTTTGGAAATGGGAAAAATGAAAAGAAAACAAGGTGATTTCTTGCAATAATTATGCATACTATTCAAGAGTTATTTATTCCAAAAAAATCATTTTTATGTTTATTGTAACATGGGTATGATCAATGCATATTCCATCAAATGGCAAAAAGATCAAGTATGACTACATGATTAAGAAAATAAAATGAGATGATCAAATTAGTTAAATTATAGTCACATCAAATAGTTCACTTATTGACATATTTTTTGTATTATATATAACTAAATTGCAAATATTTTCACTCTATGACTAGTAGAAAATACATGCAAAAATATGTATTTCATGTGGTATTTCATAAAATTTTGTTAATTAAAAAAGTTCATGAGTAATTCTATTTAGCCTAGCTACTTGCATTCCCCAAGGACCTTTCCCAAAACCTTATGTTCTTTCACACTTGGTTTTGCAAATTGTTAAAATTATTTCATATTTTCTAATCAATTTGTTTCATTTCAAAAAATCATATATATATATATATATGTCTAGGTTCAAGACATGACAAAAATATAATTTTGATTGCTACACCACATGACAATGTTTTGAGAATTTGCTAAAACAAGTACATCATTGGAAAAGATGACAAATTAGGTGTGGTAAAATGTTATGTGGGAAAAAAATTGACACATGTTTGAATCCATTTGTGTATTTTTGAGACACACACTATAATATTTCACATAATTTTGCAAAGGCCATTTACCTTTAATCTCAAGCATGTTTTGAAATCTCAATGATTCCAACTAAAAGTTTGCTATGTAAGGTTCAGTTGGCATTTCAACCTTTGGTGGTATCCATAGTGACAAGTCGAATGGTACAGTAAATGGCCATGTAAATACATGATTAAAGAATTATGTTAGTGTTAGCCAAAGGTTTAGCTATTGGATACCTTTCATGTACATGACAAGTACAATTCTCTCTTGGGAAGGTGGGGTGTATGCACCTTTGTAGCAATGTTAACTTCGGAAGCCACCATCTCATTCCAAAATTTGGGGATTTAGTGAGTTACAATAGGTTTGATTAGGTTGTGCACCAATTTAAATAGAATTTTTTTATGTAATTAATATTAGTTTATATGAAACCAATATGTATTTAACAAAAGGAATAAAATTACTAGGTTTCATCTTTTGAATATTACTTACCAGAGATAAAAACATTTGGACATTGCCTTCAATGAGTAATGCCTTGCGCCCAACCTTGTCTACTAATAATAAGCCAACCAAGATAGCCAATGTTGAAATCCCCGCTAAAACAATTGCGGTAAAAAGAGCTCCACCACTTTTAAAACCCAAAGTTGAAAATAAAATTGCAGAATAGAATGTGAGGTCATTAATCCCAGTGAATTGGCCGAAGATTTGGAAGATACATGATACAATTAGTGGGGGTATGCTCTTCCCTTTCAATACATTCTTGAACGCATTCCTTTCCTCACTAGATTTTTGGTTGCTGGCAATCAAAATGTCTTCAAATTCAATGTCCACATTGGTTATTCCTCGCATCCTTTCAAGCACTTTTCTTCCTGCTTCTTGTTTGCCTCGATGAACTAAGCTATTTGGAGTGTCAGAAAGGATAATCCCACTAATGGTAATAATAATTGCTGGAATTCCGGCCAAACCCAAAGAAATCCTCCATCCATAAGGGATAAGCTTTGATGTGCCATAGTTGATCACATTGGCACATAAAACACCTATCGCTAGAGAAAGTTGAAAAAGGTAAGTCAAGCGTCCCCGCCATTTGAAGGGTGCAACCTCAGACATATATAAAGGTGCAGCCTGCGTACCATAAACAAAACATTCAAAAGAAAAATAATCCATGAAAATTTGAAGAAGGGTGTGATGCAATCATATATTTTCAAGTTCCTAGACTATGACATTATTTTTTAAATGTGAGATGTCATAAATTTAGTGCATTTGCTTCACAAATATGGTCATAGAATTTCTATGGCCAATGGATATCTATCTAGTTTACTAAATGAAAAAATTATCAAGTTCAAATGCCATGTATACTCAAGTATTTGGTGCTTTCAGAATAATACACACTTATAAATTGAATTGCAAAGCCAATACCAAATGTTCAAATGGGCCCTTTTCAAAACAACCTACGTTGAACACTATTTGAAGGATGTTTCAACTCCCATGGTAATAATGTGGCAAATAGTTATACAACCCACCCTAGAAGGAGGAAGCAATAATAAAGAAAAAATAATCAGGACTACCCATCACCAACTTTATTTTTAGGTTGTTGATGTTATCAACATGTGAGTCGAAAAAAATACATTTACTTCTATAGTGCATAAGATTTTCACTTGTGTCATCTATTTTGAATTGATTGTGTCAAAAGTAAATTTGTCATAACAATAACAACATAATTGGGTCCAACTAAAGTTCAACATTTTGACACTAACCTGGTTGGAAAATCCAACTCCCAAACCATATATGACTCGTCCAAGAACAAGCATGGCCACATTTTGAGCCGATGTTTTGAGAACAACACCAGTGAGGAAAGAAATCCCAGCAATAAGTATGCTTGTTTTTCTTCCATAGCGTCTTGTGACAGGAGCCGCCATTAAGGTGGACACAAATCCCACAAGGTAAAAAGATGAAATGTATGCTTGTAGATGTTGGTTGTTGTATTGGCAATAAAGGTTCCCTTTTCTTAATTCATATTCAAGCTCCTTGTTCACAACCACCGCTGGGAAGAACTTTTCCAAGAAATCATTCATTTGTGCCACCCCACCTAAATGGAACACACCAAGTTGTTCAACATTTAGTCAGTTTTTAGTTGCAATAAAATCACTATTCAAAACCACAACTCCCAAGTTAAAAATCACTTCAAATCAAGACTTCAACAAAACACTTCAAATCTTCAAAAAAATAACGTAACATATTGCACACCAAACTGTGGAGTTAACTATGAAAAATAGTCACCAGTTATTCCAGTGTCATAACCAAGCATGAGTCCACTGAATGAAGCCAGGAGACAAGCAAGCACCACATAGATTGTGGTGTGCCCTTCATAATGCTTGAATTCTCCATTTGCAACAACTACATCCCCTCGACTAGCCATTGTCAAATTGGTCCTCTTTGAAAGTTTGAAAATCAATGTTTGTTATGTTTCAACTTGATACACTAGAACTATGTATATATGTATATATGTATCATTCCTAGGACCCTAGAAACAATGTACCATACCACCAACAACTTATTGCAATATGTACTTAGAAGTGACAAGCTTGTAGTATTGAATTGTGAGTACTTAAGGGTACTCAAGGGAGTTGAGACGTGGTTGGCTTGTTATCATTGTTGCATATGGGATTTCAATTTTGAACTATATACAAAACAATTTAGTTGTAAAGTAAAAGGCATCCCAACGTCATCCAGAGATCAAGTTGGGTTGACAAAATCAAAGGTGACAACATGTGCATGAGCTATAACTATGATGAATTCGGCCAAATAGTTGTTTGCAGTTGACCCCCTCAGGAGTAGTGATTTTTTTCCTGGCGAACTGGAGGTGCAACCAACTCTCTGCTAGTTTTCTACTGTTTGATATGTTCCTCAAATCCTTTCACTATTAAAGCTAAATCTTTTGCGGGATCAAAGCCGCTCATGCTAAATCTCGTGTGGGATGCTCATCACTCATGCTACATCACAAAAATGAAAAAAAAAACAACACTTCACGTGAGTCATACGTAGGCGTGAACGTAATCATCCCAATCAGAAATTTTATCTTGTTCCAATGAAGTGATACAAACTAGTGATGACATGACGTAAGTGCTTTCAATCTGTCACAAACGATAAAAGCTTCAGACGAGGGAGATGCGATCTAGAATGGTGGCTGGTCACATGTTGCATTAAATAAGTTTGTTTCTTGTGGATGCATGAGACAGAGTTACAACTGGTGAAGTACTGTTCTATAATAAGAGAATATTTACAAATGCGTGAAATTGGATATCGACTTTAGTACGATAACTTGCTATGAATCGCAGTGTGTGAGCTTGCGTTGAACTGGGCCCTAGCCCAGCTACGAATGGAATACAGTTTTGTTTGCTTGCCTATTTGAGCAAGTTCACTTAATGTGTTTCCCAAATCCACTTTGTCAAATCGCCAAGTCTACATTGCTTTTTGATTATTTTTCGAAGTCTGCATTGCCAAATTGCAAATTCCCCATTACCCAATTGTCGAGTACATGCTGCCAAGTCCGCAATCTGAAGTTGCCAACTCCACACTGTCAAGTTGTCAAGTCCACTTCATCCCTGTGAATTGCCTGAATGAGCTTCAAGCTGCCCACAATTTTTTTAATTTCTGGGCTGCCCACTGCCTGAATTTGTTTTTCATGGTTGGCCCCCCCCCGCCCCACCTTCCCCCACTCTCCTCCCCTGTGCCTTCTCTCACTTTATTTTTTCTTCACTTAATGGATCTTTGAGGCTTGAGAGAGAGAGAGCCTTGTCACAAATTCAAACTACATTTTAATCAAATTTTTGAACATATTGAGGGCAATTTGAAAAGTTTCAAGTTCAAATTTCATATTTTCTTTGTCTCCTATTCTATGAATGATATGGAGTTGGAGTTATCCTAATGGAATGGAAGTTCATCCATGAAAATTCAGAAAATCTTAGGATGAAATAAAGTTCAACCCAAAAATATCATAATTTATTACATCCATGATGCAATTCATTTACTCTTTTTTTTCAATTAAGAGTCCAAATTACATGGATGAATGCCCACAAAATATCATTTTTGAATTTTCAATGGATGAATAAATGAAGTTCTATAAATGAAAGTTTATAAACAAAATTTCATGGATGAAAATATTAACTTTCACAAAATAAATTTCATCCCAAAAATCATGATTGCGAGAAGGGACATCCATGTGCATCATGGCCTTCAATAGTAAATCTGACATCCCTTTACACACTCCTTGAAGAATAAAATCAAGGGTTGTGTGAGGGTCTCAGGAGGCCTAACAAGTTTGGCAAGTTCAGAGGGTAGTTTGAATTTTGGAAACGCTCCTGTCAAGGTCCAAAGAGATAGAGAGAATGGGGGTTGGGCGGGAACATGCACCCTGTGGAAAACAAGATAAAAAGGGTCCAATCTGAATTTTTGGGGCAGAAGTTTTGGCCAAAAAAATAAATCTATCATTGCATAGCCCAGAAATTTTTAGATTGGTGGGCAGTTTGCCTCATTTGGGCAGTCCACGCTATGAAGTTAAAATCGCAATTGAGCAATGTTGCCTTCATTGCACCAATCTGGATGAACGGTGACTAGAGGCCCAGTTTTTTTCATCGGTTCCTGTGCTAACTACCTTAGTAATGGTGCATTCACACTTGATGTTATGTCAGTATTAAATGAAAATCTAGGTGGCATCCTAGGTGTCTCCCAATGTTAATTGGGCCATAGCTCAATGTTAGGTGAATGTTAGATTACATAAAATTTTCATGGCAACTAGGTCTAAGTCCTAAATGGCTAGCATGGTGGTAGGAGACTTCACCTTAGAATCCCTAACATCAAGTGTGAATGCACCTTAAGTTGAGCTTGTTCTTTTTTTTTGGCTCAGCCCTTCCCTTCCCTTCCCTTGTGAACTTTTTTCTTTCAACTCTAACCATGTCAACCTATCTATGTCCATCTTGCCCTTACAAACTAACAACCTCACCACCGTGAAGAACAAGATTATGCGTACTTACCCACATAAAGAATTCTACTACTGCCTTCTTACCAAATTTTTTTTTTGGTTTCACACTTGTTTTAAACTATCTACACCTACCCACTTACATACCTACCTTCCTCTTATCCAAATCAATAATGCAAGTGCTAACCAACAAGGGTAGAATGAGAATATCGAATATTATCTTGACCCCCCTCACATACCTACTTACCTACTACCCACTAACATAGGCCTACATAAACAACCTCACCTACTTGATAACCACTCTTATAGTCTAATGATCAACGCAGTGGCCTACCCTTATATTGTTAGTAGTTTTTTTTTTTCTCGGGAAATTTCATCATTTTCGATATAAAAAATTGGGAAAATTTTTGGAACTTTTTAAAGGTGTAATTCAACTAATTTTGCAATGTATTTGTTACATTTTGTAAAAATATTTATATAATGTATAATTTTTAAAACATTGGACATTGATAGGAAACATAAACAAAGAATTGCAAAACAAAACTTGTCATCATTCATTACAACTTCCATCTAGTCCCTTATGGAAATATACAATGAACCCTAAATGTGGGTATTGCAATGGGTGCACATATCACCTACGATATTGGGGCAAAATGTAAGTATTGTTCAAAATTGTTGATTTTTTAGCTATTAAAGCACATCCGCACCTTCACATTCATGCATTAAGTTCATGAAATATAAATATACATATTTAATTTTCTAGGCCAAACAAGCAATGAGGATAGAGTTCATATTGTTCACAAGAGATGGATTTAAGTAAGGATAATGTTAGGAAAGGAGGGGTTAGCCAGATTTAGCAAAAGACTATCAAACTATTGGATAACCAAAAACAAAAGATAACCAAAGTTGTTATTACCAAATAGAAGATTACTGAAGCTTGTTTTCATCAAACATAGAGTTACCCGAATTCATCATGCCAAATATTGGAGACAATTGATTATGGTAGTTACAGTAGAAAACTAAGGCCCACTTTGCACTAGGAATCAGGGCCAAAAACACTTGGGGCCAACTTTGAGCATTTTTGGGTTGCAAATTCGCCCCAAGGGTTGCAAATTGGCCTCCCAAATTTGATGGTATCCTTTTTTCAGCCTTGGGGCCAAGAGAAGGCCGTAAAGTTCAGCATTTATTAGTACTCGGGGCAGATTGAAAAGTTTTTTTCTATTTCAGCCTTGACTCCTAGTGTAAAGCCCTTGGGGCTGATTTCAACTTTTGCACCAATAGGAATGCTGGATTTGGGGTGAACATTGGCCCTGACTCCTAGTGTAGAGTGGGCCTAATAGATAGAAGTTGTTATAACCGATCATAAAATAATATATAAGGGTGGAAGTGTAACATTGACATGGTTGGTTTTGTTATAATTGTTTTGGTGACCATTGTAATGAAATTTTTAGTATGGAACAATAAAGTATGTCCGAAAATGTTTTCCTTGTGAATAAGCTATTATAGTGCGTTACAATTGATGTTTATAGAATATTGAAATGAATAAAAATGTTTAATGATGGTAGCGGTCTTATGGGTATGAAAGAGGGAATTGGAATTTGAAGTGAAATCTTAATAGCTTACACGAATAGTTGGAATACATTGCAAAAGTATAGTGGCATCTCCTATATTGAAGATTACCCTGGTTATTTAGCACTTGGTGTTTGGTGCAAGAAATCACAATAAATCATTTGGAAAATTGCATAATTTTTTATCATTAATATTTGGCAATCACTCTGGGAACATTTTTTTCAAATAATCAATTTTATTGCAAAAGTTGAAATTAATGTGTCATAATTGGGTTTTTGTTATGTAGTAACTTATAATTTATGGGATGTAAAAAACAAAACAACAATACAATTATCTTGGAGTCATTTGAGTTGAAAAGCTAGGGAATGGTATAATGAAAGATTTTTAAAACATAGGTGCAAAATTAATGTGTGTTTTTCCTCAATTATTCCCTTGTTGAAAACAATTTGTTGCAAAATGGTTTAACAAATATAATACAAAATGTCTTAGATGGCCAAAAGTAGGGAATTATTTGAAGTCATGCCATACCACCCATTGGGAATTTATTTACCATTTGCTTGGGAAAAAAAAGGACTATTAAGGAAGATGTTACTTAATGGCAATATCAATATAGAATTACCTCTAAGGCAACTAAGGATTTGTGAAGGAGATTAGAATAAGACATATTTTGTAAAAAGAGATGAAGTGCCTTTGTGGCTTATGAGTGATGGGGAACTTGTGTGATGGGGGATTCCATCATTGTTTCTCATTCTTTCATTAGTGTTTGTTACTTCTTGGAGATTAGGATGAGGACTAATGGTGAAGGAGATTATATTCGATGTTGAAAAATAATTACAATGTGTTCTACGGAAGTACGGAAGGCACTTCCTTTTTGTTTTGTTTTGCCTTGATTTCTTGGTACAAGGAGAATAGTAAGTATTGCTTCATATAAATTATTATAGCTTTTACCTTACTACAATATGGAGATGGCTAGATGATAGCTATAAACAAAAGATAGTAGTAATTATATAGTAAGAAGGCAATAATATGAGCTCAACAATTTTTGGAAGTTGAAGGCAATAGGTTTGCCATGAATTATTGGATTGTACTGTGAAATGATTGGAAAATAGCTACCTTCCACCCCCACTTCGAAGTTCTAAAAACTATTTGGAAATGTTGGTTTCTAGGTCCAAATGAGCCAAAATTTATGTCAACACATCAATTTTTTACAATTATTTTTACATATGTTTATGTGGTGCCACTTTAATGGCAAGTTGTGCATGATAACTAATATCGATGTTATAGAATCTAAGTTGAATTTCATTACATGTTTCAATTTTGAATTTTGGTTTGAGCAAAAAACAATAGTTTTATTCAATAACATTACTTTCACAAAGGGCCTTTTAATTTTCATAATACAACTTTTTAATTTTCAAAAAAATCTAGTAATGAGAGACTTTTAAACACATCTAGAAAACATTCATATATATATATTCAAGATTATTTAAAGTTCATGGGTCCTTTACAACATGCAAATGTGTTGCAATGTATATGGTAGTTACCACCAACATGTGTGATACCTCCACCTGTTTATTTAGCAAGGCTTGTTAAAGTGGTTACATTTAATCCTAGAAAAGATAAATTTGAACTTTGAGACCACAATTTAACCTCACAACAGGATATCTATAATGTTTGAAGCAAGTAAAACATTTGCGTTTTTAAATTTTTAATTTGGTATCAACGTAGGTGAGGGTTCACCCAAGGTGCATAGAACTGGTTTTGCCTCTATTACTATCTTTAATGGGACAAGAAGGTGTTAGAAGGCAAGTTAACCAAGAACTAGTAGATCTAAACGGTATCTCAATAACTTGTTGTTACTAAGGGTAGGTGATAGTCATTTATCACTGTTCAAATCCTTAAGTAATGAAACTACTAAATTTAGTGATTTTAGAAGGTGGTGAAGTGGCATTATTTTGCAACCTCATTTGAATTAACTTAGGAAAAGATTGACATGAAGGCAAGAAAGTCCAAAAGGACATGGTTTGGGGTGGTGGGTGGAAGTCCCTCAAAGGGGATTCCCCCTATCTCATTATCAAATGTGGTTTTGGAGGAGAAGTTAGATAAGAAGATAGAGGGGTTGTTAAAAGAGGTTGTAGGAGAACCTTTTGATGTATGTGTGGATTGTGGAAAGGGGACCTTGAGTGTTGATGTGAAAAAAAACTTTGTACAATGTTTTTTTTTCCTTCATGAAATGTAGTACGAAATAATCTTGTTTTGCCTTCAATTGGGTTGGATCCAACGTTGTAATAAGGTAAATGACCTTCTATAGTAATGGAAATATTGTTGTAGCATTGTGGAATCACACATAGTAGTTGGCATGCAGTAGACATAATGACACAACGGCGGTAGCACTTGAAGCAATGATTTTTTTCATTCTTTGTATCATTTTTGTGTTGTTTTTCAAGTGGAACTTCTTTTTTGAAATTTCTAGAAAGTTAAATAATCATGCCGTTTCTTACGAAAAAATTGTTGTTGAAACTCCTAGTCCCAAGTTATTAGACTTAATTATTTATTTTTTGATTTTTGAATTCTTCTTGACAAGTTAGGTCTTCGATCATAAGCTGAAACTTGGAGGTGCTATTAGCAAAAGGGGGCTTTGGACATGATTGGCATGTGTTAAACCTATTTAGCACAACCCTTATTTTTCTTTCAAAGGAATATGTATAGGGACATTGGGCTTGTTATGGAAAACCATGGAGCCTGCATATGTCCCTAGCCAAGGGATGTTTCTTCTAGCAACCCTAGTTTCATGGATGAACTTTATACCATGAAATTTTGTTTATAATATTTCATCAACAAAATTTCATCCATTCATTCATTGAACATTTACAAATGATATCTTATGGATGTTGATCCACGAAAATTGGATGACTTTTAATGCAAAGCATAAAATAGTGAATGAACTACACTTCATGGATGAAATAAAATAATGAAATTTATTTCATCCAAAAAATTTATGCATGGACTTCCCTTCTGTAAGGATGATTCATAATGGATACAAAGAAAACATGAAATTTGAACTTGAAAACTTTCAATTTGCTCTCAATATGTTCAAAAAAATAATTAAGAGGGTTGATTGAATTTTTGAAAGGGGCTCCTCTCAAGCTTCAAAAGAGCCATCAAATCAATGTAATTAAAATAAGAAGAGAGACGAAGTAGGAAGGAAAGGGCGTGGAGGGGGCGAGGGTCAGGGTCAGTCTGATTTTTGGGAGCAGAGGTTTTGGCAGGATGGAAAAGAAAAATCAGTCAGACAGCCCAGAAATTGTTGGGCAGCTTGATACTCATTTGGGCAGTTCACAGGGTGAAGTGAGTGGACTTGGCAATTTGGCAAAATAGCCAAATGACATTGTGGAGTTGGGGACTTGGGAAAGCAGACGTGGTAATGTGGACTTGGCAATTTGGCAAAGTGGAGTTGGCAAATGGGTAAAGGCCTCTTGACAAAATACCCAAATGGGTACTAAGGTGGGCTTCACAATTTGGCAAAATTGACTTGAAACAGGGCAAGTGAACTTGGCCACACAGCCAAGCAAACTTTATTCCATTGAAATCTTCCCCTAGACTTCAAAAGCAATCGGTCCCTCTTACACATTTTACTCCGACTAATTTAACATGCAGCATCTCGTGTTTCATATGTGGGTTGCCCCATGAGTGGCTTATTTTAACATGCAGAATCTGCAAGTTTAAAAAGCGGTTTGTCCAATGAGTGGCCGATTAGGCAAACCCAGCCCGGCACGTTAGGGCCTTGGCTGTGGACCTGGGGGTGGCCCAAAGTGGATTGTGTAACAACCTTGGTGGAAATTTGCTTTGTTCTTTCATGGACCTAACCCCATCAGAATTCCTATCAGGTATGGAATACCGAAAGGCCAACTTATGTTGAAGGCCCATCATAGGCTAATGTGAAAAAGCTTACATAAGCCATGATAAAGGCAACGTGAGGAAGGTGTAAATAAAGTGTAGGGAACTTATGAAACATGCCAACTTGCCTAACCTAAAGTAGAATGCTTGGATAGTGTAGGAATGTTAAAATAAAAACCTTGGGTAGCCTATGATAAAGGCCAAAGGTACAAAGTCTAGGTAGCCTAGTGGCTTGAGGGTTTGTAAGAACATTAGGTAGCCTAGGGTTTTGACTTCCAAAGTTTGGTGCTCTTTGCAATAAAAGTTGCCCTTGCGATAATTTTTCTTAGTCAAGAACTAAGGTACAGTTTTTTTAAATGTACTCGACAAGCTCCAAGAGGTAAAGAATCCACAAAAGATTAGATGGTTTGATTATGAGAGCAATGTTTATGAGACCCATAATTGTCTACCTTGTTAATGATGTTGTTCCCACTTTCAAAGAACTTGCTTGCCAATGACCTACTATTTAGCATGATGATAAACCAGGCCCTCGCGTTTTTTTTCCCATATCCCAAACCTAAATGGAACCTATTGGTCGTAACCAGCTTTAGTTGATTGTTGATAACTTGACATTTGATTTTTCTTCCTTGAAAGAAATATTCTTGTCAAATAAGATTGGAATAGGGGGGGGGGGGATTACACAAATGGAAGAGTACGGGATGGAGGTGATGGGGTCATTAAGACCCAATCTCATACAAGAAGTTAGTTCTTCCCTTTTTTTATTCTTGTTTTGTTGCTTTTAATGTTGGATCTGCTTTTGTTTGTGTTTTCAATTTCATGTTTTGGTTTGTAGTTTTCAATTGTTGTTTACATGTTTTTTTTAAAGGTATAATGAGATCAACAAAGACTTGTGAGATAAAGTTTTGTAACATATTACCAACAATGAATTAAAAGGCACTTATTTCTTTTGATATGATGAAGTTTCAATGAAGAGGAGATATTTGAAAAAGAAAAGGTAAGTTTTTTTTAATTATTTTATTTTCAAATTTAATTTTTAATATTGCTAGTTGCTTCTTTTTATTGCAAAAAAAAATGATGTTGTTGCTAATGGTGTTTTATTCTTGCAAAAATTTATTCTAATTGTGGGAAAACCTATTCTTGGGTGGTACCACTAAGAAACACCTCACCAAAATCCAAAAAAGGTGTACCTAGTTTAATTTCATTTTAAATAATTAATATTTTAAAATTTTCCTTTTTATTATTGACTTGCACCACATGGGCTTGTGTTCCCCAGCTATATGTGATATGGAAAATTATAAACATTTACAAAAGCTACATAGATATGAAATTTTTGTTTTTGAAATGTGTCTAACATGTGCTTTTGATATTTCTAACCCCTTATCATTAAATGTCAAGTTGCACCATTGTAAAAACTTTTCTTTTTGGTTTTTCAATTATAGTCATTAAGGTAGGGTCCAAATTGTTGATTGAAACAAAAAAAAGTGGGAATTACTTCAAATTTGTAAACATGATGCAATGGCTTTTCAAAAAAGTTTAGTCCTAATTTTTTTAAGGATAAAATCCAACATACAAGGGGGTAATGTTAAGGGCATAATTGTGTTGTCACTAATAGGGCAAATGGGGTTGGGCTGATTAGGACAAAATGGAAGGTAGTTTGAGGGTGTTTTATGATAAGAAACTAGGAATTCACGTTGGAGGAATTTTAATTTTGAATCATTTGACCTTGTAGTTTTTTTAAGAGCTCATTCTAGAGCAAATATTTTGATGGAAAAAAATCGATGATGAAACTTGGTTTTTTTTTTTTTTTAATTCAATTCTAAATTGCTTTGAATTGTGTGTTCATTCACTACAAAAATGATTGTAATATAAATATGTAATCGTTTTTATATAGTTTTATTGTTGTTACATAAATAGATAGTTTCAATGAAAATATGTTAAAGTATAGAAATAAAATTTAAAATAATAGAAGAAGGACAGTCACATTTACATTTTGCAATCATCCCTAAGATGAATTTGGGGTAGAATATCAAGTTCTACATATTGTTTTTGGTTTTGGTTATTTTTGTTAAAAGTATAAAAGGGTTATTGTGTTGAATTTATTTTTCTAGTTCTACATATTCAGAATTGGTTAATTTAAGATTAAAATTTTGAATAAAAAAATTATCATAAGAATTTGAATTCACAACAATTTATTGACCAAAAAAAGTAGTGGAATGGGGATGAGCATGAATCTCATGGTGACCCAAAGTCTATAAAGACAACTATATCAAGCTGCAATTTAGTAAAATGAAGTATAAGATGTAATAGATGACGAACTATAGTTGTTGGATGATGTAATGAAATTTCACAAGGTTCCAAAAATAGTACAATATATTATGCCAATAATACCTAGGATAGAGGAGTGACCTATAATGTACAAAAAGTTGTTTGCAATAGTCATGGAACCTTGTGAAACATTTATTAGTAGAATACTGAAGCAACCAAATTAATATTCGAAAAAGATTGTCATTGATTGGGAGATAATGCAATCAGGGTTTACTTTACAAATTTGTAACAATGAATACAAGAGATGAGTTTGTCATCTCAAAGACATGGTAATTTGTATAGATTTGAGAAGGTATTACATGTCCATGAGGAAGTATAAAAAGGGTTGGAAATAAGGTCAACAAACAAAGGTTATGTTTGGCAATTTTTTTCACCTCAACATAACAATGTCCTAATGAGTGGGAAGAAGGCTAGGACAATGAAGAAGTGAAACAAATAATACGATAATACACAGAAAGGTGTGATCATAATCAAGTGAGCCAATAGTAATGAAGGACTCAAGGATTGCAATCCTTTTTGTGGTCATTGTCACTTTCACATAAAAAGGACTTTTGAGATGAAATCTTTTGCAATATGTTATTAAAAATACACATAATTTTTTCAATACATCACCATTTTTTAATTAAATTTTCATAAATAATTTTTAAAAATTTAAAAGTGTATAAATTCTACCAAATTATGTGTTTCATTTAAACTTTTAATCTTAATTTCAAATTATATGAAAATATGTTAATTATTTAATTTTAAATCTTTTGTTTCATAAACTACAAATTTATTTTCAATGTCATGTACATTACACCCCATTTACATGTGGTAAAAGACTTTTGAAGTTTAAAATTTTTGTTCAATAGATTTTTAATTTTTCAAATTTTCAAATTTCACAACTTTCAAATTATGAGTGTGGATAATCAATTAACATCATCTCAATTTTTTTCTCATCAAAATTATTTTTATAAAGAGATTCGTTAGTTTAGTAATTTGCAAAATTGAATATTTTTTATGCAACTATTACTTAAGTTCAAAGGTCCTCTATTACAACCAAAACCCCCAAAAAAATTTAAAAATTGAATTTTTATTTTGAATTCTTCAACATTCACATTAGTCATTTAACACTACATTTGATGATTAACATGACATTAAAGTGGCACCACAAAATATATCTAATAAAATTATAATTTTTATGAAGTTTTGGTAGTCGCCCGACATGTTTTTTATTTCATTTGATTATGACTGCACCCATAAATTGTATTTTAGATAGAATATCTAGAAGAACATGTTTTTTCAACTAACATTGTGTACCAATTACGAATGGAAATGAAAACTAATAATGAACTCCACTAGCAACCCTACCCAATGTAAGAATAATAACAACAACTGGTGCTAATGTATTATGAAACAATGAATTTAAAGTTAAGCAAAGTTGACAAAACATACTTTTACCAAGAGGAAGGGTATGGAACAAAGTTGTTTGAAATGCAAATCAAGAACTTGAACCACATTTAATCATTGTAGTTTTGTTTCATGGAAGAAAACCTAAAGGATGTAATGATCCATCATTTCCAAACCAAAACAAACTGATTTATATATGGAAGATAGATAAAACCCAATGGTTGTGCCTTGAAATATTATAGACTTGATATAACCACAAAATTCCAAAGAAACTGTTTAACCTTATAAAGAAGTAAAATGTGTGAAAGACCCCCTTTGAAGTTAGTGTGCCTTGATTAATTAAACAATTGCATTATGCTCTAGAAAAAATTAAGATGATTACATCTCATCTTGGACTGAATTGTGCAAGAACCATAATTATTATATACAATATTATATTTGTGCTAGGAATATGAAACAAACAAGTTGAAGACAATGTTGCAAAACCGTATTGGAATGTATCTATCCATGTTGGAATAGTTGAAATAATACCTCAATTTTGTGCAGCAATAAAAAACGTGGTACATGGGACAACCACAAAAATTGCAAATCAGAATAATTAGTATGTACATGTTAATGAAAAAGGATATCCAATATTAATAGGAAACCACATAATTTTAATTGTACCAGTAGAGAATTTTCCTTCATGACACATGGTGTATATAAACCCATTATGATTACGCAAGGTACTTATTCACACATCACCACATTAATATTAATTAGCTTTGTAGTAATGAAATCTATGGTGGTAAAACTTCATGTAGATGTACATGTATGGTTAACCATTGGAATACCGTCACATACAATAGCTACTACCACACTAGTACCACTAGATCTAGGAGGAGGCGTTCTTGACAATAATTTATTGACAATAATGTTTAGATTTAGATTATAATCTTATCTACATATTGTTACAAGGAGGATGAAAAGGGACATTCTTCAACAACATTAAGAATCTACACTTTTATGTGAAGAAAATATTTTTTGTATTTAAAACATAGAGTTCATTATCGATACTTCAAACATCAAGAACATGGGTGGTGGCTATAAGGAACTAGGTAGTTGCAAAGCCTAACATGTATTATACAAATTACCATCGTACAAACCATAATGTGGAGATGTGCAAAAGCAATAAAAAGGAGGAACCCATTGTAACCATTGTTAAAGTTAATGCACAAGCTACTAAACCTCCAAGACCATTAAACTATCCTTGCCATATTTGTGGGATAGTAGGCCACAAATTGACCAAATGTCCTAAGTTTGATGAAATGTGAATTATGTTCAAAGGTAAAGGAAAAAAAATTATGGAAATCAAATTTATAGTTAAAATAGGAAAAAAAAACCCCTTTTTCGACTTGTCTTAGGCAACTAAAAGTGTCTTTTGTGACTATTTTTTATCAAAAATAGTCACAAAAGACACTTTTAGTTGCCTAAAACAAGTTGAAAAATGGGGTTTTTCTACTAGTGGTAAGAGTTGTGACTACTTCAATTAACATGGTTGATGTTGATGTGACAACTATTCAAAGGCCATTGAAAAACAAATGTTTAAGGATCAAGAACCAAGGAAGAATAAAACCATAACGAAATGGGAAGCAAACAAAAAGTTGAAAAAGTCCATTGTAGAAACCATACAATAGATGTAAGCAACTACTCCATCATTGGAGGCACCTTTCACTATAGTTGGAAAATGGATTACTAGTTGGACAAGGATGCCAAGCTCAATAGATCTTGCAAAACCATCCAAGTTGCAAGAAGTACCTTCTACGTTTCTAAACAAGTTCATATTTGTAGTAGACATATTTGATGATATCAATAAATAGATGTGGGAAACCAATTATACACTGAATCTTGGATAATTGTTCAAGATTACACTTAAATTGAAGAAATACCTATGGTAGAAACTAAAATTAGATCAAACACAAATCTCTAATTAAAAAATTCCAAACAAAATAGCTAGTCCTATAGTACCCGATATTGGCACAATATCATTTACTTATGATAACCATATGGTTGTTATCCAAATGCAAATTGGGAAAAACGATCATTGAGGATGTATTCTTAGATGGTGGGTTAGGAATGAACATCATGTTACTAAACAACTCAAAACTAAGGTACCTAAACCTAAACTTGCACCTTACAATTTGCAAATGGAAGATCAAACTACAACAAAACCCATAGGATTGATAAAGCATCTAAAGATGTATGTACATAGAATAACATACATAGTTACATTTATAATCTTACTAAATAACATTCTAGATTTTAGCTACTCCATGTTATTGGGAAACCATGGTTCAAGGATGCCAAAGTAACACATGATTGGGGAAATAACATGATTACAATATAAGGGAATGGTATTGTCAAAACAATAGCAATGATTAAACATTTGGGTAGCAATGTGAAAAGACCACATCTTATTGTGCTTTGACTATTATGATGGCATCACAAATGAAGAAGAAGATCTAATGTTTGATAGTGAGTTCCTAAATTGTTTTCTATCGATACCATATGTTTACCCTTAGAGGCAATAACTTACAATTAATACAATTTGGAATGAAAAAGGAATGTAAAAATCAACTTTTTGTGCCTTATTAGACACTGTAGCCAACCATAGAATTGTTCCGAAGTTAATGGCCAACAAATAACCTAAAATAGCTCTTGAAAACAAGGTGTATCTTGAAACTTATTACCACCACAAACCATGTCATGTACAAATAGATGAACACCATGAACAAAAATCAAAATGCAAAAATTGTAGATTATAAAGTAGACTTTAACTAAAGAAAAACAACACATGAAAATTAAATTGGGTACAAAGGACAATCCACAAATGATAAAAGTTAATGCACAATTAGCCCAAGAGAACATGAATTTATTGAAGGAACTATTGATGGAATACAAGGACGCATTTGCTTGGACATATAAGGACTTGAAAGGCATACCACCAAAGTTGGCACAAGATTGTAATGAACTGGACACATCTATTCCACTTGCACATTAAGCTAGGTATAAAATTAATCCAGACTACGCTACAATTGATAAATAAAACATAAACAAACTATTAGTAGCAAGATTTTACAGCCCATAGAAAAAGCCACAAGTGGTTGTCACTAATCATGGTAGTACCAAAAAAAAAGGGCAAGTTTACGATTTTTGTGGTAGACTTCAAAAAACTAAATGTAACCACCAAAAAAGATTCATATGCATTGTTTTTATAGTTGAGGTACTAATTAACACAATTGCAAGACATGATGCAAACTCTTTCCAAAATGGATATTTTGGATATCACCAAATATCCATAACACCAAAGGACACATATAAGATAACCTTTTTAATAGATTGGGGAGCCCTTACCTTACTAGTTATGCCATTTGGGGTTTAAAATGGATGTTTCACTTATGAGGGGGTAATGAATAGATTTTTTAGAAAATCTCTAAACAAATTCATAAAGATATCTTTGGATGATTTTACTATGTACAGTGACATGGACACTTTTCTAACTAAACCTAAACTATGTTTTCAAAAGTTCAAAGAATTTGGAATTAGTTTAAATTTAAATAAATGTGCATTTATGGTATTTTTAAGGATGATACTAGGATTATAGTTTCCAAGGAAGGTAAATTACCAAATCTTAAGAAAA
>Ga0209611_10003215_pt1 | contig 28518 bp, 20 predicted proteins | sample S1TSphgellanicum_3_FD_187693 | JGI IMG/M metagenome (GOLD analysis project Ga0209611, IMG submission 187693) | Host-associated microbial communities from peat moss isolated from Minnesota, USA - S1T2_Fc - Sphagnum magellanicum MG (SPAdes) (version 2) | ecosystem: Host-associated > Plants > Peat...
AAATTATGAAAACATATAGATGATGCTAGGAAGGAACAAGACACTGATAATCTCCTTTCTCCTTAATAAAATAATAATCCAAAACTAAAAAAAATTCACCCATTCACACTAATATTCATTAAAAGTCGACATCAATGACAATAAAATTATTTTAAAAAATAATCTTACTTTGGGTTTGATTATGGTCCTCATCATACCCATTTTTCTTCTTTTTTGGTGGATTATCAATAAAGTCCATGAAAGTAAGGATTACTCCTCAAAACTAAACCTAAGGATGAACTTTCAAAAGTGATTACCATAGTTTCTTTTTTTTATCTATACTACAATGTATCTTGATTATGATCAAATAAATTAGGAGATTACCTAAGTAGAGGGTTAATTAGGTTAGGTTTTAGTTACCTCACTATCTACCTATGAGTTATCTACCTATATTTATTTTTTATTTATTTATAAACTACCTACTCACCCACCCACCTACCCATGGGTTACCTATACTTACTTATTCATGGGTATTTACCTACCTACCTATCTACTTATGTAAAACAATAATGATGAAAAGCTTACATAGGACCTACCTAGAGACCTATTTAAGAAATTATGTACGGTCTACCACCAACCTACCTAGGGGTTAGTTAATAAACTACATAAAGCCTACCTAGGGGGTTATAAAATTCTTGCTAAGTTAGAGGACATCTAAAGATTACTGTGAAAGGTTTATTTAGGTAATATAAGAGATACTTTAGGATTACTAAAGAACACCTAAGGGACTATCTAGGTGAAGGCTAACTAAGATAAAAGCCATAAAAAATTTATGTAGAGGATTACATAGAGACTATTTAGGGACCTACCTAAATTAGGGAATATTTGAAGACTATTTAAGAACATTTTTAGGTTTCATAAGTTGTTCTTTGGATTGTAATTTATGTAGTTAATTCCCAAATAAAAATTAAGAATGATTCATGCGTTGCCTTTTTCAGATTTGTGTTTTTTCAAAAAACAATTCCCCACACCTATGTAAGTAGATTGTCAATACCTTCTACACGAATTTGCATCCCATTTTTTATTTAATTAAAAATTTTCAATTCAATTCAAGTTGCCTCCAAATGTTAAACTAACTAACTATCTTAAATAGCCACAATGTAAAAAATATCCTTCTAACACCACCACAATTTATCTCATAAGGTTTGTCGAGAATTAAATGGTCATAACTAGTGTTGGCCAATTATTATTTTTCACAAGAATGTTTAAGTCTAGGTTGAGATGTTTTCTAAAAACAAAAACCCCTTGGTTTTGAGCCTAAAGAATATTTTCAAAAATTTTAATCTAGCAGTCTTAATGGTGAATCAAAGTTTAAAGCTAGGTCCTACATGAACCCCAAAACCCTAGAACTTCAACATAGGATTTTAAAACCTTGAAACCCTAGACATTATCTAAACCTAGGACCCTAACACCTTCACCTAACCCTAAGAACTAGACCTTGTGAAAAATCTTTAAGACTTGTTAGGTTCAGTTCTTTATTGGTCTAGATCCATGAAAATTCATTGGGTCTGATTTTAAGGCTAGGTTTTGGTCCATGTAGAATTGTTGGGTATGGTTCTTGGTTGGTTCTAGGTCCAAATAGAATTGCTAGGTTCAACTTTTATAATTGAATTTGGATTTAGACCCACCTAAAATCGATCAACATAATTGGTCATAACAAAAAAAAAACAAGGTTTGGTTGTTATATTTCTAAATATCATTGTATTTATATAAACTTTTTAAAAACATTATATTTTTATGGCTAGAAAATCTAAACTTGTTTTTTAAATGAAAATTCAAGTTTGAGCTTTAGTTTCAACGATGCAACTTTTTGAGTCCAAACCCTAATTTGGCTTCAACAAAATTTTGAACCTCTAGTTTGGATACCCCAAAACTTAACTTAGAACTTGAACTTATTCAATATCTTGAACCTTCCAACATAGATTACAAGTTACAACTATGGACTAGGTACCTAGGACGCGAATGCACATGTTACAAATAATAGTTTAGGTGTGTGAGTGTCGAGACTATTCATGGTAACTTGTGTGCTCAAGCTAGTTATTAAACATAACTTATAATGCAAAGGCTTGAAAGTGACATTATAACCCTTTTCTCCATGGATGAAAAGTCTTAGAAGTTTTAGCCTGTGGACGAGTAAGAAAACATGTAATGTCCTTCCCTCTCAATGGAATAAAAGTCATAACTTACATCTATTTAGATGGAGTACACAAGGGAAAAAAAAAAGATAGAAAAGCGATTATGCATCACAAATGACTAGAGGAGCACTAATCAAAAGCTTGAAAACCTTTGAATTGTAGGTTAGGTAGGGTATATTCCAGTGTTCGACAATTTTAAAAATGAAGGACATATACTCATCAACTATCAACCTAGGTATATATACACTTACCCACCAATTATCAAAAAAATAAAAAAAACGATATTGATATATAACCATGATTGGAAAACATTAAACAATAGTAGTGAATTAAATGCAACATTGGGTTCCATGCAATTATAACATAATATAGTGTTATGCCCAGCAAAAAAAATCAATTTTTTTTTACTATACTTACATAATGATTAATGCTTGAAATTTTATCTTTTTTACATTATTTTCAAAGGAGAAAAACTAATGTAGTGATTAAAATCCCCCCCTACAACCCTAAGGTCTTGGGTTTGAACCTTTTTTTTTAAAAAAAAATCATCCACAAATAAAATGGATGAAATTAAATTCCCCTTGAACAATTTTTTAAGTTGGTTGCACAAGAACAATTTCTTCCTAGAAAACCATGTACCTGGGGGAACAAAGGCTTAAATTGCTTGAAGGTACAAGAAAAAAAAGGTGTTGTTTCATGGGGAATAACCACGTTTTTGGGGGAAAAAAAACTTAAAGGTGAAAGCACATTAAGGTGTAACACTTTAGGCACATGTGGAAGTCTATAATTACTTAAATTAACACTATGAAAATAATGTGAAGGTAGGATATTTTGAATCACACAAGTCATTTTACAAGTTATCATTAGAAATTTATTATACAAAAAATTCAACATTAGTTTACCTTATGGCTTATGGAGAACTCAAATTTGAAAGATGAACTTTTAAACTATTACTTTCAGTAAATAAAGGATTTAATAAGAAAAAACTTGAATACAAGGTACATTGAAAATCTTGGTCATCAAAATCCTTCCAAAAAGTTGTCCTTGGTATCAACATTACCACATCATATTACCATTGAATCCTTTGCTCATTAGAAAACATTATATGAAGGTTCATGGATTCCAAATCATTGATTATGGATTGTTATAGGTTTTTAAGTATTCCCTTGAAAGTCCATTATGTTATGGCTATTTAAAAACTATTCACAAAATTCATCACATGGCCAATTACAAATCCCAAAATCTTGCAAAATTGTTTTGTGACAACATTTTATGGAGAGTGTAATGTCCTTTCACCTTTAAGTTGCTCCTTGGGGTTCTTTAAGCTCCTCCTTTGGGACATGATTGTTCCCTAGGGAAAAAAAGACTTGAATTATTCCCCAAGGCAACTTAAGTTCCTTCTCCTTAAGGACATGATTATTCCCCAGGGAAACAAAGATTTAAATTGCTCCCTAGGGCAATTCAAATTTTTTTTCCCTAGGGACATGATTGTTTTTCAAGGAAAAGAAATTTAAGTTATTCCCCGGGGGCAACTTAAACTCCTTTCCCCTATGGACATGATTATTCCTTGGGAAAAATGCAATTTTCATAAGGAACAATGTTTTCCCCAGGAAAGGCCCAAGTTCCTTGGGGAAACATATGTTCCGAATCTTTTTGTAATCACAACCATCTCATATCCATTTTTATATGGGCTTGTGACCTATCATGAGAAAAGTCTTGAGGAGAACTACAATTTTGTAATTGGAATAACTTTAATTAGAATTCATTTGAAAACGTTACAATCACATTAAGTTTTGGACACATTTGTTTTCCAAGGAACATGGTTGCTCCCTTGGGCAACTTAAGCCCTTGCTCCCCTGGCACATGGATGATCCCAAAAAGTAACCATGTCCCTCAAAGAGAAAAGGAACAACCATGTCCCTTGTGGAAATAAGGACCTAAGTTGCCCCAAGGAACAACCATGTTCCTCGTGGAATAAATGTGTTTGAAATTTTGTGTGATCGTAACTTTTTCATACGGATTCTAATTGAAGTGCTTTCGACGATAAAGTTGTAGCTCTCCTAAAGACCTTTTTAATTATAGGTTGTAAGCCCATATAAAAATGAATATGAGATGTTTTTGGTCTCAAGAAAATTTGAAACATATGTTTCCTCAAGTAACTTAGGCTCTTCCTTGGGGAAAGTTCATTACTCTTTGGGGAAGGTGCCATTTTCCCCAAGGAATTTGGGCACTTCCATTAAAAAATTTATTGTTCCACGAAGAAGTTGCCTTTTCTCTTAGGGAATTTTTCTTGCCCGTTGTGCAAGTTGTTTTTTGGGGTACTTCATTTCTTCCCTAAAGAATTTTTTTGCTCTTTAAAAACTTCATTTTCTTGCATGGGGAACTTACATTATTCCCTAAGACAATTTGTTTGGGATTAAAACTTAATCTTCTTTTCCCTAAGGAAGTTTTTCCCTAAGGGAAATTAACTTTAAAAAATTATTTAAATGTTCTATGCAATTTTTCATCAATTTCACTTATTGGTAAAAACAATTGGGAAAAGGATTAAACCCTGGACTTTTGGGTTGAAGGGAGGACTTTAACCATTATATCACATTTTTTTCTTTGAAAATGTTGTGTAAGAAAGATAGTTATAGCATAAATCATTGTACATGTACATTAAAAAAATTCAATTTTTTTTTCATGTTGGGCATTATATTGCAAATGCATTGAACTTAGTGTCGCATTTAGCTTGTTGCTATTATTTAATGTTTGCCCCCACCCACTAACTTATTTCAATTTTATTCCACAGGCATTACATTTTTGAAAAACCCATAGTTTTTTCTATGTGATATCCAACAAATATTTGCTAAATATCAAGGGAAAATTTTATTAAAAAAAGATGAACTCAATTTTTATGCCATGTAAAGCCCTTGGGGGTAACCTTAAACCTACACAAAATCCCCCAACATTTGAATTGGTCCAACTAAAATGAAATAATGGGTGGGTAGCCATGCATACTAACTTTAGGATGGAGCCGAAAATCCAAAAGGTACCAGTTACAAAACCTTCTCTTATAAAAAATCCCCAAACATTTGAATTGGTCTAATCACTAAAAGGAATTATATCTTTTGCAATCAAGAAATCATGACTAGATATCCTAATTGATTACATAATTAAATGTAGTCATAGGATATTATTTCAAATATTATGTGGAAAAAGTTATAGTCATATATATTTACTAGTGCATTTGACTAGTAGATAATGATGTGATAATGATAACAATGACATAATTATTTCATTACAAGTTTTCATCCATATGGCATCCATGATTGATGACAAATTGACATAAATGTTCAAAATATCATTTGAAAACGTGATTAGGATAAAATCATTTAAAATATGACTAAAAAATAACTATGCAAACGACGTGAACAAAATGATGTGTCATTACATAGACAATGTGATCATACAATTATTTACAATGATTCAAAGATGACTATTAGTAATTTAATATGAATATAAATAGGCATAATGAATTACAACATGTAAGGAATTCATTTTGATCAATATTAGACATATAGGTAATATATGAACCTTTATCAAAGTTTTTAAAATAGATACTTGATATATAATCCATTTAAAAAATTCATTGTATATAAATCAGATATTATACATTGAAGTAAAATTTAATGGTAAAAGTATCAAATATTATCAATAAATTTTATATTCTAATTTTAAAATAAAATAAAATAAAAGTGTAAGAGGTTGGAAATATATGATTTATCTATACATTAATTTTTTTGAATAAATTTAAATAAACATTTATATAATATATGCATATAACTAAATAAATTTATTTTACAAGTGTAAAAAATATATTATTTTACACAAGTATATAAGATTATATGTGTGAAAATGAATAAATTTTATAATTTCAGAAAATTAGTTAAAATTGAATATTTATTATTATTATTCAAATTAAATTAAAATATTTAGATTAAGTTTATACATCATATTCAATATGATTGTATAAAAAAATTATATATATAATTGATTTATGATCCATTAATAAAAATTTTATGTGGATAAATTATATGGATTCATACATTTAAATTAAAAATTATTAATAAAATTATAATATATTGGAAACAAAATTGTATAACATAAATTTCTTAAATCAAATGAAACTTTAAGATATGAAAGATATATTTTATTTATTCGTGTATTAGCCATAAGGTTTTTCCATTTACAAATCTTGTGTTTGAATTAAAAATTTCCAAAAAATGGCCATTGAAATGTTTATTCAATAATAAAATTCAAATAATTTGTTTTGAAGATTTACATTTTTCATAAATAAATTATATAATTGTGTACATTATTGAAGGAAATTTATGAAAAAAATTTCAATTTTTCATTTGGACAAATTATCAATGAGATATGAATTATCAAATTTGAGGTTTTGTGTAATGTTTAAATGAAGTATGGTTTAAATAGAATAAAAATTAACTTATTTACATTACAAGTGGGGTGTCTTGGTGGTAAAAGAGTTGAAAACCATATTTGGGGTCTAAGGATCAAACTTCACAAATGACATTTGTTGTGGTCAACATTGGAATATTGACCAAATATTTTGTGCCTATCTAAATTACCTAGGTTAAGTGGTTACCTATGTGAGCTTAAATAAGTAAATAAGGTGATTTAGTTAGCCACTTAAATTAGGTTTTAAACCTAGCTTATGTGGTGACACATGTTAACAATTAATAGGATGGAAAATAATTAGATTAAAAAATTGAAATAAAAATATATCTTATTATTTGAATTATACATAATAAATCTATAAAAATAAATATTATAAATTTAAAAAGTTTTTTGTCTAATGTTTTTTTAATAAACAAAATTTAACAATGATTAAAATATCATTAATGATTTTACATATGTCCTTTATGACTAATGGATGATATTTGTCACATCATTATGCCACATCATGTCCTAAATGACTATTGTCGTAAACAACTTGTCCATAATGACTTTAGGGCTATTCGTCATTTTTGTCTTTTATGATTGGAACATTAATTATAAACTCAGTCCTATATTTCAAGATTTCCACTAGTGAATTGAAACAAAATAGTGCGTGGGAAACCATGCATAGAAACACATTCAATAGCTTGATAAAAACAAATCCACATTTCCACTACTTTTACATTTCCCCCTCAAGATATAACCAAAAACATGTTGAACAATGTAAGCCTTAACTTAGGAATAATCATTTTTTTTTAATTGGCAAAATTTTGCTACAGAAAGAAATTAAAAACTAAAATTGAAAATTAAGTGATTTTGTAAGGTTTCTAATTAGCTTAGTATTACCTTGTTCTTACATCCATAATAATGTTTTTTTTGGATAGCAAACAACCAATTCTAATTGTTTATTGGACCATTCATATCATGAAATTGCCCTTTGCCTTACCATTCATGTTAAAAAATTTAAAACTTTGTTTTTAGTATTGTACATTAGATAGAGACTATGATTTAGTCTTAGGACATATTTATCATGGTTAGATGCATCTCAAATTGTTGTGTGATTATTTTTTGAAAAAACTCTAGTTTTAGTTTTCACATAAAAAAATATATTTGGAGGTTTTCCATGTGGGGGTTAGAAATTGATTGTTTCAATTTTTAAATCTCTCAATTTTGGTTTTATCACATTTTTTCAACATGAAAAACCTTTTGGGCCAATTCAAAAACCGAATCCAATTCCATATACACACCACACATTCAATGTTAGGGATTGTATAGGAACAAAGTTTTACAACAATTTTTTTTAAAAAAATAATGTAAATACAAAGTTCAATAACTTAGTATAACTAAAACTTAATTATAAATTTTAACCTAATTATTAATTTTGTAAAAAAATCAATTATCTTACCTAAGATTTTGATCTTGTTTTTATGAATATTTTTCATCATTGCATTTTGATTATTGATCTAACAAAAGACTACTTTTAGGGTTTGATTATGATAATTCCAACAAAATGGTGTCAAATCAAGTCCAATTCACACAAAATTGAACTTTGAACCCTTGGTTTGAACCTTGCGGACTGAATACCTTCACAACAATTTTTGCCATGGTACTAGCTTGAAATTTTGTAGTTGTCATAAAATTACAGTGATCAAAAGTTGTTTCGATTACTATGAAGCTTAGGGCAACCAAACGACATGATTTTTAATTGTATTAATTGTCTTCGAGTAGCTCAACTTCATTTTGACCTAGGTTGAAGCTAAGTTTACCCTAAGTTCACCCTATTTTGATGTGAAATTGGGCTATGCTTATGTCCATATTGTTGTGTCATGTTGTGACGAATGTCCAAACACTATAATAACCCTATTTAAAAGTAGGTTGAACCTTATGGGAAAAAATAGGTGATTTTCAAGGGCATTTATAAAACATACTCAATAATTTTGGACTAGTTTTAAAAGGTTAAAATAAGCAAAAACATACAAAGTATGAACCATGTTTCATTAAACAAAGGTGATGTATAATGAGTATCATAGTACATGGTCTGTTAAAGTCTTAATGACATCCTTTAATTATTTTAAATATAAGAAAAAAATTTAAAATTTGCATGACAACATTTTGGAATTCAAAATTCAGTTTGAATCAAAATAATCCTTATCCAATGTTTAGATGAAAAGGATTGGACAAAATGAATGTACCAAAAAAATAAAATAATATTTTTTTGACAACCACAGGGCTTCATATTTATGGTTCATGAAACATTACCAAACTAAAAAAAATTAAAAAAATATGCAATGTCCATCTATTTCATATGGTAATGGTTTTTTCCTAAAAAGAAGAAATTATTATGCATTTATTGCTAAAAACACAAAAACAACAAATTTTTTGAATGAAATTTCATCCAATTTTTTTTAATTTATAAATGGTCCTAGATTTAATTGATATATATAAATTCAATTCACATTAAAAAATTCATCCAAAACTTCTACCCACAATTTTAATTTTTAAGTACACATGCAAATTTTCAAACTTTGTGATGTATATTATTCTGTCACAAATATATTCTATATGTTCAAATTTTTCAAGGTTTATTGTTTATTTTAAAATAATTGAATAATAATTTAAGTCTAAAGTTAATCAAATATACTTAAAACAAACAAAAATAATGCAAGATGCGATGTCCATACATTATCAAAAGAAATATTTTCAAAAAAATTGTACTTGTGATAATAATATTTGAAGGACTTCAAAATGTGCTTTCACCCAAACACAAAGCTCTAAACCTAAGTCAAAGGAGACAAATGCTTTGATGTCATTTGAGCTGCATATGTTTAATGCAAATTCCATAATTAAGGCAAATCAATTTTCATAGATTGCTTTGAAGGACACTTACCACCACATGGTAGGTAGACCACAAAGCAATATATTCAAAAATCCATTTCTTTCAATAAGGATATTCACAAATTGACCCAAATCAATTGGATGAAGATGGATCCAATGTCCCATAGATTCCACATTCAGAAGTGGGAACTTTCATTTTCTATTTTTAACTCTTGGTTACTTCAACTTGTCTATTCCAATTTTTACTTGTTTTTTCTTTTTTAACAAAAGATTATTTGCCTTTCATCTTCTTATGATGAGAGGCATCATCCCAAAATAATTATTTCATTTGCATATCAACATCTAGTTACACCTCCCCTCAAGTTGGAATGAAACTATAGATGTTATTGTTAACATAAGAATGAAAGACATGAAAATCTTACCTAACACAAAAGACCAAGATACTTAATCAAGAACATGAACAAGGTGTAGGGAGGCTTGTTCAACTTTCTAGTACTTCGTTGATGGTCCACAACTACAATTGATATTTGTTCTTTGCCCAATAACATTGTTTTCTAGGTTTTTCATTATGAAATTCAAACCCATATCATTATCTTTTCTCTATAACTTTGAGAGACTCAACTTTAAATCTTTGTCCACTTCTTGGAGAAAAGAGGTTATTGCATTTTCTCCATACTTTAGATTCATCAATTTCAAATGCTTAAAGATAGAAATAACAATATTGTCCTCAACCAAAAGTGATGTATTTCTAGAGGCAAACATGTTAAGCATTTGCAATCTAAACACAAGCCCTTCAATCCTCATCCCTTCATGCTCCTAAGTGGAGGCTATATTCTCTTTTATTCTCAAAGTTTTTCTATCAACAAAATGTTATCCACTCCTTTTGGACCCCACAATTTGTAATTGTTGCATGATTTTGACCCAAAGTTCATGGATCCAAATCATGTTCCCTAATTGGTTGCATTGCAATGTCATTTTTTATATATTATTGACTTGCATGGAAGAAACTTCCCTTATTCTTTCCCCACCTTGAATTCCAACCCTAATACTTTCTTCCAAAATGCTTAGAAGGTCTTTTAATGCTACAAGGCAATTGAATGCAATGGGGACTTTAGTATTAAGCAACTCTACTCTTCTTTGCACACAATAAACCATTCTCAATTCCTTTCCCCATTGCTAAAATTTGCAATGGTTTCACATTGTGAAGACAATATACCTTTTGCCAATTCACCATCATTACCTTCTTTTGCAAGCATGCCTAAATCACCTTTTTGCAATACTCCTAAAGAAACATTCCCTTGCTCATGCATCTTCAAATCCCTATTTGCATTGTCCATTTGTTGCTTGGAATCACCCTTTCCAATTACCATGCTCCCCAAATCATTGGGATTATGTTGAACACTTGATAACAAACGTTATTAGATCCTACCATAGTTTTCTTCATACTACTTTCTTCCCCATGAAGCTTGTTTCTAAAGAGATTCTTTCTAGGTGAATGCACACTATGAGGGACCCATTTGGGCAAAACTAGTTTCAATGTTATAATACATGCAATATAATTACTCCAAATATAACACATTTAATCTTGAGTCTCACTTTAGATGTTTGGGGTTTGTCTTTCATTAAGTGATTTCTATCTAATGCTATTTGGAAATTTAAAATAAAAGTTAACAATTCAAATTCAAGGAACCTTGTGTATGTTTGTAGTATACAAATATTATGAAGTTTATATTTCATTTTAGATTACATTAATATTTTGGCTTGAATTAATCATCCAAACACACATTTGAAATGGATTTAATCACAACACCCACCTCACATTTCTTGTCACCATCCATTTAAAAAAATGATTGTTAGTTAAGTTTTGAATTTATCACATATTTATGATCAACATTTTGAAAAAAATTTCATTTGTCATATAAAAATTACTAATTTTTTCACATGATTCAAACTTTGTCTAATCATACGATACTTCAATAATTAGCTAAAAAATAAAAATCAGTTCAATCATTTGTAAAATATATTTGTGTTTTACAATATGATGTTACAAATATGATTTTTGCACAAATATATTTAAACACCACATAAATATGAAATAAAAAAAAGGTAAATTCTTAAAGAATCGACTTCTCTATATTATAGGTTAGCCTAATATACAAAAAATTGTGAAAGTTCCTCTTAATGTTGATATGGTTGAAGTTCAAAAACATCACTTAGGGGAAAAACAAATTTGCCACACCATAAATGGACCCCTTGTGCACTTTCACATTTTGGAATAAAGGTTTTGGAGTTTTAGGTTTCAAACTTTGGAGTATATCTATGGACTATTGGGTTGTTAGTAGGTGAGGTAATAGAAACAGTTATTGAGCTAACCACCTCAGTTAAGTGTGGTTAGTTAGCAACTGAAACCCAATGAAAAAACCCATTTATCTTTTGGATTTACCCGCTACCCAGCTGATATATAAAAATCAATATACCCACCCAACACTAGATCACACATTATGGATTATTTAACACCAGTGATACCACAATCTGCGTATTATTTAAGAATGGTTGCACAAAGACTGCTTAGTCCAGACTCAGTTTTAGCAAAATCAAGTAGGAATTGTGTAGGCAGATTTTTGTTCGGCAATCTGAAGAAGAAAGCAATCATTGAATGGATGTCACCTGTGGCATAGCATCACTACAATGCAATTTGCAATTCTCATACACGTCCCCGCAAATCAGGATCATGCTATATTGCAGTATTTCCATAGCCAGATGTTTGTTTGTTCAAGCCTCCTCTCCGAATCTGGAATCAGTTACAAACGGGGAACACTCTCAGTTATCAACAATTCAAGCTTACAATCGTTGTTCATATCTTTAACGAGGTTCAATTTCTAAAAGCCCATTCTGGCTGTTGGGTCATAAATCAAATGAGGCAAAATCTGGGATAAAGATCCTTGCAATACGGGCAGGTTTTCAGCTTGATTATATGGAACAGAAATTTGAAGATCATAATACTTTTACATTGTGATTATCTACTCAAACAGGCCAACTGGTAGAACCGAATCTTTATTTGTGACAGCAAGGACTTGAAACGTACCCAAGCTCTGATAACTTCAAGTGTGAAATGGCATAGTCCTCAAAAAACTTGTCCTCATCCTGCATAGAACCTTGTTAAGAAATAAGGGCAACACTTCTCCTCACAGAGGATTGCTGTGTGATCAAGAGCTTGGATTTTCATTTGAATACAAGCTTTGACCAGTAAAAAATGCAACAATTTGAGAAAACTGGACAATTAGACTCCCAAGACTGCAGCAAGACCATTTTCTCAGATCTGAATTTGCCAGACCATGAAAACAGCAACAAACTTGCATATTTACAAGACAAGATAAGCAACACACAAGCACAGTGGACAAAGTGAGAGCAGGCCTCCATCACAAGCTAGCTGCCAGGCAGTCCCTTTTTCATCATTTTACATCCAAAATAGTTGGAGTGGTGATGAAACATAGAAGGTGTGATGCTAACCTTGGCGTACAGCTCAACCAACTCACGTGTCACAGGGTCTTCAAGAAGTGCCTTATCAGAGGGAAGCTGGATCAGACCTTCCTTCTCACCAGACAACAATTCCCTGATGCAGCAAACATTTTCCTTATCAAATCCATAGCCAGTGAGAGAAAAGAATTAAGAGCATTACCTCCCAAACCAGAAAAAAGCTTGTACAAGGATCGATACATTTTGACTCAGGTTTCTGCTACAGGCTGCCAGGACAATTGATGATGCCATAAACATTCCTTGGATTTTAAACTTCAGATCTCATTCTTTAAACTTAGATCTCATTCCAGCTGCTTAGCTAAGAATTGGTGTCCAAGAATTCTGCAACTTGACTTGACAAGTCCATTTCTCAATGCCTTCCAACAAGCACAACATATAAGCAACTTAAAAACTAAAAACTCTCACTCACGTGAAATATGTGTTGTCAAACTGGAGAGGGTTTGGGGTCCATGCACCCTCAAAGCCTGACCTATCCTTGTGGCACCTACCCTGGCACAACCAAATCAAGTGGGTCAGAGATCACAAATGAGACTCAGTTCACAACTGCCTTAACCATACATTTTATCTTCCATCCTGGCATGTTGGTAGGAGTATGCTGTGCAATACCCAAAAAATGGTTTCTCTGTGAGTATTCCCTAAACTCACTAGAAAACTGAGTGATACCTTCAGACATACATGTCTCAATATTATGTTTCAATTGGGGCATTACCAGAGTGTGAGCTCCAGAGAGTGTAACAATGTCCAGATCAGTCAGACCCATCCCATCTTTAAACACAGTGCGAAGATGATCCACACCTGCAGACCAGAAAAATTGAGTCACAAGACTCCAGGTTCAGACTTTTGAAAATGTATTGAACAGACCCAACTGAAATCTGTATTTCTACATTGCAAATCCATAAATGCTTTCTGTCCAACAATGAATCCACAAGATATAATGAGAGGTGGGATGTCAGAAACAGAATACTTGTCCTTGTGTCAACAAAAGTGTCTTGCACACTAGGAACATCAGAGAGCAGACAATAATATATCACTCATAAGAATCAAGAAATCTCCATTCTCACGATTAAGAGCAGACAATAACAACATTTTCCTGCCCCTAAAATGCTATGGTGGAATGTCAGATGGTATTATGAAAGAGTTGATCATCCTTACCTTTGGTGGCATCAGGTAGCCGACCTTCAACAGGGCATACTGCTGCATCCTGGAAACCAAAATCATGGGCTCAATAAGTACAGGTCACAGAATAATTCACAGCCAACAACAAGAATATCAAGACTGTAGATTGAGAAGGTTTTGCACCAAAGCAGAGGTGTGTTCAATCTCTGAATTTGACTCTTGAACTCAAGGACCAGAAAGCCAAGGCATAGGAAAGTTCAAAATCTGTACATTTCTTCCTGGGTGGAAAGGGATAGTAGGACCACCAGTGACTTCGACTGCAACCACTCCTGCAAGCTGAATGAAAAAAGCACAGCCAACACTGAGTGGTAATCCTCATTACACAATTGACATCCTAAACTTGTCTGTGGAATCTGATTTGCTGACTCTGAGTGTGGACCATGGTGTCAAAGTCATGAACATAAGGATCCTCATGGCTTACACCTGAACCAGGTTGTTGATCAATAAAAGACATTAAGGATGCTGTGAAATAGTCCAATGTGCACAATTCTTTAATAGATTAGAACCAGATGGCTTCAAAAACAACCTTTCAAACACAACTTGACTGTAAAGATAAACATTCAGTTATGTTCCAGAAGAAAATACCTGGTAAAAATCGGCATATGTGATGATTGGAAATTGGTCCTTAATTGGCTGAAGAAGCTTCACAGCAATATCAAGTCCAGCATTGGCCCCATGGGCAAGTTCCTCTGCATTTCTGATGGTTCCAAATGGTCCTCCAGTCTTGGACTTGCAGTCAAAGGTACCGGCCCCATGCCACCTGGTACCAAAGGCAACATTAGGATCCTACATCTGCATTGAATTAAACCATTGAATTCAAACAATCGAGTAGACATAAACAGGTTTACAAAGCAAGCAAGAACTTAGCAAATTACTAATCCTGACATTCTGCATCCATATTCTATGAAAAGAATGTAAGGATATTATTGTCCAAATTTTCAGTCTAAGAGCAATGGCTTCAGGAAGCATGTTCACTAGGCAGTGAACAACATCACAATACCTAGCATTCAATCCTAAACAAGATAAGAGACAAGAATACCAACATCAGAAAGTAACTTACGCAAGGCGCACGATGATAGGAGCACAGTTCTTTTCTGCACATTACAACAAAACATATCAGACCCATATCAAAGCAGCTGGTGGCAGGGAGACTATTTGTTGGTCAAGACAAATGGATTACAACTGTAAGGATTAAGAGCCTGAGAAAGAGCATGATTTGCATTGCCACACAATAACCTTAGCTATATCTGAGCTAACTTAACAGCTGAGACAGAGTTGGATGTAGTCCAGTGTGATGGTCTATTTGGGGCACAACTGATTGGTACACAATCTGGAGTACTCAGTAAAACAAAAGCACAAATAGCATTCTTCAAAAGCTTGCAAGGGCTAAAAAACCTTACTCATAAGATGTGTGTGACCATGAGGACTTTGCAAAGAAGATGCCTATCAGATGTATACACAGGTTTTCTTCTAATGTAGCATACAAGCCTTGCATCTGAGGTTAAGCAAGGGGGAAATGAGACACAAAACTTCTTCAGTGGAAAAAACCAACATACCAGCAATTAAAGCTCGTAGCTTCTGACGAGCCTTCTCCACAGCTTTGGAGTACTCAGCACTGACAGTTGGGTAAGTTTTCACCATTCTGCCAAGAGAGACGGACAGAAACTCAGAACCATCACACAGGGTTCTTCACTGACATGCCTTCAGAACATCACCTATCCTGTTTGTGAGGGCAGCATGGTGTTAAAGAGTCTTTTGGGTTTTGGCCTTTGGAAGACACAAGGTTAGGTGATGAACCGATGCTCGCCCCTATATAAAAGTCAATTGTCATATGCAAAGCAAGTCTTTACAACAACAAAGAAGCTGGACGCTGGACTGAAGCTATGGAATCCAAGGCAATTCTCCCCTAACTGCAGCATCACAGTAAAGTAATGATCCAAAAGTTGTGATCCACAGTAGTGAAACTTGACTGCCGGAGAATAATATCACAATGCAAAACAGCTCCAGACCCAGAACTAGAGATCCTGACATCGAATCCTACTGCAGGAAGTAGACCATAAAACAATTGCAGTGAACTCCATTCAAGGAAGTCCACCATTGACAAAGAAAAGCATCGGAACAAAGATCTAGAAAGATCTATTATACTAGCAGTCTGCAATCTGATCTGAAATGTCATGCAGGACGAAAAGCAGTGCAAACTAGTACTGTTTGGAAACCCTCCAATACTAGAAAACTAGCAATTCGAACTCCTAGCTTCCAATTGTTGATGGATCTTTGCCAACAGAAACCCGCAAAAGCAGCAGAAGAGATTCAGCATTACCTCATAAAAAGCATCAAAGAGGATTCCACAAGATCCAAACCGAAAGAGGACACTGCTGGTGGGAATTCTTTTCTGGGGTACAGAGAATGAAATGCTCCTCACACAATTCTTTAACACATTCATTTTGGTTTTGTGTCCATAACAAGGATATGAAGGACTGGACACAACAAAAGTACAGTTCTGCAAAGGACATGTGCAAATCGGTCCATATTCCAAATAGAATAAATGAGGCATTATTCAAGCCAGAAACACCCGATGTAGATTCACGGAGAGATACAAGCAGCCAGACACAACATCCAGAAGCATAAATCACAGCAAATCCAAGCTAAGATCCACATGAGGAAAGCTCAACAAACAAAAAAGAGTTGAGTATTGCACTTCAAAATCTTCGATCACATGCTCCTAAAGAAGACCCCAAACCAAAAAAAGGAAAAAAGCGGCAGAAAATAGACAAGGAGTTTGTGGAATGACATACTCACTTGTCTCGAGGAGAGTTGCCCAACCCACTGTGCAGTTAACGATCAACAAAACAAAGTCCTACACGACAATCTCCACTATCTCCGCGACAGCCTATCGACACACTGACAGCGTAATTTGCTGCAACAACACACGCATTTCAAGGGGCACATGGCCCCCCTGTCCAGAACCTGAAACCCTAATCTCTGGATGATATTTGTATTCATTCATTTATTCATTCATCCACCATCACTTACTACGGTTTTCCTGTCCCAACCAAACCCTGAAACCCTAATATCCGGATGAGATATGCATTCATTCATTCATCCGCCAGCACGTATTAGGGTTAGCCTTGGGCTGTTTCTCAGTCTTTCTCTTCTACACCCCATCGCTTCTTCTTCAAGGTCCCAGGTGTTCTCTCTCTCCCTCTCTGCAAGGCAAGAGGAGCAGCATTTGCATCAGAACAACAGGCATGATGATCGCGAGCGTCGCAGTGGTAGGTCAAGAGGTGAGTGCTGTTGCTTGTCGGATGGAGCTTTCCAGTTTTCTTTATAGGTAGGCCCTTCTTTAAGGTAAGTTTAAGGAGCTCTCAGGTCTTGTGGACTTTGTGTCTTCAGCTTTTGTATGTGGGGGGCTTGATCAAGAAGATTGGAGAGGCTGCAGAGAGGAGGAATTGACAGTGGGATGGGAGGGGGGGGCAAAGGGCACAGAACAATCCTCTTTACTTGCAGAGTTTCATTGATGGAGATGATGCACTGAAATTTCACTACATTGTGCACTCCTCCTTGGATATCATTGAGGAAAAAGGTCTGTTCTTTTGCCTCATGGTTGCTGTATACATTTATTATTGACATTCGAAGTACAGTTTCATAATTCAAGTGATTTGAGATGAGATGGTTACTGTAATCAGGAAGTCAGGGATGCTGTTGAGGCACATACAGACTTAAATTTATATCCCTAACACAGAAAACTGTTCTTTGATCTCTTTCATTCTCCTTTTGAGTATGAGACTTGTTCACTGAGGTGCTCACATTACTCTCTGTTTTGCAGTGAATAATCCAAAGAAACCTGGTGTCAGCCTGAATGAAACATATTTGGGGCTCCTATATCCAACAGAAGATTATAGAGTGTAAGCCACTATGACAGTGTTCTGTTGTGGCATTGGTGAGAGGTTGAGAGTGGTGCCTTTCATTCTCCATTATGAGAGACTTTTGTTGTTTTAGGGGAAGGCTTCTTTCTGTAGGAGGATTGCCAGTCAGAAAGGAATTGAAGAACCCTTGAATGTTTCTTACATTGATTTGGAATGATTGCAGGTTTGGCTATCTGAGCAACACCAAGATAAAGTTTATCCTGGTAACAACTGATCAAGATGTTAGGGATGCCGATGTTCGAAATGTAAGCTAGATGTATAGAACCTTGCTCTTTTCATCTCTGAATTGTTGTGCCCCACCTTCTGTTTTATCTTTTGATGGTTTCTATGCATTTGGTAAAGAATTGGTGAGTTGTATAGCTGGGCACTACAAGGTGATTGATGCCCTAGATTAACACTGGAGTGGGTGGGCAGTTTTTTCACCGGTTTCATGCAGCATATGTAGAAGCAGCATCCAACCCATTTCATGTACCTGGAAAGAGGATCACAGCAACAGCTTTCACGGAGCGAGTTACTAACATTGTCAAATCTTTTGGTGCCAGTTCTCTGGCGTAACATTCACAAGATCTTATGAATGTTACAAGAGAACTTCTATTATTGTTTTGACAATTTCTGGTACTCTTCAAAGTATAAAGCTGCAAACAAGGGTATTCAAAGGGCATACACTATGTTTGTGACTGCCTCCCTGTGTGGTCTCTTTATCCATCCTTAGAACCATAGTATTTTCTGTTTTATGAATGATGTTGGTTGTTTCAGTTGTAGCTCTGTCACATACACTTTACCAGGCATGCTGAAAGTGGCAATATTTAAATTCAGCAGTCGTTCTGTGCAATTGACATGGTAGTATATGAGTTTCATGTTGGACACATTCGATCATCCATGCATTTTCATTGTGCACTGTCTAATCCTTAAAGTTTTTTGCTATCAGGACCAGAAAGCCAGTTAGCAGAGAAAGTGAACATTCAGTCCTAGAGACTCAGTTCTTATTCTTCTAACTCATGGAGAAAATGTCCTATGGGGAGCCTGGACAGCACGCCAATGGCAGGAAGCTTTCCATTGATCCCTGAGTCTGGACTCTGTATTTCACATTAGAGAAAAACTCTGAAAATTCTATCTTTGCATCATTGTTGTGAAAGATTGGCAATCTGAGTGTTGTGGACTGACTAAGGTTCTTCTCCTCTATCAATTGGTTGGATTGCTGAAGCACAACAGAGGACGACACAGAATGACTATGTGAGGTAGATTGATTCTTGCTGCTGCTTAGAGTCTACACCAAAACATCATCTGTGTATCATCTGTGCCTCATCTCTCACAGGTGCAAATCAGTAGTGGGTGGTTCTATTGATTTGTTGAGAACCTTTGGGTTCTCTGTTATCAAAAATTTTGAGATCAAAGAACCTCTAGTTCCAGGTTTTTCTGAAAAATTTTAAGACTTTCAGAGCCTCTGGTACTGGTTCTTCAATTATTTTTCAGAAGCAAAACAACCTTCAGTTCTAGGTTCTTAAAAAGAGCTGGTAGTTTTCAAGAAAGAACCAGGAAAGAACTGGTGCCTGCCATACACGGTTAGTGTCAGAGCAAACACTCTTAAGGTTAACCCTAATCCGTGATGGTGGATGAATGAATAAATAGCTCATCCACGAGAGGAGGATATCTAGTTATTTGCATCAGTTAGTAGTCAGATACATCTGTACCACACATGTAGCCTCTATTTCAGCCGTTGGATTTCTCCAAATCGAACGGCACAGAACCAGGAGACGTGGTCGTGCTCTTATTGGTCAGGAAGTCTATACACGTGCTCCTGACCGTCGGATCCAGATCTCAACGGCGCTAAAGTCCCTACATTCTTCCGCTCTTTCTGTTGCCCGTTTGTATCAACTCGTGTTCTTCTCCGTCTTCTGTGTCCGTTGCCGCATTTGCGTCTTTCGGATCTGATTGCGCGATCTGCAGTCATTGTGCAGTTTTGGGCGCAGACTTCGGCATTCTTCTCCCTGTCACGAACTCTGGTCTGGAGACGGCTTTTTTGTCTCTGTTTTTTTCTGTTATTATTTTTATTTTTTTGGTTGTTATTTCTTTGAGCGGTAAACGAGAAATCTGGATCTGTGTGTTTGAAGCTCTGGAGTGGCAGTTTTGAAGTTTACGTGTGTTCTAGGAGCTTCAAAACTGGTTTCCTGGTCCAGATCTGTGGAGTTTTGGAGTCTTCTTTGTGAGTGTGTGTGTGAGTTTAAGTGCCTCTCTGGTCGGTTGCAGTTTAGATCTGAGAGCGTAGGCGAAGGACTGCTATTAAGATGGGGCTCACGTTTACCAAGCTTCTTTCCCGCCTGTTTGCCAAGAAGGAGATGCGTATTCTCATGGTCGGTCTCGATGCCGCTGGTAAAACGACGATTCTGTACAAGTTGAAGCTGGGAGAAATTGTGACGACAATCCCTACTATCGGTGAGTGACACAGCATTTTTCCTTTTTCGTCCTTTGGAGATGCTTATTGCAAAACTGTAATGTCTCTTGTTTCGTTGTTTATTACCGTTAGTGGCGGGCATCGGTTTGTTGTTTCAATATAGTTTTCTTCCGCTTCATGTTCTTTGGGAGGATGACAATGATGTGATCTGGCATTGTGATAAAATTGTGGTGAGCTCCTGTCCTGATGCCAAGGTGTCACGGGGGAGTGTTTCAGAGTACAAGTAGCTACCTTCGCTTAAATTCTTGTTTGGATCTGGCCTGAAGGCTCTTTGAGAGCACGTGTGCGATTTGCGGTTGGTCTTTAGGGTCTTGTTCTATTGAATCCTTCTGATACGGAGTTCAACCTGGCTCGATCTTCCCTGATAAGCATTGGATGCGGCAATGTGCGAGGACTTTTCATGTCCGTTGCAAACCTGCATTCTGTCTCGTACATTTCTCCCTACAATACCATTGGCTTACCTGACTGATATAGCCTGACCTGATACGAGATGAACAGATGCGTTGTCCCCAGTGTTGAAACGCTTCTTGGTTTCATGGCATGATGTTTCTCAACAGGTTTATATGCTCTTCTGTTTCCCTGATATTGCAAAGTCGTACTAGCAGCTCATCATGCTTGCTGGTGACAGCCATCCATTACAGCAAATCCTTAAAGAAAGGATTTGAATTGGCTTACTGACTCTTGGTTGGAGGACTATACGTTCATCATGTTAACAGCCTCTGTGCTTGTCCCTTTGTTTGCACAGCACAGGCATCTGCTTGGTTGGTTTTGGCTGTCCCTTGCTGGACTGCAGTAATATGATATTGGCCACTAGAAATACTGGGAAACCTAGCATTGACCTAGTGCTTCTGGGAAGTTTGCAGGGTTCAATGTGGAGACAGTTGAGTACAAGAACATCAGCTTCACAGTCTGGGATGTGGGAGGTCAGGACAAGGTACTTACACTGTTAGCCTTTCCTTGTGACTGCTCACACACAGCTTTCTCTCTGGTCTGTGGCAAACACTTTCTGCTTCTGCATGTGAGTGTCACCAAATGTTGAGGTTGGCATTCAACAGGACCATTTCTTTTTTCAGAGTCCATTCTGAGGTTGCAGGGCAATATGCAAAGTATGTGATTGTTTATGTGCTGTCACCATTCAAAGTATAGTGAATGTTCAGACAGATAACATTTTGAAAGTTTAGATGATGTGCATGGAAAGGGTACTGATATTGTTATCATGGATCGTTACAGATTCGGCCATTGTGGCGACACTACTTTCAGAACACTCAAGGGCTAATCTTTGTGGTGGATAGCAATGATAGAGATCGGGTTGTGGAGGCAAGAGATGAGCTCCACCGTATGTTGGGTGAGGTGAGTCCATGATTGTGTGGGATGAATGGCCTGATGTTGGAACATTGGGTATTGTGTGTAGTCATTTGAACTTAATTTCTGTGCCTCAGCATTGCTTTGTTTCAATCAGTTGATGGGTCCATAACCAGAATGATCTGTTTGTAGGATGAGCTGCGCGATGCAGTCCTCCTTGTGTTTGCCAACAAACAGGATCTGCCAAATGCCATGAATGCTGCAGAGATCACTGACAAACTGGGGTTGCACTCATTACGCCAACGTCACTGGTAAATTCCCTTCTGTGAAATTAGTCACCTTCAATTCTAGACATGTCAGTGATGATTTTGGTCCTGAGCTGATGAAGTCAATGGGTAGTAATGGCAGCTAGTAACTACTATTCATGATCACAGCAATGGTCTGTATTCTGTGAATGAGATTCACAAGGTTCTGACCAAACATTCTTGTTTTTTACAAAATTTTGGTTCAGTGTGTTCTGACATAATGGTTCTTCTATGTGTTTTTGTGGAGTTTTCTCTGCAATATCACAGATATGAATTCTGGCCCTAGAAAATGTGCCTTGTCAGTTCTGCCAACTTTGTAGCACCAAACACTATGGTTGTGTTCCTTGAGTCAACAGCAGAATGTGAAGAAGCAATCTATGATTGAGAAATGCAAATCTCAGGTAGATGTTTTGGTGGAATTACAACAGGTATATCCAGAGTACGTGTGCTACCTCAGGCGAGGGCTTGTATGAAGGTCTTGACTGGCTTTCCAGCAACATTGCAAACAAGGTAAGCTCTAAGCTGGGATTTGACACTTATTGCATTCCTTGAATTTTTTCTTTGTGCATCTGAATGTTTTTGATTTTTCTGCTGATTTGCTGTTCCATCTGTGAGCTCTGGGACACATGTTTCTCTGAATTTGAAACCTAGGGTCCTGCATGTTAACATTCTGAGCTTGTTCTTGTTTTTTCTTGGCAGTCTTGATTTGTTGCAAAAATACGACACAGTTGAGGCTGTGTATTGCCTCAGCAGTTGTGTTTTCATTCTCCAGTATATTGGCTTTATCCACTACATACTATTGCTGCAAAGAGAAGACTGATGTCTGCAATTGGAGTTTGTGTTGTTTCTCAAACATCTGGTACTTATTCTAATCAAGAAACTCTTGACAGTCTTCACACTGCACATTTATTATCCTTCCAATCTGCTGTCCAAAAGTTGGGTCATGAAGTCAGAGAATAGCAAGGTCCCAGTTCTGAAATATGAATTGGCAGAGAGGTTTGATCTGTTGATCAGACACTAGTAAGTTTGCAGAAGAACAGAATTCTAATGTGCAATACCTAAGGCTATCATCTATATATAGTCAGGCTGGATGGCATCATCTAGATAGCTGCCCCTCAAGTACTGAATTAGCATTACTTTTTGTGATCAAAATGCCACATAACATCCCTTTTTCTTGAGCAAGAGAGAGGAAGTAAGTTTGTGCTACTTTTAACTTTGATATTTCACAAGAAGCAAAGGGAATGCATCTTTAGAAATTGTACCAAGTGAATTCTAGAATGAATTGCCTATTCTAAACGAAAAGATTATAGTGTAGAGAAAAACCTTATAGTGGGGCAATTGCACAATATGGGACTTGCGGAGTAGTAGAGTCAAGCCTTTTGCATTTTGAGATTGTCCCCACCCTACAACCCAACCCATCGTAAAGCATGAGTCAAATAGTTGACAAACCTGAATAAACCTAGAGGACATTGTTTAGGTGGGTTTCCACTTTTGAGTAGAAAATGCATCTTGTGCCTATGATCGATAAGGATTCTCTGAACCCTCTTCCATTTTAGTAGTGATTTTGGCAGATATAAGGAGCCACCACTAGGAGAAATTTTTCTGAAAACTTACAATAAACTTGGATTATAAACACCACAATACAATTCATATAACTAGAATTTGGTTACTGAGACATGCAGTGGACAAATGGGATTATCAAAATGCAGAAGCCATCTACCTTGCTTACCCACTACAATTTAAATACCAAAACAATTATACCTTATGGACCTCAAGGATTCTCAACATTGGCTGAGAGTCATAACCCCACCCATTAGATCCTTCAACTTTGGTAGTTGGACAGAGGAGCAAAATGAAATTGGACAAAACAACATAAACAAGTTCTTCCCATCCCCCACCCTCTCTTGTTCCCACAACAATGTAGGTTCCAAACATTGATGATCTAATTGTTTCCTGAAGAAATTTTTTCAAAGCTCGAAACATAATTGAACATGCCACTCAGACTACTCATGAAACCTCTAGATTCCTTCATCATATTCCTTGAATTGGTCCCTACAGACTACCTCTAATCCTGGATTTTGTACCCTGAAGCTCATAGCACAGTAGAATAAAAAGGCTCCAGAAAAGAAGACTGAAATTAGCTGTGGGGCATTCTTTTCCAACTACACAAAGAATAAAAAATACCCTGATCTAGTCAATCTGAACTTCAACACTTCTGCACTCAAACCACCAAAAGAAAACTTAGCTTTTCTTGAATATGACTGAGGTCCTCAATCCAAGTAGACTTATGTTCATTATAGTCCTAGCTTGCAGCATTTTCCCATTATCACAGAATCCATTGAACCAACCATCACAAAGCTCCTCAATCTGTCTTGAAGAGCAAGCAACAAAGAAGATAAGCATATGAACTTACCATGCACCCACAATTCCACTACCTCCATGAATGTAAACACTTGCACACATAAAGCAAAACAGACAACCACCAACTATTTGGAGAAGACACAATCACCATACCATAATAGTGATTGTGTGCATAAGCTACAAGATTACATTCACAAGCAGAACACATCAAACATCTAATTGCCTTCATCGTGCACAGAACACAACAAACACTTGATCACCTTTACCATGAATAGAACACAATAAACACATGATTGCCTTTAAAAGCAGAAATGCAAGAAAGTTCAAATGACTCTAGCTCAACAACTCAAGCTTTGTTTTAGGGTTTTCAACAAAAGAAAGCTCCTTTAATTAAGAACATTACAAAAACATGACCTCCTTCACGAAAAAAAACCACAAGAATTCAAGCAACTGCAACTTGGCAAAACAAACTTTGTTTTTAGGTTTTGACAAAAAAAAGCTCTTTGGACATAACTTGACAATTACAATGCTTGACAAAACAAAGCTTGGTGAAATAGAATGAGTGACTTGCATCAAACCCACATGTAAAGTTTGACAAAACATAATGCTTGCAGAAGAAAAAAACAAAGCCAGATCTTAAACACTCAAAGCTCACAACTCACACCCACATTCAAAACTGGAAATACAAAAGAAGGAAAAAATTGTTTACTTGAACGTTGTCTTCTTGGATATGAAGATTATAAAGAGCAACTACTTGCATCAATGCAAACAACAAGATGGTGGCAGCAACAACAAAAAAAAAAAAATTCTCCACAAGTGCTGATTTCAGACCAGAATCAGACCTGAGGTTTCAATCTTTTTTGTGCTAGAATCAGAACCAGAGGTTCTCCATAAAAGTCAAGAACCGCCCAGCACTTGTGAAAACCCTTAAAAGCGCAAGAGCGTCGTCGAGTTCTCGCATCTCTTGCGGAGGCGACCCTCATTTCAGGTCCTAGTTTATTGACATCTGGAATCGGACCCTTATATGAAGTCCCAATATATTGGAACGTCGAATTAGGGCAAATTGGAAGGCCTCGAAAAGCGGAAGAGCGTTCTCTCATCGTTCCCTCGTGTCTTGGGGAAGCATTTCTCCCTGCAATCGAATTCTCCGCGATCTATTCGCGTTTGCTTGGAGAATCGATTGCTCCTGGTTCGATTGCGCACGCTGGGCTTATTAAAATCACTGGGTCTTTTTTGGGGTTTCAACAGGAAGTTGTTTGAATTGAAGGTTTTGGAGTAAATGGAGTAAGAGGAACACAGTCGAAAACACAAAGAAGAGGGGGAGGAGCGTGGTTAGGAGCATCATTGTGGATTGAAGTTCTTGCCCGTGATCTTGCACTTTTCTTGTTCCGGTGAGAGAAGAATACATTTTGAGTGTCGAGCTCTCGAGAGTTTGAGGTGGTAGGCATGGAGAAAGATGGGGAGGATATATGGGCGCTTCCAGAAGAAAAGGAGTCAGTGTTGAAGAAGAAAGGAGCTGAAGGGGCGGTGACGAAGAAGCCCACCAAAGTAAGAATGGTCCCTGAGTTCTATATTTTGCCAAGAAGGTCTATTCCCAAGACAATTGCACTGTACGCGTTTCTGACAGCAGCGGGTGTGGGAGCGGGCATGCTTGTGGAGCAGTGGATCAACATCCAAGTTGCAAGTCAGTTCTCGGTTCTTCTCGAATCTCATCTTGTCACCCCAAGTTGTTCTCGTTAAAAAAAACAGAGATGGTTTCCAAGGGATTGAACATGAGAAGAGTGATTTCTTGCATTTCAGTTTTTATAGTAAGCGGTTTAGGGTTTTAGGGTTTCTTTCGGTAATGCCCCGAAGTATTCATTCTGAAGCATTGGAACAGAGTTATATCTTTCTGGTGGATACCTTCTTCCAAAATGATGATTAGGTTTTTGATTGTAGAAGAATCCATTTGTTGGTTCTTAAACCCTTGCATTGTGATGGTGCAGATGACACAGCAGTTCTGTTTCGGAAGGATACAGATTCAGACAAGAAGGATTCATGAGAAATCAATTCTTTTGTGGTGGATCAGTCCCATCCCCCCCAGCCTCTGACCCCACTCCCCCCTGGTTTCATTTTAGCCACCAGCAGTTGATTGATTAGGGCTAGGCTATATGGCACACACTTTGAGTCTTGTGATCTTAGACTTGCATCTTCTTATAGTTCACAGGTTGAGTTTGTATGCAATCTAAAGCTCCTAATGCTGAGCTCCTATGTGTTCTTTCTTTCTTTCTCATTCTCATAATTTTCCCAACTGTGACTGAAATACATTGACCCCATATCCAGTGCTTTTCTGTGATGATGCCTCAGATGGTAATGGAGTTGGCAGTCAACTGATAAGAGATTATTTTGGTCTCTGTTACCAAGTTTTGGCAAGTTTGCATAGTTGTGCATTTGTAAGATGTAAAGTACACCGATTCTTCTTTCCCAGGACAAGAGTAGGATAGGTACTATCTCTTTGGAGTGCATACAGACAGTCAAAGCTTGAAGAAACTCTCTGAATTGTCCATGGTCTGCTGTCAGGTATTTGATGGTGGACAATGACCCATGACCCCCTTGCGTGCAGAAGTGGGCAAAGTAATGAATGATGGCAGGATTATGCTTCTTTTTGGTGCTTGTTTTCTCTTGTGAAATGAATGCTGTCATAGAATGATATTCAGAACCCAATGTTTGATTTCTTAAGAGCAGTATGAGGTTTAAGAATTAGTTGGTTTTGCTGTTTGATTCTTGTTTATTTCAGAGTTCAAAAATCAGTATTGAAATCATCAGGAGGGGGATTTCTACTGTTTCTTCATGGCTCTATAATTGTTTCTTAGTTTCTTCTTAGAAATGAGAAATTGTTGCCTTCCTCTGGCTTAAAAGAAGAACATAAAATTGGATTTAACAGCTTTGAATCAGTTACTGACAATTCAAGGTAATTAAAATTCCACAAAATTCCTTTGCAGGTCCTGGCATATGTTGTTTGGCCATAGCATCTACAATGGTGGGTCAGTGTTGTTTCAGGTCAACTCAAAAGAAAATTTGCACTGATTTACAGGCGCACGATCTCAGCAGCAGAATATCTACCTCATGGGACAGTGCCCCCCACCCCCGCCCCCTCTCTTGAGAGAGAAGATGGGCATCTCTGCTGACACCTATGCTGTTGCATTTGGAGCATGGGTGGGTGAAGGACTGTACTCTCTGCCTTGTAAAGCACAGCTTGCTCCAAGCCGCAGAGAGGTAGGTACCAGTTTTGGGCAGTTGTTTACTTTACTTTTATGAACAACCACCGGTTCTAAAAAATAAATCAGAACGGTTCCACATGGAAATGGAGTTGGGAATACAGTACCAGGTCCAGTTCTTCTGAAAAATAGATTTTGATTCCAGTTCTGCTCCTGGTTCTGAAAATCAAACCTAATTATGTATAAATTCGAACTGGAATTGGTGGTTAACTTTTGGGTAGCGTGCAGTTCTAGGTTCAGTTCTTCAAAAAAAGAGGAATTCTGGTTCTCATTCCAGTTCTGAGCTAGATCAAAAATCAGACCCGGTTCTAGTTTGGTTCCTACTAACCTTAACTGGCAGTTCTAACCTGCCAAACCACATACCTGCCCAACAAGGGTAGGTACCTCTCAACTTGAAGCCCATGAATTTGAGGTTTTGCCCTTTGATTGCAGAAGTATATACCTACCGACTTAGCACAACCTGCTGTTTGTTTGTGCCTAGAATGTTTTCTTTTCTCTTGTGCCAGAGCTTTTACCGTTTTTTGCAAGTCAGATCTGGGTGTTTCTGTGATTCCGTTGTGCACTACTTCTTAGTGGAAAATTTGTCATATCATCATCATCATGCCCTAAATCCTTTTCCCGACATTTTCTTTGACAATCTGAATCCTGCTTAATAAAAACTTGCCATTTTTCATCCAGAAAACTTGCAGTTCT
>Ga0209611_10003216_pt1 | contig 28518 bp, 25 predicted proteins | sample S1TSphgellanicum_3_FD_187693 | JGI IMG/M metagenome (GOLD analysis project Ga0209611, IMG submission 187693) | Host-associated microbial communities from peat moss isolated from Minnesota, USA - S1T2_Fc - Sphagnum magellanicum MG (SPAdes) (version 2) | ecosystem: Host-associated > Plants > Peat...
GAAAATGGCCTCGCATTGGCCATTCGGACATCTGCAGCCCAAGTTATGGGCAAAAGAAGGGCCGGGAGTCAAACTGGCAGTTTGACTCCCGACCACTAAAAGTCGGGAATCGACCTCTTCCCGACGTTCGAATTGAGAGTGCGACACAGCGTTGGAAAGATCTCAACAAGGGTTACAACTTTGGTTCAGACCTCGTTGCGATCGGACTTCACAGTCGGGAGTTATGGCCGTTCAAAGTTCCAGGAGTCTAACCAAGACAGTTTCGGGACTCCATTTTGGGAGTCCCAACAAAATGTGCCATTTGGATGTAGCCTCGGCGACGAGCTGCAGAGAATAATATAGGGAGTAAGGTGGTGGCTTACTCCTGAGTCCGAGCCGTGGTGAGTCTTGTGTGTCCAAGTGCCCGTGACAAGTCCCAACACCCAAGGGTGTCCCGAATGCTAAACTAACCTCTTGTGGTTGGTTTTTTTTGGATGCAGATTCACACGAGCTAAACTAGTCCCTCTTCCTAGTCTAATCCTTGGGCTCCCAACTCGACCCTCTACCCCTTTTTAGAGTTGGAAGCCGGGAGCGCGTCGTTAAGTCACAATTTCCGCAACTTGACTTTGTGAAACCCTCAAGTGGGTTTCGCCCCGTGACTTAGGAGCGCATCATTGCCTTTGTTGTCAGTCCCATTCTTCACCCAATTACATTGAAATAACACAATTCGTGAAGACATGGAACCATAAACTAATTGCAAAATCTGGTTCAAAGTCCCAACATATTAGATTTGACCTAGCACATTGTCCTCATTGCCTTGTGACTGTTGGAAAATAGATGCAACACTAGAGTCATATGTAACTAAATAGATTAGTTTGTTCATCATCCACTCTGAAGTGGTTCTCATATGTTTTCATTTTTTTGTAACTTAATGTAATGAAACTTGGAGGGGATGAAAGCATTAGAAGATTTGTGTCTATAGGGGAAGTACTAACACCTTAATGGGTTTGAATGGCATCCTTCACCCACTTAACCATCACATCAATTTCCTTCAAATGTGGTAGAAATATCACAGGTTAGGCATTTGTAATAGGGTTTGACAACCAAGCCACTTCAAATTCAATTCTCCCAACTTCAATGTGGGCCTTTTCATCCCTATATTTCCTACAAAACCCACAAGATAAGGATTATTTGATGAAATACCTAACGATTAAAGTTGTACCAATCAACCAAGCATAAGTTAAACTTTTTTACACTAATAATAAAATCAATAAGCATGATAATCCACATATGGAATTAGGGTATCACTAAGTAGATGGCATCCATCAAGTACATTAAGGTGTTTGAAATTGAATTGACAATGTGTAAGTTGATCAAAATTCAATAGACTAATCAAATATATGTTTTTTTTTGGGTTTAAAATGCTTCAAGTTTACTAGAAATGCTTAAGGTTAGGGGTTAAATAAATACAAAATAGTAGAGGCATGTGTGGAAATTTTGGATATTTGGAACTGAAAAACCAAAAATTTCATTAATATTTTTACCTAATAAGCAATTAAAACACAATCTAAGCACTTGATAATGCATATTGAGGTTTAGGGTTTCAGCAACCAGATAACACACAATAACAAACCTCAAACTAACCTAATCCATTGATAATGCATATTGAGGTTTAGGGTTTCAACAACCAAATCACACACAATAACAAACCTCAAACTAATTTAATCCATTGATAATGCATATTGAGGTTTAAGGTTTAGATAACACACAATAACAGACCTTAGTCTAACCTAATCCACTGATAATGCATGTTGAGGTTTAAGGTTTTAGCAATTAAATAACACACAATAACAAACCCTAATATAACCTAATCCATAGCTACCATTTTAGGGTCCACAATTGAACTCAGAATGGACCTTTTAAGTCATAGATATCAATGGTTGAAATTAGGGAATTCACTATATCCATGGGCCTATGATTTCAATGTTTGTTAACACATATTCATGTGCAAGATCTTGAAAAATGGAACTAAGCACAACTTTTGTAGGAGCGTTTTTTAATACTTTTCCAAAAACTCCTTCTTCTACATCCCAAACTCTTTTAGACACATGTTCAAATTCATGCAAATATTCAGTCACAAATCCCAACGTCTGTCCTAACATGTAACCTTCAACCATTGACCTTTCAAGTCATGCCATGGAATGAAGAGAACCCTTCAAGACCTTCATCACCTACTCCAGTGGTGTCACGACCTTAGGCTTGGGTTCATGACCAAGGTAAGGGCAGGAAAAGGTGTAGGTTGAGAATGCAACCCAGGAGTGTGGGAGGGTGTGAGGGAATGAGCCCACACACTCCTAAAGGGACTCCCATTTCAGGAGTTGGAGTCTCGATGGATTCTTGAATATTCAGAGAGTAATTTGAAGGGTCAAAATTCATTAAATCGAAATTTTTTTTATACAATTGGAAAGTTTTTAAAACGTAAATGTTTAAAATGGGATTGCATCATCCATTTGAGTATTAAAAACACAAGTTATGGCCGAAAGAAAGGTTGGGAGTCCAAGTGTCAATTTGATTCCTGACCACTAAAAGTCAAAAATGGCCCTAATTTACGTGTGCATAGGGGGCATGCTATATATTGTTGGAAAGCTCTTGATAAGGGCTACAATTTTTCTTGAAATTGCATTTCAATTAGAGGTCTACATAAGAAATTATCGGCGCCCAAAACGAAGGGAGTCCCAATTTTGGGAATTTTGGCACTCCCAACTTGGGAATCACGGGAAAAACATAATTTGGGTGTAGTCCCCATGGAAAATCACAAAAAATACTATAGGGGGGAAGGTGGTGACTCCCCCCAAGTCTGGGTCGTGGTGAGTTTTATGAATTCATGTATGCTCATGACTCATCCATGCATTAAAAATGTTCTAGTATGCATTAACCAACTTGTTGTTTGGCTTGTGCAGATTGATATGAATAATTGACTTGCTTGTCATTTTTCCTAGTCCCCATCCCAAAGCTCTAGCACACCTCTTTACCCCCGATGTGTTGCGAACAAAGGAGTGCACCTCAATTCCTTCTATCGTTGTTTTCACTTTGGAACTCGCATTTGAATCAATCAAGGAGTTTGGGGATGTGTCAACTGAATACATCCATTTGTTATGAATTGGCCCACAAACATCTAGCTCATGTATTACATACAATAATAAATGGGTCATTATATCAAAGAAAGATGGAGGAATTTTATTCTTTAATAAAAAAAATGTAATTGCCACATCTTTTTGTAGATTTGTAATGTCAAAAGGATTCAAAACCTTCACACAAACCTATCAAAAGACATGATTAAGCCTCATAATGGCCATCCATGGCTCCATTGCCATAAACCCCCATAAGCACAAAGGCAACACTTGTTGCATCAACATATGGTAATCATGTGATTTCATGGAATTCAATTTATTATATGCCACATGTTTGGCCAGTGAAGCCCCATAATCTGTGGGAAGTTTCATTGAACTAATCCTCAACAAAAAAAATCCAATTCATCTATTGTAAGGACATATGGGGCATGTGGTTTCAAGATTTTGTGCTGGTTATTTGGATGTTATCGAATGCCTTCAATTTGCATGTCATGTTGTACCTTGATAGTGTCTTTTTAGCCAAATATGGTGTGGACCACATTCTCACATATGTTTTTCTCGATGTGCATCACATCCAAAGTGTGCTGAATCAATAAATGCTGCCATGTTAATACATGAAAAACTAATTACCATACATTGAACCCACAAATGGCACCCTTTTTACAATTAATGAAAGATGGGATGTAACACCATTAATAGACACATTATGTCTTGAAGGTCACAAGTTATAAAACCCATTAAGCCTTCAACCAATTTGGCCTTTGTGTCATCCACATTACTTAGTCACAACTTCAACCTATAGGAACATATTTTGAGGGTTACCATGCCCCCATTTTTTATGGTCATAGGAAAGACATATGTTTCCCATCATTACCCCATTTTCTACTACAACACTGGTGAAAACAAGCACAAAGATCTTAAAACCCGCCAATGCACCTCTCAGGATTTCAAAATTAAATGTTCCACTTACAACTTCATGATAACCACCAAGGTGATATTAAGAGCTACATTCACTGAAATCGAACTCTTGAAATTAATGACTTCAATAATAAGGTCCACATTTCATGGAGTTTGGTGAATGTAACTTGTACCTCAAAATAGGGTGGATCATAAAAGGTAGTGTGACACTTTATGCCACTAATCTTGGATGGATCCCCTCTTGAACCTAGTGCATTTTTAACTCCCAACCATTATTCATATTCTATTGTCTGCCTCAATATGTCATTAGTTGTTAATGGCTTAGGTTTATTCTTATGTTTTTTTTTCCCATTAAAATGAACTAGATTTCAATTCCTTCAATATGGGTGACCTCTCACCAACCACTGATGAGATCCTTCATATACAACCTTACCTAATTCCATAGAATGGTGAACTATCAAATCTGTCCCACAAATTGGACAAGCTTTGTAGCCTTGATGCACACGTCTAGCCCCAAGCCCATATGTTGGAAAATCATGGATAGTCCACATAAGAATTGATCTTAAGGCGAAGTGCCTTTGCCCATTAGGCCTTGCCACATCATAAGTTACAACCCCTTTCCACAACATTTTCAATTCTTTTATTAAGGGCGCCATGTACACATTGAAATATTATGCATTTTCACCAATTCCTTTTGACACACTCCTAACCTCCTCAATAGATTCAAATGTGAATCTAGGATGGAAACATTAGAAAAGTAGGAAGTTGGGGGCACACTCCTTGGCTCGCAACACTTCGGGGGTAGAGGGGCCTGTTGGAGCTCCAAGATGAAACTAGGAAGATGGACAAGCAATTAATTTATTCACACAGACCTGCACAAATCAACAACAAATTGGTTAGTGCATGTTGGAGCACTTTTGGTGCTAAGATGAGCCACATGCAAACTCGGACTCACAGGACTCACCACGGCCCGGACTTGGGGGAAGCCATCACCTTCCCCTTTATAGTATACTCTATGCTTAATCACAAGACCGGCATCCAAATGAAGATGATATAAGTCTTTGAATTTAAATAAAAAAATTCGGAATTGAAATGTGAATTTTCAGATTTAAAGTTAAAATGTCCATTTTTAGATTCAATTACAAAATTTCTGAATTGAAATATTAATTCTGAGAGTCCAAAATAATAATTTGTAATTGTAATTTCAAGTTTCAAATCAAAAAAAAATTTAAAATTTAAATTAAAAAAATCAAAATTGAAATATTAAGTGTTCAAATCAAAAAATAATAATTTAGAATTCAAATATCAAAATTTAGATCAAATAAGCTTTTTGAATTTAAATTTAAAAAATTGAATTCAAATAACTTTTTAAGGAATTGAAATAGCAAATTCCAAATTCATATATCAAATTTCAAATTCAACTAATTCTTTAAAGAATTGAAATATTAGTTTTCAGAATTGAAATATAATTTTAAAGATCAATCTTTTTAAAAAAAGTAAAATGTACAAATTTAGAACTAAAATATATAATTTCAAATCCAAATAGTTTTTTTTCAAATTCAATAATTAAACAAAGAATTCCAATAACAATTTTAGATTTACAATAACAATTTTTAGATTCAAATGCTTTTTAATTTTATATATATATAAAGAATTCTAGTGGCAATTTTTAGAATTAAAACATTGATTATAATGTTTAAATATAATTTTCATAATATGAGTTATAATTATATACTCAAACACATATTTTTGAATAAAACTAAGAATTTTAAGAATTCATATTTAAAACTTCAAATTCAAATATTGATTTTTAGATTCAAATAATGATTTTTAATTAAACAAAAAAATCAGAATGCAAATAAAAAATTCAAATTCACATAAACATTTCTTAAATTCAAATATCAATTTTTAAATTCATTATATGAACAATATACATTCAAACACATAATTAATATACACAAAAATATATATTTATGATATATGTAATATATGGTAAATATAATTTTAATACATACATAAAAATACACCCCTATGTCACCATAGAATACCTTTAGGATGTGATTAATTTGGTGACAATTGTGACTAATGGGACATATAAATTATTTATGGATGAAAATAAACCTAAAGGCCATCCAACTGATAAGATGAAATTTCCAATAGTTGCATCATAGTTGTAAGAATGACCAAAATAGTTGAAATTTGATCTTATAATTGTAAATATTTTTAAATTTAGTTGCAAACGACTATAAGTCACATGTAGTTGCAAACGAAGTGGTTACATTTTAGTTGATTTCTACTAATGTAAGTATTTTCATGCATAAAATACAATTAAATTTCTAGTGAAGTAAAAAGGTTTTAAATATATTACAGACTATGTGCAGGTTTACATCAATATTTATGTGTGAATCCATGTTGGTTATAGTGGGCCCAACTTATAATTGTACTCCAATTCTAGATATATCTTCAAGGTCAAGTAGTGGCATTGGGCTTGGGAATACACTAGAGGTGCAAGGGCAAGCGCCTGTAATTGAGTCATTTCTGTTGGTTTCCTAATCACCAACAACAATCATTTCCAAGGACCCAAACAACATTGAAAAAGCCCATGTGCTATTTGATAAGGAAAATAGCCCTCCAGATTTTGATGTGGTTACTTTCCTTGTTCCTTATGATGTAATTCCTACTCCTACAAGTGATCCCCTCCCTAAGCCTACACATGTTGCACCTATATGTGTAGCAATAGATGTAAACAAGTCATTGGCAATTCTGAATGTGACCCCCATGGTTGTTGCACCTACTAACAATGAGTCACCTACAATGATGCAAACTTCTCTATTACATCATACCCTAAAGGTTTGCAACTCTAAACCTCTAGGTGATTATGTTGAAATTGTTAACTTACCTTTGACCATTAATAACCTAAATGTGCCAACAACTAAACAAGTGGTTTTAGGAAAACTTGAAGGGCATCATGGGACTAAGATCAAGAACATCAGTCAAATGGCTACTTGTTTAGAAAATGATCCAACAGTAGGGCCTAGAAATTCATCCCAAGATGGGAATGGGCCTAAAGGTAAAAATGTTGATGGACCAATGAGAAAACTGAAAAGCAGGTCATTCCTACTCAAGCTTCACCACTTATAAACACCATTCATCATGTTGGTACCAAAACTCATTCTTTTTATTAACATAGAGGTAAATACTCATCATGGGCTAACCATTCATTCATTATTCTATAGATTACATACAATTTGTGTTGAACTTGCCAAACATAAGCTCATACCCATTATATGCAAAAGTTTAAATTGTTGTAGTTCAAATCTAAATTCAAGAATCAAATAGAGCAAATTAGGATATAAATCAATAAAATCTTTTGCCCATAACTAGCTAGTATTGCAATGTCCCACATTTGACAAATGTTTGGGCATATTACATTGCAATTGTCATAAGAAACCTTAACTATAGTGAAACTAATTAAAGTTTTTTTTATGCAATTTGTAGGTTATACCATCTGGAGTACAAAAATGAGTTTCATGCATGTGTAATTTGTTTATGTAGGGAGATGTGGCTCTCGAAGAACTATTGGTCTCTAGTGAACTCTAATTGATAACTTGTGGACAACTTAATTTGATTCTAGCTAGACTTTTGGTTAGTAGGATTTTAGCTAGATTTTGAAAGAATTTCATCTTAGGTTTAGTAGAACTTTATCACCTTTGAAACTTGTGAATTGGGCCTTTGAACTTTTTAGACTTATTTTTGACACATGTTTGGTCTTCAAACAAAACAAGAAATAATTTCAATTAATGTTATTAATGTTTACTAATATTTGGTATACAATATGCAAAGTTAAGGCATGTCCATGTTCATTGAATAACTAATTTGATTACTATGGGTCCAAGTATGTCCATAAGGTCTATAAGTAGTTCCATAGGTTTTGCAAGTAAATCCATAGGGTTTGCAAATATGTCCATAGGGTTTGTAAATAGGCCTATAAGGTTGTAAGTATGTCCATTGTGTTTATAAGTAGGTCCATTGGTTTTGTTTATATGTCCATAAGGTCTATAACTACTATACATGTATGTCTCCGCATGGTCTCTAGATAGTAGGTCCACAAGTTGTGTAAGTAGTTCAATATGGCATCCAAGTAGGTCCATAGGTTTCATAACTACATGGTTGGTGGGAACTATTTTTTATTTTTTTGTAAAGTTGTATTATTGAATTAGATGGATTACATGAAGGTGCCCATTTATAGGTTAATAATTGCACAATGTACAATAAGTAGTTAACCTAAACATTTTTTTGATGTTTAGGCTATAAATTAAAAGGTCCATAGTAATTATAATGTATAGTCTTAACTAATGCTATAAATACATTGATTACTTGTCAAGAATCAGTTAAATAATTGTACCTAGGTAGAATTATACATAATTCAATGTAATGTGGAGGTAACACATGTGTAATGTGTGGGATGTAGCTTTAATTGATGTCCCAAGTTCACTACAGATTCCATGTGACCTCCAAATACCAAGGTTGTGTGACATTTAAGTATAACCTCACCCATCCCTCTAACCTTAAATCCATCTATCTTTTTCCTTCACCCATCTCTCCCCATTTGTTGCATACTCCATGTTTTGAGTGTTTAACAATTAAATACCAATTTTCAATGGTGTTTTAGATTTCACTTGGAGTGTTGGCATGGGTAGAGTTTAACTTTTTTAGAGCTCTAATTCAAGTCCACTAATGAACTTAGTGTGGTCCATAGAACTATTTGGAAGTTCATCCCAGAAAATGGAATTGGTTGAAGGTAATTATTAAGGGGGGAGGATGAGTACATGATTTTGGATGAATAAGGCATTTAAAATAGGGACTAATCAAGGAACTTTGTTAGTTTGAATTTTGAATTCTTGTTGGTTTTGATCATGATGAGGAGATTGGGGATTGTTAAAAAGGAGAGAGTTTTGGAAAATAGGGAGAGAATTCTTAAACACATAGTTTGGGAGAGAAGAGTGGGAGGAGTTGTAGGTATTTATAGTAAAAAACCACAAACTCTATTTTGATATACCACATATTTTAATTGTTGTTTCGGGATTTTTTTCAATAAAACATGAGATTCTATTGTAATTTTGATTCATGTTTATGGTAATACATAAAAACACAAACTTTTATAGTGAATTTTATGTTCATATTGTTGTGAATTGTTTCAGTATGAGAATATGATGAAATGAAATGTAATCTTGATTTTTAAGTTTTGTACAATGTATTCTAAAGTGAAAATTCTTGTTATATGAAATAACCATGAATTTGGTGTTTTAATGAATGGCAAGGTATAGTCACAATCAAACAAGCCAAAAAGCACATCAGTTGACCACAAAAATTCTATAAAAACTATAATTTTGTTGGATATATTTTTGTGGTGCCACTTTAATGCCTTGTTAATCATGGAATGCAATGTTAAATGACTAATATGAATGTTGAAAAATTTCCCAAAAATAATCCAATTTTTTTTTTTAAATTTTAATAAAAGAGCTTTCAACTTAAACAACAATTGCATCAAAACTAGTCAATTTTGTAAATTACTAAACTAAAGACTTTCTTTATAAAGGAATTTTGATGAGAATAAAATTGAGATGATGTTAATTGATTATCCACACTCAAAATGTAGTCACAATTTGAAAATTATGAAAATTTTAAATTTTAAAAATTAAAAATCTATTGAATAAAATTTTAAAATTTCAAAAGTCCTTTACCACATGTAAATGGGGTGTAATGTACATGACATCTAAAACAAAGTTGTAGTTTATGAAAAAATAAAATAAATCACTAAATAATTAACAAATTTTGGGTTTTGGTTTTAATAAAAAGACCTTTCAACTTGAACAACAATTGTATCAAAAGTAGTCAATTTTGTAAATTACTAAGTTAGAGACTTTTTTTATAAAGGAATTTTGATGAAAAAAAATTGAGATGATGTTAATTGATTATCCACACCCAAAATGCAATCAAAATTTGAAAGTTATGAAATTTTAAAATTTTAAAATTAGAAATCTATTGAATAAATTTTTTAAATTTCAAAAAATCCTTTACCACATGTAAATGGGGTGTAATGTACATGACATCTAAAACAAAGTTGTAGTTTATGAAACAAAAAATAAATCATTAAATAAGTAGCATATTTTCAAACAATTTGAAATTAAGATAATTTTTCAAAACAAGAAGCAAAATTTGTTAAAATTTGTACATTTAAAAAAATTCTTAGTTATTCATGAAAAATTAATTCAAAAAATGTGATGTATTGAAGAAATTATATGTATTTTTAGTAACATATTGCAAAAGATTTCATCCCAAAAATCCTTTCTCGAATAAATTGAAAATGACCACAAAAAGGACTATAATCTTTAAGTCCTTCATCACCGTTGGCTCATTTGATTGTGATTACATTCAACAACGTTAAGAATGTTGAGAATTAAGGTAGGAATAGTGAATTGATGCATGTGAAATGAAAATCTATTGTTATAGTAATGTAAAATATTTTGCAGGAATTAAATTTCACTTTTACCATTTAGCAACCATCTTATGGGGAATTTTTTTTCTATTTTTTCTTTTAGTAATGGGAAGGTTTTTTACAATTTTTTTTGTATACTATAGATGAGAGTGTTCATATGAATAATGTTATTTTTTCAATTTAGAATTTAAAGGGGTATGTTGGAAAGTATTAGAGGTCTAAGTGGTTGATGTTGTAAGGACTATAGAATGATCTACATACTCTAAAGACGAAGAATTGTGATACAAGATGAATCGAATGGTGACCCGAAGTTTACAGTGTCAATTGGACTTGGAAGCAAATCAACAAATTATTGAAAGACAAACAAAAAACAATCTTGAAAATGGAGAAGAGTATGCAAGGCTTATAAAAACCCCTTATCGAAATCTGATGTTGGATAGTTGAGTTTTAAGAATAGAAAAAAGTCTTGTAGGGCACATGTTATTTCTACCACAAGAAGTGGTATAACATGAAGTATGGACTGTGGTCCTTAAAGAAGGCACAATTACAAATAATAATCACAACGAAGAGAGATGCAGTTGACTACTCACCCAAATGAGTGGGTGCAGTATACTTCTCAGCCGCAACATGTGGTTTAGAGTCAAAGAAATCAAGATGGAGCAAGGATTTCTATAATACCTAATCAACCATAGGAAATTTCAAGTCCAGAGTCGATGAATAGCCAAAGAAAGGATGTTACAAAAAGTATACAACCCAGGTTTATGTATCAGTCTACATCTTTATATTACTATGAACTAGTGGAAGACTGGGAGGTGGAAGAAAACACCAATATCAATGTGGTTGAGGAGACTAAAGAAAATTACCTACAATCATCTGAGTATGCAGAAGTATAGGTGAATTGTTAAATGAAGTACCATAGTCATACTCATATTAGGGGAATCCAAAGTTGGATCAAACAAGGTACACAACTGAAACACGGGATCATGAATATGTGGATTCAGAATGGCCAGATTATTGTCAAGGGTTTGTGCCTTATATGAAGAAGAAAGACATGCGATCATGGATTGTCCTTCTATGCCTTTTCACTTCAGAGCAGTGTATTATTAAACGTGTGGAGTTACAGAATGTGGCAGGAACATTAATGTATCAACCACAGGAATAGGAACCAAGAATTCTTGTAGTCCAGAACAAATTAAGAAGCATAGAGTTGGGAAGCCAATTGAGACCACAAAGTCGACAAATTTGTTCATATACTCAAACAAGGACTAGTAAACCAAGGTGTATTTACATCCACATTTTGCACCACAAAGGATATTGATGGGTAACCACAAATGGAACATCGTTACCCTCAAGTCAACATAACTTCACCAGTCATGTCAAAAGTGACAATTGTTGAAACTCGAAGATAACCTAATGGAATAGTAGTTACTCAATCACTTGATGTGGGTATAATAACCACAAGAGTTGAAACGATTGTTGTGCTCACCATGGATATTGTTAGAAGGGGAATACTAATTGGATTTGCAAAAAAATTAGGTAATGGATTGGGTGGAGTTTCAACAAGAAGGAAATTGAATGGGAATACAACATTACCAACAACTATTACTAGAGTTGTTGGGACACCTTAGATGGTGTTTACCAATTTGATAATGACTATTCATGTGCATAGGATTGCAGATCAACCACTGATGAGCTCAATGGCTATTGGAAGGTACAAAAATGCAAATGCAGCAAATCTAAGAGGATGATACTGAGAACCATCTACTATAACTACACCAATTTTTTATCACAAAAATGGCCGTTATGTTAGGTCAAACAAGTTAGGCCTTAAGTATTCTGATTTCAAAAAAGATGTTAATCTAGATGCTCATGTCAAAGTGTTCAATTCTACAATAAAAGCAAATGTAAAGACTTCTGAACAATATATTATTAATGTGTTTAACTACACGCTAAAAGATATAACATCAAAATGGTGTCATAATTACATGTCAAAATTCTTTGATTGCATTTTTTTAGAACTTACATAAGCATTTTGCAAATGTCATTGAGAGACTCAGTGACGCGCTCCCAACTCCCAAGTTAGCCCCAAGTTGGGCTAACTCACTCAGGTTGCGGAATTTCTGGGACTTGGGGCACGTTCCCAGCTTCCAGCACTAAAGGGGGTGAAAGGGGCGTGCTGAAAGCTTCGGGATAGACTAGGAAGAGGGACAAGCTCACTCAATTGCACGGTCCTGCATCCAAATCCAACCCACAAATGGGTTAAAACTCATTCTGCACCTTTTTGGTGTTGGGACAAGCCATGGGCTAATTCGGACTCACTTGACTCACCACGGCCCGGACTTGGGGGAAGCCACCACCTTCCCCCATATAGTATTTTCTACAGCTCTCCACGGGACTTGCATCCAAATGGCTCTTTTTCCCGGGACTCCCAAAGTGGAGTCCCAAAACTGTTTCGGTTTGGACTCCCGGGACTTTGGACACTTATAACTCCTCGCCCCAAACTCGGATCAAGACAATGTCTAAACCAAAGTTGTAGTTCTCCTTGAAAGCTTTTTAACGGTGTGTCGCACTTTACTTGCACGCACCAAAATCGAGTCGATTCGTGACTTTTAGTGGGCCTTTCTTTTGACCATAACTTGTGCTGCAGATGTCCAAATGGTTCATGCGAGGCCATTTTGGACATCTACACTTCAAGACCTTTTCAACAGTACAAAGAACGCTTCAATGCAAGGTGTTTTGACCCCTGTTATCGCGCTCTGAGTTATCGGGAGTCCCAGAGGACTCTCAAGTCCCATTTTCGGGAGTGTGAGTGGCGACCTCACAACTCCCTCAAAGTGGGGTTGCGACACTCAGAATGATGAGCAAATATACATGGAGTTGAAAAATATGAAGCAAAAGGAGACTAAGAGGGTGGAGGTTTACTACAAGTGGATTCAAAAGTTGGTTCATGGTTTATAAATGCTAACCATAAATAGTTTTCTGACTATTATGTTTAAAATGGGTTTGCAACCATACCTTAAAATTGCAACTACAAGGGTGAAGTGGTTAACACAACAATAACATAAGGAGATGGCAATGTTGTGTGAAGAAAACATGATAATTGCAAAAGCAAGGAGTCCATTTTTAGTACCATAGAGTACAAAATAGGTAGTACTAGCAAAAACACAAAGTAATGCAGGAAAGATTAACAAACATTACACAAATTGTGGGATGATGAATCACAATGTGGGGACATGTAGAAAGAAGAAATAACAAACCATGATGGCAACCATAAAAGCTACACAACCAAATCAAAAACCACAAAAGACATCTTCATATGCATGCCACATCTGTGGTTTGAATGGACATAAAATGATAGATTGTCCAAAGTTTGTTGATTTGTAAAAGATGTTTCATGGGAAATCTATGGTAGTGGTAAAGGTTCAACCTATTGCTCAAACACAAACAATCACTGTAGATGTGAATGTGGTGGATGTTAATGTTACCACAATAAGTAAAGTAACTAAAGAACAGGTGTTCAAGGATAGAGAGTCAAGAAAAGCAAAGAATGTTGCTGATAGGAAAAAGAAAAACAATCGAAGAAGTCAATGGTGGAGATAATTCAACAAATTCAAAAAATAGAAATTCAAACAAAAGGGCCATCCACATCCATGGAGGGATGGAACACGACTTGGCCATATATGCCATATATTACTCCTATAGAAGCACAAAAATCTTAAGAAGTAGTGAATTCACAAAAGAAATTGATCATACTAGAAGAGATTTTTTTGGACATTGGTAAGCAAATGCTAAAATTGGTTGTGAATTAGAATAAGGAGATTTGATGAAAGCCACAAAAGTGGTGAACACAATACAATTATCCTCTTTATGTTGGATGTGTTGAAACTTAATTATAATGTTTCAAGTTTCCAATTTGTTGAGCCATTATTCCATAAATGAATCATTTGGCTTAAGCTACCTTACACTTAGTTATGGACTAGAAGAAGCTAATTGAGCTACTTAAAACTTGTTAATAAAAGACAACTTGTGCCTTTTTGTATTTAGTTGTCAATTAGAATAAGAAGACTTGATCAGAACTACAAAATTGGTGAGCAAAAAATAATTATTATGTTTCTATTGGATGTGTTGAAACTTAGTTACAATGTTTAGAATTCCAATATTCAATTACCATTATTCCATAAATGAATGATTTGCCACATGAGCTCATTCTACACTTGGTTATGGACTAGAAGAAGCTAATTATGCTACTTAAATGGAATTGGTTAACACAAGACAAATTGATTATTTTTTATACTTGGTTGTGAACTGAAACAAGAAGATTTGATGAAAGTTACAAAACTAATGAACAAAAAAAATTTATTTCTTTCTATGGATGTGTTGAAACCTAATAAAATGTTTTAAAGTTTTTGATGTTTAGCCATTCTAAAAATCAATGATTTGCCATGAGCTATTATGCACTTAGTTATGCTAAATAAGATGTTTAATTATAACAAGTTAACAAAAGACAACTAATGTTTTTTCTTATACTTGGTTGTCAACTAGAACAAGAAGGTTTGATTAGAGCTCCAAAATTGGTGAACATTTAAGACAATTATCTTCTTTTTGTAGGATGTGTTGAAACCTAATAACAATGTTTAAAATTTCCAATGTTTAATTACCATTATCCCATAAATGAATGATTTGCCACATGAGTTGTTCTGCACTTAGTGATGGACTAAAAGGAGTTGATTGAACTACTTAAATAGAATTGGTTAACAAAAGACAACTAATGTTTTTTCTTGTACTTGGTTGTGAACCAAAACAAGAAGATTTGATGTAAGCTACAAAATAAGTGAGCATAAGACAATCATCCTCTTCTCTTGGATGTGTTGAAACTTAATTAAAATGTTTTAAAGTTTCTAATGTTTAACCATTCTAGAAATCAATGATTTGCCACATAAGTTGTTATGCGCTTGGTTATGGACTAGGAAAAGTTGATTGAACTACTTAAATAGAACTGGTTAATAGAAGACAACTGATTTTTTTCTTGTACTTGGTTGTGAACTAGAAAAGAAGACTTGATAAGAGCTCCAAAACTAGTGAACATTGAAGACAATTATCTTCTTTCTATTAGATGTGTTGAAACCTAATTAAAATGTTTAAAGTTTGCAATGTTTAGCTATTATTCTAGATACGACCATGAGTTTTTTTGCACTTGGTTATGGACTATAATAGACTTATTGAGCTTCTTAAATAAAACTAGTTAGCAAAAGACAACCTAAGATTGTTTTTTGTACTTAGTTGTGAAAGAGAATTAGAAGACTTGATCAGAGATCCAAAATTGGTGAAATCTAATACAATTATTGTCTTTTTGTTGGATGTGTTGAAACCTAATTAAAATGTTTTTAAATTTCCAATGTTTAGCTATTATTCCAAATATGACCATGAACTATTTTGCAATTGTTTATGGACTATAATAAGGTGGTTGAACTACTTAAATAGAGTTGGTTAATAGAAGGCAAAGTTGATGCTTCTTTTGTACTTAGTTGTGAAGCAGAATAAAAAACTATGAAATTAATGAGTAAAACACAATTATCATCTTTCTGTTGAATGTGTTGAAACCCAATTACATTGTTTAAAATGGAATGTTTAACCATTATTCCAGAAATGAATGCCATTGTGTTAGTTAATTTTGATTTGCCTTGAACTCTTCTACATTTGGGTATTGATTACAATAAATTGATTGAGTTATTTAAAATTGGTTAGTAGAAGGGTCCAAATTTTTTAAGGTGTACCAAAATCTTGTCATAGCGTCACCTTTTTCTATTCTTTTTACTTAGTCTTTTTCACCATGTAAATACACATTTATGGATAATTATGATGGAATCTAGAATTGTAATGGTTTAAAATATAGTCATTATGAAATTTTTGACAACTTTTGACTCATTATTTTTTATGGGGATCAAAATATAGGGTAAAAAAGGATTGTAGTAAGGACTAGGCTTCATCTTATTTGGTACACCATAAAGGATTTCCACCCAAAAAACAACTGATATTTTTTTTGTACTTAGTTGTAAACTAGAACAAAAAGACTTAAGCTCAAAAGTTGGTTGGCAGAAGACAAGCTTGTTCAACAGCTACCAAATGTGTTGAAGCCTAATTATTTATTGTTGTGAATGGAATGTTCATGATCCATTGTTCAAGAATTTTGATGTTATTTTACAAATAAGTTTTAATTTCCTTTCAATATGTACTTGAGGTTTTCTACTTGGTTATGAACTAGAACAAGGAAACTTGAATAAAATAGAATTGGTTCTAGTAGAAGACAATTATCCTATTTATGTTGGATGTGTTGAAGCCTAATTAATTATCTCAAGTGGAATGTGCTTAATTAATTAGTATTCAATCAAATTATATCATAGAATTTGGTCACCATTGTGGTGGTGCTTAATGAAATTATTTGCCCCAATAAGTATTTTGTTAAGGATAGTTCTCACCACATGTATTTAAGGGATTTCCAAGTAGACAAAACACACTTGTACAATACTTTATATACTTAAAACACTAACTTGGACTTGTGTACATAAAATACTCACTTATGACTTATGTGCAAACACTGTGCATGCTTTAAGGACTTATGTGTAGACATAACCTTCATTACAAGGATTCATATCACTAGAAGAAATTTGAAAATCAACAACTAGATTTGTCACTCATTTATGGTTGTAATTGACACATGCGACTAAAAATAACCTAGTCACCTAAAATAAGTGCCAAAAGACAATCAATCGCAAAAGACATGACATGGCCATGAAGTTGAAAGTGTAGTTGCAGACCTTACGACTAGGCCATAATTTTTCATCCATTGCCATGAATGATCCTTAGTATGACGTGGAACCCCAATTTGTAATTGCAGTTGCGACTACATTTGGGATAGTTGCATGGTACCAAAGTGCCATTGATGTGTGGTTAGGATTTAACCATGTGGTAATTTCAAGAGCCAATGGCCATAAAACACATGGCAAGTTTCCATTTGTTAAAAAGATATATAATAATAATAAATAAATAAATAAAAATCTATCCTAGGCTAAACTATAATAGGCAACCTATCTAGGCTAAGGTAGGTTAAAATAGGCTATATAGCATAGGCTAAATAGGTAGGTAGGATCCTATTTATTTTGTTGGGAACAAGCCTTTCAATTAGCTCATCCCAAATGGCACATGCACTATGTCTATTATGCATACCATGAATCTAGCTCATTCCTTCACCTACTTATATACTTTACAAGTTTGAAATTGTAAGCAAAAGATATGGGACAATTCTAATGAAAGGGAAAAACTACAACACTATAACACAATCACATCTTTTATCCCATACAAAAACATTATCATGTGTTCACACAATAAAATATTTATTATTTTCATTAGCTATTTACTACCTATTACTTACAAACTAACCTACCATATTAATTAATAAATTAATATAAAAACACTATGACATATATATCCACACAATAAAATACCTACTATTTAATTTAATTACTTACTACCTACTATACCTATCCTACTTACTACATTTTACCTTGGCTACATACCTACTATCTATTACATAACTTACATTTGATAAGTACCTAACCTACCTAATTAGTTAATTATTATTGTTATCAAAACATCATATATCCACATGATAAAAAATGTACAATTTAACTTACTTACTATCTACTACTTAACCTACCTAATAAATTAACTGATTAACATAGCTAATTAATTAATCAATTAATACAAAAACACTATGACATATCCAAAAAATGGAATACCTCTTGCTTAACTTATAACCTACCTACCTACTACCTACTAGTAGCTATCCTACTTATTACATACTATCTAGGTTACATACCTACTATCTATTACCTAGCCTACATTTAATAAATAAATTGTTTAACAAAGCTAATTAATTAATCAATTAATACAAAAACATTATGACATATCCACAAAATAAATACCTTTTGCTTAACTTAACTACCTACCTACTACCTACTAATACTTATCCTATTTATTACATACTACCTAGGTTACATACCTACTATCTATTACCTAACCTACATTTGATAAATTAATTTTTGAACATATCTAATTATTCTATCAATTAATACAAAAACATTACGACATATCCACAAAATAAAATACCTCTTGCTTACCTACTACCTATCCTACTTACTACGTACTACTTAATTTACCAATTAATTAATGACCTAGCCTACCAACTACCTACCTAGCTTACTTAGCGTAACTAGGTCTAACCTTCATAGCCTATCCTATTAGCTACACCTAATAAACTAGCCTACTATTACCTATAGATAACTTAGGCCAATTAATTAAGTATGCAAGCTAAGCTAGGCTACCAATGTACATTGGCCTACTTAGTTTAATGTAACCTATTAAGATTAGCTAATGTGGTCTACGTTTCTTTGTTCATGTGGTAGAATATACTATTGGAGTTGAAAACCCTTTCATTTGTATTTGTAAAAACAACTACGTTATCATCCATCAATGAATGCAATCAAAATTAAATGACATTATTCACTTTTCATTTACATTTTCAATGAAAATCATATTAGTCGTAAGTTGTAGTCGCATTCACAACTAGAATTTGGTTCAACTATTCCTGTAGTTGCATATGTGACAACAACAAGTTGCAACTACATGGACACATAGGACTAACACATTGTTAGTCGTAAAATCAGTTGGATTGGACATTAGTCACATAGTAATCACAAAAATATGGTCAGAATGGACAACATTTCTTCTCGTGTATGTACACTTGATACACTCACTTGGAACTTCTGTCTACCAATTGACTATAACATCATATGACATACCATGTGAATATTTGGTGATAATTTCATTATTGTATTAAACACAAAATATGGTTTTTCCATATGCTCAATTTTATTGCTAATGAAATATTAACACATGGAGTATTATTCAGGCCAAGTTTTTTTTCACATTTTTCATTAAGTGTTACAACCACTATGCAGCCCTAGACAATATTCCATGTTCTAGATTGGTTGTTGAACCGAACTGTCCCCATATCATCACATCATTTTTCAATTTTTTTTTTGGTCCTTTCTTTTAGATTTTACACCTATGTTTATATGGTGTACAAATGAGTGTAAATACATGGCAAATATTACCATTTAGAAGTTCACGAAATCCCCTTATGTGTGTAAATTACCTTACAACTTGGGAACAAATTAAATATTCCTTCCGTTTAATTTGTTTTCATGTTGTTATCATGCTTGAAATCACTACAAGGATTTATGTGTACATTTGGTACATTCACATTAGTATTACATTTCAAGTACCATTCAAATAACATTGATAAATTAAAATAATATATTTTAAATTAATGTGACAAACACAAAAATTGATCAGAACTTATAATTACACTTCCTAGACCTTAGGAGACATGAAGAATTAAATGTCAATGCTTCAAAAATATAATCTATATTTCAAAGGTCTTGTGGAAAAATTACAAGGAAAACAAAGAGGTTTAGACCTATTATTGTCCTTATCTACTACTTTTGAGTGATAGATGTGCCTAGTAAGCAATAGTCTTATGATGACTAAGGGCAACATTCTTTTAACCATAAGCCAAACACTCAAATACTAACAACCATAACTATTGCCTAGTCCTTGTTGGTGTCTCCAAGGACATATATGCTTAACAACCAATAAATCATTCTTCCAAGCATAAACACAAATATTTAAATGGCAAAGCACAAAACATTAGCCATTCTTGAGTAAAGGATTATTTCAAGCAAAATTAACACTAGTTGTTCTTAAACTATATTTTATTAAAGCACAAAGCATTGGCCATTAAACTAAAGTACTTTATTGCAAAGCATAAACCACTAGCCACTTTTTAATTGTACCTTATTACAAAGCAAAAGACATTGATCACTCATGAAGTACTTTATTGCAAAGCACGAAGCATTAACCATTCCTAAAAACACTAGAAGAAAAACATGTATTTTCGACTAGTATCTGTGATTAAAACTTATTCGCAAACAACATTTGCAACTAAAATCTTATAAATCACCTTAAACAAGTTGCATGAAACATTAGTTGCAAACAACAAGAGGTATTCGATGAAAAAAAAAGTCAACAAATACAAGTTCATCCTTTATTCCATTGTATACATATTACCACATGCAACTATGATGCAACTATTTTGGTCACAATTGAGGCAAATGATTTGTTACCATGTGTTCTAATATTGAATTATTTAAAATATCATAATAATTATTATTTTGAAATAATCTAAGATGTGTAATTCAAATGCTTAGATGATCGTATATTATGACACGTGGCCCAATGTAAATATGCCACATGGCACCTTAAGATGAATTTAATATAAAATATTAATATTAGGTTGGTAGGTGTTTAGGTAGGTACACAAATAAGTGCCTACAAACCTAGGCTACATACCTACTTTCCTAAACGAAATACCTACTCATATATGTAGGTGCTTAGGTAGGTAGGTACATAGGTGGACCTAGGTGGGTAGGTCATACTATGTACCCACCTAATTAGGTAGATAAATAGGTTGGGGAGGTTGATAGTTTAAAACTGTGCATAACTTTTCTTTTTGTTTTGAGTTAAGCCTTTTGATTAGCTCATCCCATGTGCACAAATTTCTTAATGCAAATTTAATGACCACACCCCTTGCTTATATAATGTTCAAAATAGGAATGGAAAACAAACAATACGGGATAAGTTTTGAAGTTCCAACTTCACAAATTTAAATTTAACATATATTTAAAATATGAACTATACACTATAAATATTAAGTATTCATTATCAACTATTTAAATAAATAATAACTTCTTAATATTTAACTAACTAGCTATTTAATTTTTCACGAGTTGTTAATAAATAACACAAAGATAAATAAATAGCTAAAATATTTTATTATCTTTTTATATATAGTTTAATTATAAATAATATAATTAATGTAAAAATAAATTATTTAATTTAATTTTAAAATAAATTATTTTCAACATTTTGTTCAAATTATAAATAATGAATGAATAATTATTATTAAAAAAATTCCTATACGATTTTTAAAAAAAGTAATATTAATTACTATATAATTACATTTATTATTGTAAAAATATTTATCATAGATAAGTAATTACAAAATTTTAAAAGTTATAACAATTCCTGAAATTACAATCATTAAATAATTATTTTAACTTCATTAAATTTGTTTTGAAATTTTAATTCAGATTTAAAGTTATAAATTACAGGTTGTGAATAATTATGTTCAACTAAAAATAATTATGCATATACTATAATTAACTATTATCTGAAATATTTACAAGGATTTAAAAGTAATGTAACATTAATTACAGTAATTTATTTCTTTTATTGTAAGAATATAAAATAGATAATGTAAAAATATATGTTTTAAAAAAATCATTTAGTGTAACTTATAAGTAATAAATATGATTATTTATAAAAGTGATTCATTATGGATAACACTAGTAGAAAAAAGCCTTAAAACTCAATCAATATTTTAAGAATTGAAATATTAATTTTAGATTCCAAAAAAACAATTTAGAATTCAAATGTCAATTTTCAGATTCAAAATTGAAGTGTCCATTTTTAGACTCAATTAATAATTTTCTGAATTGAGATATTAATTCTGAAAATCCAAAATAATAATTTGGAATTGCAATTTCAAGTTTCAAATCAAATAATTTTTAAATTTTCAATTTAAAAACTAAAAATTGAAATATTAATTGTTACAATCAAAAATAATAATTTAGAATTGAAATATGAAATTTTAGATCAAATAAGCTTTTTAAATTATTATTTTTTAATTCAAATAAATTTTTAAGGAATTGAAATAGCAAATTTCAGATTCAAATATCAAATTTCAAATTCAACTATTTCTTTAAAGAATTGAAATATTAATTTTCAAAATTCAAATAAGTAAACAAAAACATCCAATAATTTTTTTTAGAATCAAATGTTTTTAAATGATATATATATAATGAATGCTTATAGCAATTTTTAGAATTGAAACATCAATTTTAATGTTTAAATATAAATTTCATAATTTGAATTATATTTTATACTGAAACATATACTTTTGAATAAAATTAAAATTTTTAAGAATTCATATTTAAAACTTCAAATTCAAATATTGATTTTTTGATTCAAATAAAATGTTTCAAAATTGGAATAACAATTTTCAAGTTCAAATATAATTTCCAGAATTGAAATAATAATTTTCGGTATTGAAATATCAGTTTTCAAATTTGAATAACAATGTTTAGAGTTCAAATATTGATGTTTAGATTCAAATAAAATGTTTTAAAATTGGAATAACAATTTTTAGACTCAAATAATTATTTTTAATTAAAAAAAGGTATAATGCAAATAAAAAATTCAAATTCACATAAATATTTCTTAAATTCAAATATCAATTTTTATATTCAAAGATATATACATTTCATAATTGATATATTAATTTTTAGATTCATTATATAAACAATATACATACATACACATAATTAATATACACACAAACATATATTTATGATATATGTAATATATTGTAAATTTTTTTTTAATACATACATAAAAATACACCCTTATGTCATCGTAGAATACTTTTAGGATGTGACTAATTTGGTGAATATTGTGACAAATGGAACATATCAATATATTCATGGATGAAAATAAACCTAAAGGCCATCCAACTGATAGGATGCAGTTTCCAATAATTGCATCATAGTCGTAAGAGTGACCAAAATAGTTGAAATTTGATCTTACAGTTGTAAATACTCCCAAATTTAGTCACAAATGACCACAAATCACATGTAGTTGCAAACAAAGTGGTTACATTTTGGCTGATTTCTACTAGTGAAAAGTAGCTTATTGCAAACCATAAAGCATTAGCCACTCCTGAAATTCCATATTGCAAAACACAAAGCATTGGCCACTCCTAAAGTACCTTATTGCAAAGCACAAAACACCGGCTAATCTTGAAATACTTTATTGTAAAACACAAAGCACTTGCTATTTTTGAAGTACCTTATTGCAAAGCACAAAGCATTGGCTACCTTTTAAGTACCCTCTTGCAAAACACAAAACATTTTTTGTTCCTGAAATACCTTATTGTAAAGCACAAAACAATGGCCACTTTTGAAGTACCTTATTATAAAACATAAAGTAATGTCCACTCCTGAAATAGCTTATTACAAAGCACAAAGCATTGTCCGCTCCTAAAGTACTTAAGTACCAAGTCTTACAAAGCACTAGCAACTCCTAGATTACCTTGTTTCAAGGATTGTTTCAAACACAAAGCACTACCCACTCTTAAATTACCATGTTTCAAGGATTGTCAAGTGGTTGTAACCTACATTGGCATTAATTATTATTCCAAGCAATACAACAGTCACTGTACTCTAGTGTAAAAAGCAAGTTAACCTTGGATAACTAAGCATAAGTTCACAACTAGATCGTACTCAAGTACTTCATAAGACCTTGGTGCAAGTCTTTATAAAAAACCTTAGAATAGAGCTGAACAATTCTCATACAAATTGTTGAACATAAATAGCTCAACTTCTATAATTTTATTACCATTCAATGGAATAGAAATAAGGGGAAAAAAATGATGGGTTTCATGATCACCTGAGTTTGCACTTGGGCAAAGAACTGCATTTAACAAGGCATGTTTGAATTCATCTTGCACATTTTCTATACACATATCAACTCCAAGTTTTTTTATTTCTTCATCCTCCTCTCAAAAACCCAAATTTACCCACCAATCTTACACTTGTGTACAAATGGAGCACCTATTGCTAATCCTAAACATCTTTCCTAAACAAAATGGGTGAAATGTATGTTTACAAGATGTTACCACAACTTTGTAGCAATGATAACTTTTGTTACAAAAACCATAGGGCTTCACTGCAATATAGGTTAGGTCATCAAAATTGGCAACAAGATGAACAATAGGTTTAGGCCAAAAAGACCTACCACTAGCTACAATTTTCATGTCCTCCAACTACCTAAACACTATTTTTCTTCAATGTGAAGTGTCATTATCTTTCAATTGCCTCTACTAAAACATCGTCCATTTTCAAACAATCAACTTCAATATCAAAAAATGAAGCTTCACCTTGCATGACACTTTTTTGCTTCTTTTATACACAAAATTACAAATTTTAGGCTTTTTTTGTAACACATTATGCTTGTGACAAATAGAATCAGTTTTCGCATTTGCTTTTGTTAGCGCATCTTCAAATGCCATTTGACTCTCAATAATTGCAAAAGCAGTAATCTCGTTTGTTAAAGTTTGTGCCTACACAAAACAAGTCGAATGTTCATATGTAAACATAAATCTCTAAACATAAAATAGATATTAAAACTTCCATCAACACATGACTTGAATCCTGCAAGCAATGTGCCAAAACCCTAATGTAAACAAATTGTAATAGTAGACTTGAAGACTCTTGAGCCCTAAACCCTAAAACTAAAACACTTGAGAAAAACTTGTAAGTGTGAAGGAAACATCAACCAAAGACCTTCAACAGTGCCATGAAGTTCACCATCAAGCAAACAAAAAGAAATTTGCACATTCAAAGATAGGTGCAAAACCAAGACCTGAAAACCACGAACCTTGTGCTCCAACAATTCCATTTCACGATTCAAAGTTTGGAGCTCACATTCCACACTAGTTCTAGAATCTTGTGCTTCTATTGCTACTTATTTGAAGTATTCCATGTTGAACTTTATGCCAATCAACTTTTCAGAAAGCTTGGCCTTCTCCCCTTTCAAACAACAAACCTTCAACATAATGCTCTTTAGTAATTCTTCTAGCAAACTATGCATTTCAACCACATGCGCAATATCTATTGTTAAAACACCAAAGGAGCACACCACTTGTGTAGGTTCCAACTTTTTTGATTTGGTTGCTAGAAGTGACTTAAACAAAACATTGCAATCAACTCTTGCAAATGCCTCCCCTCCACTCAAATCTAAAGATGTACCACCACCACTCTTCATTACTTTTGGCCCCTCTCTCCTAGCCTTCTTTCTTGCTATAGTGCTTTTGCCCAATTCATAGACTTTCCCTTCATTTGTGCAATGTAATCTCTAACAAACCACAAATAAAACTTGTTGTTGGTCACATTGGTTGTGCCATATACTTGCCAATAAAGCTTCACGAATTTTCTCTTAGTGGTAAGATGAAGGTGCGAACTTGTTGTCTTCAAAGTTTCATAACCAGGGCCAAATACCTTTGCTTTGTTGGCCTTTGTCATAAGCTTTGTGGAGATTTTTGTCTTTGGATTCAATCCCACATTAATTAATTTTCTAATTGTCATGAAGTAATGTTCTGTTTGATCCTTGTATTCTATAGGCGCCCATGCTGGAAACTTAGGGTACAAATTTTCCTTCTTGGGTTTTTTCTCCTCTTTCCCCATTTTGCCACAAGCAAAACTACCTCACAAACAATTAAGATCTTTCTGGCAAATTTTCAAGTTGCTATAATAATCAAGTTAGAAATGTTCAAAGTCCTTAATTGAAGCTATGCAAGTTCGACAAACAAGCTTTGTTGAACCCTAAATTATAGAGGTCAAGGTTTGAGTGACTATCAAACAAAGCAAGTCAACGCACAGGTCAAACTAACAAAGTTTGTCATGTGAGGGGAACTTTGTCCATAAGAGACAACAACCATTACATGATTTCAAAAATCCCGCCTTTTTTACCTTGACCAAAATTTGAATAATGGTTATGCGCTACGTCATGCTATAAAATCAACTCCTTACTACACTATCCTTTGTAAAAAGGAGTTGGGTGTGGGTCCTTTTATCATGGACTCACCCACCTTGATTGAACCTATTGAAGGATCAGGGACCATTGTGATGGAAACCATTACGATTTGAAAATCTTGCCTTTTTTGGGAGCAATCGATATTTCCCCGATGACAAAAATCCAATGGCTTTCATTGTTTTTTGAAAAATAAATCATGAATCACTTTTAATGATATGTACATAGTAGGGAGTCTTAAACTACCAAAAACTAGCCACCATAGGCTGCAAATACCCCAAACAAAGTAGTGGGAATTGCACAAGGAGTAGGTTGGTGAAATCATCTGGGAAGCATTTGGAATTTACCAAAAAGATGAAAAACTATACCAACTATGCTTGGACGTTTATCGAAAGGTAATGCCTTAGTGATGCCTCCTTTTGATTCTAGCAAGGTGCAAGCACACTCTGGATTTACAACTGAATTTGGCACACATGGACATGAGGAGTAGAGTGAAGGTGGATAGATGGAGGTGGATTCGATTGTTGCACCGAAATTGCACCCTATCGGGTTGGAGGTGACTTTCGGTACTAAAAACATTTTTGATATTGCAAACCTTTCCAATACTATGGTGGATTTGAAATTGTTCAAGACCCTATCTTTCAAGAGTTAGTGTGCTTCCTAATGATTTGATGGCCCCAATGATTTTCAGTGCAACACTCAAAGACAATAGTAAGGTTCCTATGGTTGGAATCATTATGGATGCAGGGGATTCAACTTCAATACAATTGGAAATAATTGTCAACCCTACTATTATTGCACCAAGAACTTCCATTACACCAAAAAATGTAGTGATTCGATGTTAAGGTAGAAGTTGCGGATGTAACAAAAGCTACTATCATGGAAGAATAACATAATTTTTTGGATAGTTATAAACTATAATTATGAGGACGTAATCCCACTTAGAAAGGGGGATGATGTTGAAGGTATAATTTTACTAAAAACTCTTTATCAGATTTTCCTTATCGAAACCAGGTATTGAGTTTGCTTTATCCAAACTAATTATTGGATTTTCCTTACCAAAAAACATATTATCGATTTTTATTTACCAAAATTGATTTTACTACCAGAATAAACTTGGTTATTTTAGGACCAATTTTTTTGGGATAAGGCTAGCTGCATGTTCCACCATTTCTTGTTTTCCTTTTTAAAGGTACTTAAGGCTTTGTACCTTTGAAGATTATACATGGGGAATATTTTTTGGAGCAAATTAAATTTTTTCTATTGATATACTTTTGTACATAGAAATTATATGAGTTTTTGTTTTTTTGTATTTTGTGAGTATTCTGTTGTTTGTATGCAAGGTCTTCTTCTTTGTATTTGCTTTAGGTTTGTCTCTAATATAAAAACCTTATGCAACTACCCTACTAGGTTTTGATAGTCATTTTTCTGTTTGAGCTTTTCACTTATTTAAGGAAAGTAAAAAGATTTTATCTTCTATTCCCTTATTTTATTCCTTTCAAAACTCGATAGTTCACCGAGTGGCTTCAACAAAGCCAAAACAACTTTTCAGCACAAATGTGAACTAAAACACTTCAACTGTGGCAAATGATTTTTGACAATTAATAAGAATAAGTCTTTGATAAACTATTTTTGTTGCACATCATCCTTTTTGAAAGGATTTCTTGTAGCAAAAAGGTTAGAAATTGCGACATCAAACAAATTAGATCTTTTTTTTGAGTAAGTTGTCTTTCCAATTCTTCTTTTATTGGATTGTTCACCTCCTTTTTAAACATTTTTGTAATTTTTAAATGATCTGAAAGCACATTGTAACCAAAAAGGAGGATCCAGAAAACCCGCAGAATTGACGCGATTTCCCACGGACCCTGGTTCTCACACTCTATCAATCCACCTCAGATCCACAGACACCTCACCTTTCCTGACTTGGACTATCTTCTTGCCATCGCTCACTGATCTACTTGCAACTTGAAGACTGACAAACCCAGCAACACATCACCCGACACAACACACACAACTCTGGTCATACATTACACACAAATGCCTCTGAGGGAAAAATACTCAGACATCATTCATGGATTGTATACATAGTCCGAAAGCGCAAGCACTGCCCTCGAACACAATTTCTTACAAAAACAGGAGGCGCTGATTGTCCCTCCAATTCTT